>Ga0208695_1001718_pt1 | contig 17520 bp, 12 predicted proteins | sample AD_UKC111_MetaG_FD_184449 | JGI IMG/M metagenome (GOLD analysis project Ga0208695, IMG submission 184449) | Active sludge microbial communities of municipal wastewater-treating anaerobic digesters from Hong Kong - AD_UKC111_MetaG (SPAdes)... | ecosystem: Engineered > Bioreactor > Anaerobic >... | reverse complement strand
ACCAATTTTGTAAATTAAATTTGGTAAGTCTATTGAGGATGGCCTTTTTGTCTCAAAAACCCCTTAAAAACTATTAAATTTTCAAAAATTTTTTCCAATCACCTCTTGACTTTTTACCACTGGACTCCTTAAATCCATATATACAATTATATAGAAACCAATACGAATATCGTCAAATATTAAAGAAGAATTAATATCAAATTATATTAAATACTATTTTTTACATTTATCGTTATTTTGCTCTTCTAAATGTAATATTAAGAGTAATGACATATTTAATATAGAATAAGGTGTGAAATAGAAAAAAATTTACTAATTAACATTTGTCGGTTATAATATAGTTAGATATTAATGTTTTTTTATACTATGAATCTAGAGAGAATAGGAGGGTAAAAGTTAGGTGTACGCTGAGTTTTTAATAAGTCATGATTAAATAGCACTTCCCGTTTTGTATGTTCATGAGGTTAAGCGAGGAAGACCGATAATAGGGAAGTTATTTTTTTGCGTGACTATGTAGGGAGGAGGGGATACGTAACTTGGAATAGGCAATGGCTTTAACATAAAATCATTAGTGTGGAGCAATCACATATTTATTATAGATATTTTTATATTATAGATATTATAGATATTTTACATATTTTGCATATTTACAAATTAACTTTTCTATTCAATTTTTTATATTCGTTGTTTATGTAAAATTATATTTCCGATCATATATATCATTTTAGAGCCTTCGCCAATTTTTGTGTCTCAAATATTATTCGTTTTATAATTCAAAATTAATTCAATTGGAATGTTAATCTATTCTACATTAAATACATTATTAATCTTACATTTAGCAGAACAAGATAACAAACGCTTTACTTAAATTTGCGAAAGATACATGTAAAAGATTAATGGTATTTAATAATTTTACTTAACTAGAAAGGGGAATAAAAATGAAGAAAGCAAAAGCAATTAGAAATAAAGTAAAGAAGGCTGTATCTTTACTTTTGACGATGGGAGTTCTTTTTGCATCTATACCTGCAATGAACTCATCGGCTGCCGATACAGTTGAAAAAGGTACTTTTACTCTTAGTGTTGACAAGACAACAGCTGATCAGGGTGATATAATTGTTGCAAAATTAAGTATAAAAAACATTAAAAATTTTGCGGGCTATCAGGTAAACTTGAAATATGATCCATCAGTTCTGCAACCAGTAATTCCATTTGGTGATACATATCTTCCTTATACAAATTTAACTATTGTTGAGCGGGGTGAATTGCTTACTAATACCAAATATACTCCTTTTGACCTGGTTTTCCATGATATTGATATAGGCATTTTGAGTTTTGGTAGATCATATGTTCAGCTTGAGTCATACAAAAACTCCGGACAAATTGAAACAACAGGTACTATTGCAGAAATAAAGTTCAGAGTATTAAGAGCAATTCCTACTGAAATCTACTTCAAAGGTACAAAAATATTGCCGAGTGGATTTGAAGGAACAGCATTATATGATTATAACGCAGATCAAATAACTTATTACGATATAGTTCAGCCTGGAATAATATTTTCAGGTAATTCGTCACCGAGAATTATAACTCCAGGCCCGACAAACACACCGACACCGGTTGGCATTCCTGAAGATATAAATGGAGATAGAGCTGTCAATATGGCGGATGTTGTACTTATTGCCGCATGCTTTAATGAAACTTCAACATCTCCCAATTACAATAAAAAATGTGATATAAACAATGATGGAACAGTAAATATGTCAGACGTTATCAGGATTTCATTAAAATTCAACTATACATATTAATAAATTGAATTAATATTAGTAGGTTAATGCAAGAAGGCCGATATAAACCATGATTAGGTTGATACCGGCCTTTTGATTATGTAAATCTGTGGTGCAATATGGGTTTATTGGTCGTTGTAATCATTGGATGTTTTATTGAAGTATTTTGCCATGATAACTATATCTGCAATGTTAATAGCCTTATCCATATTAAAATCGCAAACTATGCTGTACAACGAATCGCCTATAGTACTGTTGAAACGCTTGGCAATCTCCATAACATCCCTCATGTTTATGACATCGTCCTGTTTTCCGTTGATGGGTATATCTCCAGGCCATAATTCCAAAGGCTTTTCAAGAGTTCCAATTTGGGTGATATCTTTAGTTTCAGTAATGTTTATCTCTCTTTTAAGATAACCGGGGTATGTGATTGTTATTGTAATTGGTTTGTCATTATATATAGGCAGTTCAAAATATCCATTGAAATTAGTATATAAAGATTCTTGTGTATCTGCAACTGTAATACTAGATACCGTATTTACTCCAGTATTATTGGTTGTATCAAAAGGTGGCTTAACATATCCGCATATCTTTTTGCTAAATGGTCCTAAATCAAGAATTTCACTGCCGGGTTCTTTCTTCCATGACCTTGACAACTTGATCCAGTCAATATTACAGCTTCCTTCTCCTCTGAAAATTACATAAAGGTTGCTGCTTACCCAGTCCTTGTTTCCGGACTCCATACGGAAAGCTTGTTCACAGAATTTCAAAGGATCATTTCCGGTATTTTTAAGTTTAAAAGTACCTAAAATAGGACCGTCCAATGAATTGATCCTTACCTCAAGTGAATTTTTATCGCTGTCTCCCCATACTGAAGCATTAACTGAAAATATATCTAAATAATCGTAATATGAATAGCCGCTTAATACTACATCTTTTATTATTATGTAATCACCGTCATCGCATGAAGTGATATAATCCTTTTCTTTAACAACGCCTGAATCAGGACAATATTCAGCGTCTACAACTATCGGTAAGGAATACCCGCCTGGAACAGTGGGCATTGGCGTAGGTTGTACTGATAATCGTCTAACCGATATAGCATCGGCAATAAATGTACCTTCAGTAACTGCCTTAACCACTACTGTAATCCAGCTGTCCTTTTTATATTCCATAAAAGTACCGAATTTTTTAGATAAACAAAAACTTCCATCTATGTTGCTGGTTAGGTTATAAAAGCTGTCTACTTGTTTTCCATCGTGAAAAATAGTATACTTACATAAATCATTTCTAGTACCTTCAGGTACTAATGCAGTTATTTCATAATATCCATCCTCGGGTATTTTGTATCTCCATAAAGCAGTGCTTCCGATTTTTGTCGACATCCTGTATGTTCCGTTTATTCCACCGATTTGTTCCTGCCATTCACCTTTTTCAAAATACCATTCCGATGAATTGTCGATTATTACAGAATCATATTCAGGCGGAATTGTAGGAGTCTGAGTTGGTGTGTTAAGCTCAAAATTTCTGGCATTAAATTGATTATAAATTGATTTATAGTTATTATTTCCATAATAGCTGACTTTAAGAATGTCGTTTCTCATTATATCATTTTCAGAATAGTTAAAGTATGCTATTCCTGAATCATCCGTTATTGAATATGCATCTATGTCCCAATCGTTATTCCATTTTTCAATGTTTATGGTTTGTCCGCGTATGGGGTTTCCGGACATATCCAATAATTGAAATCCTAACTTTCCGCTTCCTTTGATCGAAAAAACTTTTTCACTTATACCGTTAAAATCAGCAATATTATCGCATAAAGGAACAAGCTGAACAGGCTCGACCTGTCTTTTTTTCTCAACAGTAGTACCTGTGAGTTTAAACCAATCATACTGACCGCTGCAATTACCCTTAAATACCAGATAAATATCACATATATCGCTTATTGGGGTCAAGGTAGTGGTTTGCTCCAAATAGCATGATGTTCTATTATTGGTATTTGTTAATTGAAGTGTTCCTAACAGTTCTCCAGTAACACTGTCTTTTCTAATTTCAATCTGTCCCGGCTCGGTATTTTGGTCAAGAGAAATTCCTGCACTGAAAATATTGTTGGGAATATGTCCGCAGCCAAATACTACGTTTGGAATCAATACGCTTCCGCCTTGACTTCCTACATAAAGATATTTATCTTTTATTGTAATATCCCCTTCAAATGTGCATTTTTCCGCTTCTGTGTATACAGGTATTGCCTCAGCACATGGAGGGATAGTATGCATTGGAGTCGGAGTAGGTTTTGTAACACGAATAAATTCTACTTTATCTGCAATGTGTTCTTCTTGTGAAGTGACTGTAAGATATATTTTGACCACAGTGTTTTTATCAAAATAATAATTTAGAGTATCGGGAAGGCTGGTCTGGTCCTGATAAAAACAATCGAGTACTTCATAATTTTTTAAAATTGTATATTTTGCAGTCTTTGCGTTTGTATCCCTTAATGGATAGGATATGGCAATATCATAGTAACCTGAATCAGGTATTGTATAGAACCAACATGCTGTATATCCGATAATGTCGCTTATCCTGCTTCTTCCATCATTGCCTTCTTGTATTTGTTTATTCCACATAGGCATTTCATAATAACCATATGGTTTCTCAGATACAATAGGATCAAAATCTACGACACATATATTGTTGTCCGTACTTTGAGATGAATCTGCGTAGGCTTCCTCGTCGAAATACATTGATGTACCTAATGATGTCATGGAAAACAGTAAAATTACCGATAGTATGATAGAAGTTATACTTCTATACTTCATTTATAACACCCCCTAATGATAAATAAAATACCTGTGTAAATTAAGGTATACATCTTTATATCTATTAAATACAATTAATCTTATATATTTATCTATTGCAAAATTAAGGTAAAGAATTCGTTATTTTGCTCTACTAAATGTAGGATTGAAATGTATTTAATATACTTAATTTAATTATAATGCAACAGAGTCTTGAATGTCAACCATGTTTTACTTTTGTGATCAGACAAAAAAGTTGCAGCAACAGTTAACGAAAAAAATGATATAATTTAAAGTAGAAAATGTTGAGAATACTAATGTATTTCTATTGCATTCTTTAGTAGGGGGGATTAATAACATGAGGAAAATTTTAAGTTATTTGCTTACGGTATCAATATTGACAAGCTTTCTTGTTCCGGCGATATCGTCTTCTGCGGCTGGCAGTTTTGATTATGCCACTGCATTTAAGTACTCCATTTTATTCTATGATGCCAATAAATGCGGTAAGGATGTAGCTGTTGACAATTACTTCAGTGAATGGAGAGGAGCCTGTCATATAGAGGACGGTAAGGATGTGGGCGTTGATCTGACAGGAGGCTTTCATGATGCAGGTGACCATGTTAAATTTGGCTTGCCTCAAGGTTATTCGGCAGCGATTCTTGGCTGGTCTCTTTATGAATACAGGGATGTATTTGATTCTACAGGCAATACCACAAAAATGCTTTCTACATTGAAATATTTTACTGATTATTTTCTAAAAAGCCATCCAGATGCAAATACATTTTATTACCAGTGCGGAGAAGGGGAAGAGGATCATAAGTACTGGGATGCTCCTGAGAAACAAACTTATGACAGACCTACATATTATGTGGCAGATGCCCGCCACCCGGCTTCTGATGTGCTGGGGATGACGTCTGCAGCACTTACAATCATGTACTTGAATTATAAGGATATCGATTCCCAATATGCAGATAAATGCCTTAAGACAGCAAAAGAGCTTTATGTCATGGGAACATCCAATCCGGGATATGGAGGAGGACAGTCATTCTACATGTCGAGTAGTTTTTATGATGATCTGGCATTTGCTGCAGCATGGCTTTATCAGGTTACAGGGGATGAAAAGTATCTTGAGGATTCTGAAAAATTTATAAAAAACAGAAACAAAAAGCAGGAAGATCCCCTTCAGCATAAGTGGACAATATGCTGGGATGATATGTATCTTGCGGTATTTGTAAAACTATCCGAGTTCACCGGAAACCAGACATACAAGGATGCGGTGCAGTACAATTTAAATTACTGGAAGAACGATATCAGAACATCACCGGGAGGTATGAAGTATCTGGATAACTGGGGTGCATTGAGGTATTCATCAGCAGCGTCATTGTTGGCGATGCTCTATTATAAGCAGACCAAGGATGAATCCCTTAAGACATTTGCCAAATCACAGATTGACTATATACTTGGAGACAACCCTGAAAAAATGTCCTATGTTATTGGTTTTGGATCCAAATACCCTACTCATCCTCACCATAGAGCCGCTAACGGCTATACATATGCAGGCGGTGAAAACTCAAATCCGGCAAAGCATTTGCTCACAGGTGCTTTAGTTGGAGGACCCGATATGACTGATAAATATGTTGACGATGTTAACCAATTCCAATATACCGAAGTAGCTTTAGACTATAATGCAGGCTTTGTAGGTGCAATGGCGGCTATTACCAAATACTACGGAGGAATTCAGATTCAAACTCCTACGCCAAAAGCTACTCCTACTTTTACTCCTACTTCTGAAAGTGGCTATAAAATATCCGGTTACATAGCTCCAGATGTTTCAAATGGTGAAGCAAAGGGCTTTTCAGTAAAGGTTAAAAATTCTCAGCAGTACCATTCTCAGACAGATGATAAAGGTTATTTTGAAATACTTGGTTTGCCGAACGGGAATTATACATTAGAAATAACTAAGGCCGGGTATTTGACCAGAGAAATCAGCGTTTTAACCCAAAACAGCGATACAATTGTTGCAGCTCAGGGATCGCCTATTCTTATATGGGCTGGGGACATACCTGTTAATGATGTTCAGGATGGTGCAATTAATATGAAAGATGTAATTGAAATAGGCAAATGTTTTAATGCTACCAAAATAGATGCAAGGTATAATAAATTCTGTGATTTGAATATGGACGGTAACATAAATATGTCGGATATTGTTATCATAGCAAGGCATTTCGGCAAAACTACGGCAGACTATAATTAATATACTTATCCTTAATTGATATGTTTATTCTTGATTGTTAATCTTAATTAATATGCTGCTTCTCGTTTTTCGATGAAGCAGCATTTATACTTTGATATTTTACTTTTGACTGACATATCTTTCAGCCATTATTCCTGCTATGGTTCCATCACCTACTGCTGTGGTTATCTGGCGGATTTCCTTGTCTCTAATATCTCCCGCGGCAAATACGCCAGGTATGTTGGTAGCCATGTTATTGTCTGTTATAATGTAACCGTATTCCGATAGGTTAAGAACATCTTTAAATAGGGATGTATTGGGCACCATGCCTATATATACAAAAATTCCGTCGATGTCCATCTCTTTGCTTTCTCCTGTTTTGTTGTTGCAAAGTTTTACTTTTTGAACAAAATTTTGACCTAAGACTTCCTTGACTTCAGTGTTCCACAGTACATTTATCTGGGGATTTTTCAACAGCTCATCAACTGACGAGCGTGATGCCTTGAATTCGGTTGATCTGTTTACCACTGTAATGCTTTTGGCATACCTGGTTAGGAACAGTGACTCTTCAACTGCTGAAGTACCCCCGCCAACTACTATTACATTTGCATCTGTATAGAGTGCTCCGTCACATGTGGCACAATAATGGATCCCCCGGCCTCTAAACTCTCGCTCACTTTCAACAGGTAGCTTTCTGGGCTCCGCACCTGTTGCAATTATTACAGACTTGGCATAATAATCGTTTGCTTCGGTTTGTACATGCTTTTCGTCGCCTGTAAAATCTATACTTTTTATACTTTGCATATCATCTATTTGTGCACCGAAGTCCATAGCTTGCTTTTTCATATTATCCATGAGGTCAATACCTCGTATTACACCGTTTGTTCCGGGATAGTTGGCTATATGGTAGGTTGAAGCCACTTGGCCACCGGGAAGGCTTGAGTCCATTACGATAGTGTGAAGCTTGCTTCTTGCGGCATAGATGGCTGCAGTAAGACCTGCGGGTCCTGCACCTATAATCAGCACATCACAATGTACTATGGTCTTTTCTTTGGAATCACATTTTTTTTCAAGTATGTTTTCTAAAGACTCTTTGAATTCGGGAAAGCTGATATAACCGTTGAGCCTTGAACACACTTCCTTTCCGTCTTTGAAAAATATGACGGTAGGGCTTGATTTTACGGAATATTTCTCCGCAAGCTGCCTGTTGTGAGGCCTAAATATCTTAACAAACTTTAAATGTTCCGATAATGTTGCCGCAGTTCTTTCAAATAGCTGGGAGAACTTTGTGCATGGAAGACAGTCGTCCGCATAAAAATATGCTACAACAGGAATTTGGCTGTTGGATATAATTTCTTCGAAATTTGTGGAATCGCAAACTGTATAAAATTCTGACACTTTCCAAAACCTCCATTCTTAATAAATTGTCCCGTGGGCTAAAAAAAATCATGTTCTTTATTATATATAACATACCACATTATAACCTGTCTTAATAATGATTTGTCGGAAAATATTCTTGATATTATAAATAAAAACATGTTGATATTGCACAAAATAAAACATATAATTTAGGAAAAATAAATGTTTAAAATATACCCATAGGGGGTATCGATATAATAACATGATAAAAGGAGGAATTTAATATGAATGTTACCGTTTATTCAACCCCGACATGCCCATGGTGTACCAGAGTGAAAGATTATTTGAAATATAAGGAAGTTCCGTTTAAAGATATTGATGTATCGAAAGATCGTGAGTCGGCAATGGAGATGATTAACAAATCTGGTCAAAGAGGTGTACCTGTAATTGATATTGACGGCAATATAATTGTAGGCTTTGATCAGGCCGCTATTGACAACCTTCTGAAATAATTGTAGTTATATTAAATACGTTGTTAATATTACATTTAGCAGGGATAAATGTAAAAGATTAATCGCATTTAATATAATTGTAAAAAAGAAGTGATTTACTTCGGTTTAACAGTGAATCACTTCTTTTTTTTATGTTATTAAAACATTTTCTTTATATTTTCTTATTGCTATTGATTTTTTCCACCAACTCATTAAGATATGCCCACCGTTCTATTTTCTCTTCAAGCTGCTTTTCTAATGCTTCCTTTTCTGATAGAAGCTCCGGAAGTAGTTGGAAATTACTGGATTCTTCATCTATCTTTACAGTTATATTTTTCAACGCTTCTTCGAGATTGGCTATCTCATCATCGATGGTTTCAAACTCCTTTTGCTCTTTAAAGCTCAATTTGAGAGGCTTATCGTTTACAGCCTTAGCAGGGCTTTTCTCTTTGCTTTTTTGGAAGTTCTGAGTGTTGTTCCTAGGCTGGGTCTCGGACTTCTTTCTGAAGTTTTGATAATCCGAGTAATTGCCCGAGTATTGTTTAATAAAACCGTTACCCTCAAAAGCAAAAATGCTGTTCACTATACGGTCGAGAAAATACCTGTCATGGGATACAGTGATAACCGCCCCCGGAAATTCGTCAAGATAATTTTCTAAAATTGTAAGAGTCTGAATATCCAGGTCGTTTGTAGGCTCATCCAATATAAGAACATTTGGTTCTGACATCAGTATATTAAGCAAATACAGCCTCCTCTTTTCTCCTCCTGAAAGCTTTGAAATAGGAGTCCATTGCATGCTTGGGGGAAACAGAAATGTTTCGAGCATTTGGGATGCAGAAATTTTCCCTTCTTTTGTTGTTATATACTCAGCTGTTTGCCTGATATATTCAATGACTCTAAGACTATGATCCATTTCTTCGTTTTCCTGAGAGAAAAAACCAATTTTAACTGTCTCACCATATTCAATATTGCCGCTGTCAGGCTTTAGCCGATTGGCAATCATTTTTACAAGTGTTGTTTTACCCATGCCGTTTGGGCCTATTATTCCTATCCTGTCATCCCGCTTCAAAATGTAACTGAAGTTGCTGATAAGATTAAATCCGGAATAACCTTTAGATAAATTTTCTATATTAATTATTTTCCTTCCTAATCGAGAAGAACCAACCATTATTTCAATATTCTCGGAAGAAGCTATACCTTGCTGTTCCTGCAGCTTTTCAAATCTTTCTATTCGGGCTTTTTGCTTGGTTGAACGTGCCTTGGCACCTCTTCTTATCCATTCCAATTCCTTGCGAAGAAGATTCTGACGCTTTCGCTCCGATGACTTAAAAAGCTCCTCCCTTTCGGATTTAAGCTCTAAGAATTTGCTGTAATTGGCTTCATAGCTATATAGATTACCGTTGTCAAGCTCAATAATCCTGTTAGCCACTCTATCAAGAAAATACCTGTCATGAGTTATCATGAGCAGAGCACCTTTTCGATTGTTAAGGAAATTTTCAAGCCAATCGACGGTGTCGTTATCCAAGTGATTTGTTGGCTCGTCAAGTATTAGGAGTTCACAAGGGTTGATAAGGACTGTGGCAAGGGCAACTCGCTTTCTTTGGCCACCCGACAGCGTATCGGTATCAGCTTCAAAATCGTTTATACCGAGCTTGGTGAGTATTGTCTTAGCTTCACTTTCAATATCCCATGCACCTAACGAGTCCATATCCTGGGTCATTGCTAAAATCTTTTTTTCCAGTTGGACATCAGGATTTTCATTAAATTTATGAAGGGTATGCCGGTATTCACGAAGAAGCTTCATAACCGGTGTATCACCTTCAAAAACCTGATTTAAGACAGTTACACCACTCTTAAGTACCGGATTTTGCGACAGATAACCTATACGTACAGTACTTCCTTTTATAATCTTGCCTGTATCGGCAGTTTCAACACCTGCAATAACTTTTAAAAGAGTTGACTTGCCAACTCCGTTTATGCCGATAAGACCTATCTTATCGCCGTCGTTTATACCCAATGATATATCATTAAATAAAATCTTCTCGCTATAGCTTTTTGAAATTCCTTCTGCTGACAGTATATTCATGAAATCGTCCCTTTTTTAAAACTTTATATAATTATAACAGACTTCATGAAGTTATAGCTATATTAAATACGATTAAAATGTATTAATCCAAGTATAATTTGTTCCGATATATATTTTGGAGTATATGGGTTTTAAGGCATTTCGAAATATTCATTGCTCCAAATATGGTAAAAGAATGCATACTTCAAATATATCTGTTACAAATTACATAAATAAGGGAGTTCAATAATGCAAAACAGCAATTATAATGATTTAAGAGATTTTGAATCTCATAAAAAAACAAACCAAATAACTTCACTAATATTCGGAGCATGCACCATTTTTGGAGCCATATTATATTTAATTTTGAGGACAATTGATGCAGGATATACACCGGGTAATGTAGTTGTTTTGTCCGGTATTATGGCATTTTTTGCAATGATGCCGTATGCTTTAAGCAAATTTAGAGTAAGACAATCATTTATTAAATATGTAAATGCATTCATCTTTTCATCAACATATACAATTTTAATTTTAGGTGATAGAGAAGCTTCCGATTTAACAATATGGAGTTCTGTATTCGTTCTTATAATACTGTCATTGCTGTATTCCGATCGTACCGTTTTAACAATAGTATCTATTACTTCCTTGAGTTTATTTGTGTTCATTGCTTTTCAAGAGCCAGAAAAAACAGTATTACTTAATAATGCTGATTATTTAGGAAGGATAGGTATACTATTTCTGGTGATTATTGTTGCTTATTATGTTAATTATTTACTAAGAAAAAGAACGTTTGATATTGAAAAAAAGCTTAATGAGATGTCGCTTCAAAGGGATGAAATAGAAGCACTTTATCAGGAAATAACAGCTACGGAGGAAGAACTGAGAGATAAATTAAAAATATTGAAAGATTGAAGAAAGGTGAAATAAGTATTTATGAAACAGAATTCCGTTATCAAAACACTCAAAAAAAATATAACTGGTTTAGTGCCAAGTTTATTGGAATAAAAAACAACATAGGAGATACAACCAACTTGTTGGGAGCATTTATAAACATTCATGAAAAAAAGACTCAACAGGACGAACTGGTTTTTATTGCTTCACATGATGTATTAACAGGGCTTCCCAATAAAATATGGTTTATTGATTACTTTTCGAACCTTTTAAAGGAAAACAAATCGGGATTTCTAATACTCATGGATATAGATAATTTTAAATATATTAACGATGTATTCGGCCATCCCGTTGGAGATATAGTTCTTAGATTGCTATCGGATAATATAAAAAAACTGGGCAGTGATTTTACTATTGCAAAATTCGGTGGAGATGAATTTATTTGCTGCATATCTGGTGGAGAAAAAAACTTTAAGAAAGCATATGACAGAATTTTGGAAATGGTAAATAATCCTATTCAATATAAAGATCAGGAATTTATATTGGGTGTAAGCTCAGGTGTCGTTGAGTTCGGTGGCAGTGTTAAGGAAGCTCAGGATGTTCATGATTACATTAAAAAGGCTGAAATAGCAATGTATAAAGCTAAAGAGCTTGGTAAAAACAACTGGGTTATATTTGATGAAAAAATGAACGAACAGGTTATAAGGACTTCGAAATTGGAAAGCGGATTGAAAAATGCACTGCATTCCCATGAATTCATGGTGTATTATCAGCCGCAGTATCAGATAAAAGGCAAAAGGCTTATTGGTTATGAAGCCTTGATTCGCTGGTATAACCCTGAATTTGGATTTGTAACTCCCGATTCATTTATTGGATTGGCTGAAACAACCGGTATCATTAACGATATAGGGTATTTTGTTATTAATGAGGCATGTAAGTTTATTCTGGAATTGGATGAAAGAGGTTGGAAGGACATAACCATATCCGTCAATGTTTCACCTATTCAACTGTCAAATCAAATGTTTGAGGATAAAGTTATAAGTATTATTGAGTATTATGATGTGAAACCTGAGAGGCTATGCTTTGAGGTTACTGAGACAGCAGTTATGCAGTCCTTTAGGGATAATGTGGATAAATTGACAAGGCTTAGGAAAAAGGGGTTTAAGATATCATTGGATGACTTTGGTACAGGTTATTCATCATTGAGTTATCTAAAATCCATTCCGGTTAGTGAGGTTAAGATTGACAGATCATTTATAAATGATATATGCAAAAAGGAAGAGATGAATGTTAAGCTTGTAAAAGCCATTATAGAAATTTCCCATGATTTTGGGTTCAAGGTTGTTGCAGAGGGAGTGGAGGAGAATTCACAGCTTGCTGTGCTGGCCGATATGAACTGTGATATGGTTCAGGGATATCTTTTCAGTAAGCCTGTACCGTCGGATGAGGCACTTAAGATATCGGACAATTGTATGCAGGGTGTATAATATACAGCGAATAAAATCCAGTACATATACAGTGCAAATATATAGTACGTAAAATATATAAAGCCAGTGTTGCCGTTATGCGTATGGTGCATGATCAGGCAGCTGGCTTTTTATATTATTAAAAAATATTATTAAAATACATTATTAAGATACATTATTAAAACTAGAGAATAAAATCACTCAATGTCGGGTATTTCTACAATAGGACTGATATCATTCTCGTAGTTTATTTCCTTGAAACCGAATCCAAAGAGTTTGAAGAAATCATTGCGATATCCTTCAAGGTCTGAAAGAGAATATACATTTTCCGTATTAATTTTTTCCCATGCAGGTATAACATTTTCCTGAACATCATCCCTCATTTCCCAGTCATCGATACGAATTCTGCCTTCACTGTCGAGTTCCAACGAATCGGAATAAAGACGTTCTGCAAAAAGGCGGTATGCCTGTTCAATGCATCCTTCATGAAGTCCTTTTTCCTTCATTATCTTATATAAAATTGATATATAAAGAGGGACAACAGGTATAGCAGAACTTGCCTGGGTAACTAATGCCTTATTTACCGAAATATAGGCTTTACCGTCAATTTCTTTAAGCATGTCGGTTATAACTTTAGATGATTTGTCAAGATGTTCCTTTGCTTTGCCTATTGTACCGTTAGTGTAAATTGCATGTGTCAATTTAGGGCCTATGTATGAAAAAGCAACTGTTTTAAATCCGTTTTCAAGCACGTCTGCATCTTTGAGTGCTTGAATCCACATTTCCCAATCTTCTCCGCCCATAACTGCTACAGTGTCTTTTATTTCGTCTTCTGTGGCAGGTTGAATTGTAACTTCCGATACAACACCATTTTGGAAGTCTATAGTTCTATTGGTAAATGGATTACCTATGGGTTTTATAACGGAATTGTGGGTAATCCCTGTTTTTGGATTTGTTCGCCTTGGAGAAGCGAGACTGTATATAACCAAATCAATTTTACCAAGATCTCTTTTTATTATATCAATTGTTTTTTGTTTTATTTCATTGGAAAAGGCATCTCCGTTTATATTTTTGGAATAAAGCCCGGCTTCTTTGGCTCTTTTGTCAAAAGCAGCCGTGTTGTACCAGCCTGCTGATGCTGTTTTAGTTTCAGAAGCAGGCTTTTCAAAGAATACACCAATTGTTGCCGCACTTGTTCCGAAAGCTGCTGCAATTCTTGAAGCCAGACCATAGCCTGTGGAGGCGCCTATTATCAACACTTTTTTAGGGCCATTAAAGGACCCCTTGCTTTTTATATAATCAATCTGCTCCTGAACGTGAAGTGCACAGCCTTCAGGGTGTGCAGTAGTGCAAATAAAGCCCCTTGTTTTTGGTTTTATAATCATTTTATGCTCCTTTCTAATTAACAAATTAACAAACTTTTCTAACCAATAATCTTTTCTAAATAAATTTCCTTTTTTAAGTAATTATATGGTGTTTTTGAAAAATTTACAATGCCTTTAATCCTGTTCTATTAAATTGAGCATCTTGATTGTAGCTTTTATTGAAGAAGCTGTTTGGTCCGAATCCAATCCTCTTGTTTTGAATTCTTTGTCCTTAAACCATGTTATAACAGTTTCAACCAATGCGTTTGTTTTTCCTCCGGGAGGAATTGTAACGATATAATCCACCAGTGTTGGAAGAGTTTTTCCAAGTTGAGTATAAATTTTACTGAGTGCCTTCATGAAGGCATCATACTGTCCGTCACCTGTGGCAGTTTCTTCGTACACTACATTGTCTATTTCAATTTTAAGTGTTGCGACAGGACTTAAGTTCTGTGCATGGCATATATAATAATTTATCAACTTCACCTTTTCAGTAAGATAATCGGTCTTAAGTACATCAGATACTATAAAGGGCAAATCTTCGGTGGTAATACTTTCCTTTTTATCCCCAAGTTCAACAATCCTTTGAGTTACACGTGCTATTGCATCATTTTCAAGGAAAATGCCCAGCTCTTCAAGATTTTTTAGAATGCTTGCCTTACCGGATGTCTTTCCAAGGGCGTATTTTCTCAATCGACCGAATCTCTCAGGTATCAGCTTGTTGTAGTAAAGGTTTCCTTTTTTGTCACCATCTGCATGTACTCCGCATGTTTGAGTAAATACATTTTCGCCTATTATAGGCTTATTAACGGGAATTCTTATGCCTGAGAACGCTTCTATCAATTTGCTTATGGAATTTAGATTTGATTCATCAACACCGGTTTCAAAACTGCTCAAGTGGTCGTTAATTACTCCGATTATACTTGATAACGGTGTATTTCCGGCTCTTTCCCCAAGTCCGTTTACAGCAGTATGAATGCCTGAAAAGCCTGCTTTTATTGCCATATATGAATTGGCAACTGCCATGTCGTAATCGTTATGACCATGGAAATCAAATTTTATTTCGGGGTATTTTTCTACCATTTTGCTGCAGTACTCATAGGTTTGACTGGGATTTAATATACCCAGTGTATCAGGCAGCATAAACCTCATTACCGGCAGTTCCTTGAGATTGTCTATCAGGAAGAAAACATAATCGGGAGAATTCATTATTCCATTTGACCAATCTTCCAGATAAACATTCACTGCTATATTTTTTTCAGTCGCATAGTTAATGACGAACTTGATATCCTCAAGATGCTGTTCAGGCGTTTTGCGAAGCTGGTTTGTAACATGATTTAAAGAGCCCTTGCATAGTAGGTTCATAACCCTTGCACCCGATGACACTATCCAGTCAACAGATCTGGTACCATCTGTGAATCCCAGTACTTCTACCTTATCAAGACAGCCCCGCTTCTGACACATTGAAGATATGGCCTGTACGGAAGCCAATTCTCCTTTAGATACGTTGGCTGAAGCTACTTCTATCCTGTCCACTTTGACGTCTTCCAACAATGCCTTCGCTACCGTCAGCTTTTCATGTTGAGTATAAGCAAGTCCGGGGGTTTGCTCTCCATCCCTCAAAGTAGTGTCCATGATTTCAATTTTCATACAGTTTATACCTCCATTCAAATTTAAAAATTATGAAATAATTATTCATAAGTTATGTTCAATATATAAACCCAATATATAAACAAAGGCTTTCGTCCTATAACAGGACGAAAGCCTAGAATTTCGTTAACCACCTGATACAACATACAATCATATGCGTTCCTATTAACGGTGGAAAACCGTCAGCACCTACTGTTGTTCGGCCTGAAGCTCAAGGAGGATATTCAATACTAACATACTAGGACCGGGCTCCCACCATTCCCAGCTCGCTGTGCTTTTCTGAAAGTATCTACTGTTCCTATCATTGCATTAACATTATAAAAACCATATCAGTCGTAATGTTATAAATACTGTTTAAAGCTTTTAAAAGTATTTTTGACTAATATGACTTATAACTATTAAATTGTTAATATAAAAGGTTATACTAGTAAATATTCTACTACATAAACGGGCATTTAGTCAACGAATTTTAAGAATTTTTGTACTGCATTCATGAGTTCACCCATTATTTTATCTTTGTCGTCAGAGTTTACGGCATTTTTCATGCATTCATTTGAGTACACCTCAAGAACCATTCCGCCAACTTTGTTTATGGCGGAACGTACAGCAGCTATTTGTGTCAGTATATCCACACAATTTTTTTCTTCATCAATCATTTTTCGAATGCCCTTAATCTGGCCTTCAATTTTATTTAATCGTTTTATTACGTCTTGTTTGTATTCTACACATTTATTGTTTTCGTTCATAAATACCTCCTATACCCTTATGGGGTATAAGAGTATTATATATTATTTATTATGATGATACAAGTTTTTTGATGCTTTTGATTCTCATGATTATTGCTGCTGCAGGTTCTGGGACTGATTTTGCTGCCCCTGTTGGCCTTGTACAGCCTGTTGTCCCTGCTGCCCTTGCTTATTCATCCCTGACAATATCTGAGGAATCTTGTCCACAAGCTGTGAAGCGGTATTGGCAGTGTTAACAGGTATAACAGAAACATTATCATTATCTATAAGAAGAACAGCATCTGTGCTGAGTCTTGCACCAAGGCCTAAAGCACCACCTGTCATGTTGGTTGACAACCCGCTTTGTTGGTTGTTTGTATTGCCTGTCTGATTTTTTCCTGCTGTATTGCCTGTACCGTAACCTAATGTTACAGATATCACAGGTAAAAATGTTTTATTTCCGTAGTTTACAGGTTTACCTATTAGTCCTTCGTTTTGAGTAAAGTTTTCCAGGTTTGAGAAAAGCGTATCCACGTTTTGTGTTAATGTACTGATATCCATAATTACCTCGTATAATAGTTTTTGGAGGGTTTAAGTTAAGAAATTTCCAGTTACAAACCCTAATGATTCGACCTTTATTTCCAAAAACTCACTGGAAATTATCTTCAGAGGCAGCTTCAAAGACTACTTCGAA
>Ga0208695_1001717_pt1 | contig 17524 bp, 13 predicted proteins | sample AD_UKC111_MetaG_FD_184449 | JGI IMG/M metagenome (GOLD analysis project Ga0208695, IMG submission 184449) | Active sludge microbial communities of municipal wastewater-treating anaerobic digesters from Hong Kong - AD_UKC111_MetaG (SPAdes)... | ecosystem: Engineered > Bioreactor > Anaerobic >... | reverse complement strand
CGGAGACTATCTCGCCAGATGTATAATTTTGCCACAATGCCCGAGCAACAGCCACGACGTCAAAGCCAGGGTGGTTATAATATTCCTTGTCTTCTGTTGCGATTGTCGCCGCAATCATATATGGAGAAATCCTCTCCAATGGTACATAGGTTCGTTTTCCGGCGTTCGGATCGACCATTTCGTAAAGGATGTTACCGTTTCGATCGAGGATACGCGTGGTTTCGAACTGAGAGGTACGCGAACGCAGCTCTGCCACACTAGGCAAGGTTGAAGCAATGCGGAAATATTGCATCCCAACAAAAATAATGGCGATTATAAGGAGAAATAAAATGGCACCTAAAATTGCCTGCCAAGGAAAGCTTTTCTTTTTCTTTGGTGCTTTCCCTTTTGCGGCTGGGGTGTGGTTAGGCTGGGTGGGAATATTTCCGCCCCCGCCAGCATGTGCACGGATGGGGCGGTGCGGAACTGAAACAGGCTGCGTATCGCCAGACGCTGCCCTTGCCGGGGTATAGGCTGAGGATGTGAGGCGGGTAGCGCCCGCATCAGTTTCGGTAACACGGCGTGGAAGTGGAGTGGGTTCACCAGCCTGGGGTTGTACCAGTTCCTGTGGAGGAATGGTAGGGATGTTATCTTGCAAGCGGTCAGGCTCATACGTCCAGCCGCCGGCGGTTTTTACCATGCGGGTTTGGCTTGTTGAAGGTGGCTGCTGCTCACTGCGCGCCCAATGCTCAGTAAAAAAGTCAGTGTGAAGGTCAGGTTCAACCGTTTTCGCTGGCAGGGCTGGGGTTGGCTCACCACTAAAGCCCGCCACTTCCTTGAACCAAGGTTCTGAAGGCGCCGCTGGTTGTTCTGTAGGCTGTTCTCCCGGTTGTTCCCCGCCAGACGCACTTTCAGCATCCTTGCTCAGTTCACGGCCCTGCGATTCTGCTGCTGAAGTCTCCTCGCGAAGGCTCTGCTGATTTTCATCAATTTGGTTCTGATCATCATCAGCGTTAGTGGGGGGTTGTGCCACATCCTCAGGAGTTATTCCTATGTCCTCATTAGAGTTTACCGGCTTGATGGTACCTTCTGAGTCTTGGAAAGCACCAATTTCGTCGAAATCCCCTTGGCGGTTTTCCTCAGGATAATTATCATTTGGGTTAATATTTTGATCTGTCATCAGCTTTATTTTAGCATAACGTCAATTTTTGATTTAACGACGATTAATGTGCTAAGGTTCCCGGAAGGGTGAGAGCATATTGAAACTAATTTTGTGCTGCCAGTGCTAAAATGAGGCTATGCTTGCTGGCCCCTTTTTCCAATCGGATCCCATTGGCTTGACCTTAGCTGCAGATCAGCGCTTCGGACTGCTCGACCCATATATTGATGCTGTCTGGCAGGCAAATCTAAATCCAAACAAGCCTCTTGCGCTTGAAACCAGCTTATGCTTACAGGCGAAGAAGTTTAGCCTCTTTCCGGTTTTCTTGATCAACCGCCAGCCGATATGGCTAATAAATGATTTTTTCTCCCAGCCGCGCGTAGACGAAATCTTCTCCAATTATGCGCGCTTTACTTGCACACCTGCGTCTGGCTTTCAGGCACGCATGGAAGTTTGGGCTCAGACCAGTACCACTCTGCTTTGCCGGCTAAGCTTGCACAACTTAACTGAATCCATAGTAATGCTTGGAATCCAAGCTGCGGCGGAACTTTTTCCGTTGGAAGGGAGCGCAGGAATGGCGCCAGCTGTGCTCCAATATCAGCCCTATTTATCAGGAAAAACAGGTAATCTTTATTTAACCTTGGCAGCATCAGGACAAGCTGCACCAGTGTATAGCCCCTTTTCTGCTTTACAATGCGAAGGTAAAGTTTCGCCACAGGAAGTGCTAACATTTACTTGGCGCTGGAGTGCCGCACTTGACGAAGAAACCAGCGTAAAACGCGCATTCCAACCCTTCCCTGAAAATTGGGATGCAGCTATTGCTAACCTTAGGCTTTCCCAACGAGCAGAGATCTTGGAAATCAGCACGCCCAATGCCAACTGGGATGCTGTTTTTCTGACCTGCCAAAATGCCGCTCAGCAAGCCCTGATCCGCACAGAAGCAGACCCTGAGCAGCTGAATTTTTACCCCAATCGCAGCCCAGATTATAGCTACATGCAAAATTTAACAGCTTCGAAGCGCAATATGCCGCTCGAACCCAACATTCCAGCGCTCGCTCTAGCCCAACTCTGCCAAGCATTAATCCCGCTGCACCCATTTGAAGCAGCGGCGGTCTTCCTTGCCCAACTTCCACCCCTGAGCGATCCTCCCATGGTGCCTGGGTTGGGGCGTAAAGTGCTGCCCTTCCCATGCTTAGCCCAATTAGCAGTACGGATTTACGCCCAAACTGGTGATCTCGAATTCTTGACAGAAATCTTTCCTCACATTCAAGAAACGTGTTTGGCTTGGTTCGATCCATCTCTGGACTTCGACCAAGATAGGCTCCCCGAGTGGGCTGTGCTTGCGCAAACCGGCTGGGATGATCACCCTACCTTTAATATTTTCAATTCTGAGCACTTAGCTACACGCATCGCCACCACTGAGAGTTATTCTCTGGGAAAGATGTTGGTAAAAGAACTCGACGCGCTGCAAAAAATCGCTCGGATTGTGGGAGACCAAGTTACTCTTGAGCTCGCGAGCGCATTACAGGCTAAACTAACTTCCCAGCTCGAGGCAATGCACACACAGTTCCCGGAAGCCAGCTGCTGGGATCGCGATTCCCACCAGCTAACTAGCCAAGCTGTGCTCTTCGAGGGCAGCATTGCTGAACTAGAGCACCAAAGCTTACACTTGGCACAAGCTGCTCGTATCAACGTCAAGCTGCTGATAGGATTAACGGCTCCAAAGCCTACACAAGTTCATCTCCTGGGTAAAAGTCCCGATGGCAAACCGATTGAAGAAACCATACCCAGCGCAGCGCTCTCACGCCTAGGAGAATATCTGTTTTTTACTACGGAGCAGGTTTATCAACAGATCGAACGCATCAGCTTTCCCGAGCTGAGCGACCGAACTTGGCTGAGGATTTACGTGGCGGATCTAACGCTCAGGGATATTGGTTGGTATTTGGCTTATACACCTGAAGAAAAGCTAAAACCCACGGAGCTCTCTGAGGGAGCCCAGGACGAATTTAATCCTGACGAAGAGGATCACCTACAATCAATTTTTGCCTCTACACTTTATGGCTTGCCGAATTACGAACAGAAAATTGAGGAAGCTATCAAAACAGGCGCGGTAAATCCAGCGTGGAATAGCTTAGTGCTGGAACATTTGCTGGAAATTGGCGCCAAGCAGGAGGCAGCGGAGCTCTTTACCGGTCTGATGCGTGGAACAGTTCAAGTGCTGCGGCAGGAGCACCACCTATATGAAGCTTATAGCAGCCAGAACGCCCTGCCTTTGGGTAGAAGCAACTGCCTAACGGGATTACTCCCGGTGCAAATTTTTCTCGAACTGACTGGCATCAAGCTTTTGACACCGGACCGTGTGCAGGTTGCCGGGGAGTACCCCTTCCCTTGGCGGCTTAGTTTACGCTACCGTGGTGTAGAAGTGGTGCGCGAGGGCAAGAATACTGCCGTCACATTGCCTGACGGCAGCGTGCATCATCACTTCGGCAGCCAACCGAGGATGTTCATCACAAAGAGTGAGAATATTCACGGGAGGAATAAGCTAAGACCGCATTAGTCCACTGTCAGGGTTTTACTCAGGTTGCGCGGGAAGTCCGGGTCGTAACCGCGCCCAATCGACATGTGATAAGCCAGCAGCTGCAATGGCAGCACGGTCAGCAGCGCAGCTATGGGAGCCTCTGCAGCCGGGATAGGAATCAGGTCAGTGGCATTGGCGCGCAGGCGGCTGTCTTCTGCACCGATGGCAATCGCGCGCCCACCGCGGCAGGTTACCTCGTTGATGCCACTCACGATGAGCGGCACGTCTTCTGGACCCACCGCAAATATCACTGGGAAGCCCTTGGTTACAGCTGAAAGCGGACCGTGTTTGAACTCGGTGGAAAGCATGCCTTCGCAGTGGGCGTAGGTGATCTCCTTGAGCTTCAGCGCCCCTTCCAGCGCCATTGGGAGCGTGGCGCCATAACCTAAGCAATACAGATCATTCCAAGCGTTAATCTCCTCAGCCAAAACCCTCACTTGCAGTTCGCACATGGCAAGGGTTTCTTCCATCAGGTCTGGCAGACCTTCCAGCGCCCGCCCATCTCCTCCGCCCAATAGGTTAGCCAGGTAAAGGAAAGTGATCACTTGATTGGTAAAAGTCTTGGTTGCCGGCACGCTGATCTCATAGCCGCAGGTGAGCGGCAACCAGGCAGAGGTTTGTTTGGTCAGCGTGGAGCCGATTACGTTAGCCATGCTGAAGCAAGTCATCCCAGCAGCTTGGGCACACTCGAGCGCGTTGAGCACATCCTTCGTCTCGCCAGATTGGCTAACGAAAATGCCTACATCTTGTGCATCAACCGTAGGGGCATACTGCGCGATGAACTGTGGTGCTAAGACGGGAATCACGGCGCGTTTTGCCAGCCAGCCAAAGTAGACCGAGCCGGCTAAGCAGGCGTGATAGCTCGTGCCGCAGCCGATGAAATACACATTACGCGCAGCTTCTATGGCTTGCAAGATGCGGGGTAAATCCGGATGATGACCCAGTAAGTGCAGCAGTTCGCGCGCCACCTGGGGCTGTTCGTGGATTTCCTTGAGCATAAAGTGGGCATAGCCGCCTTTTTGCACCGCGGCCATTTCCTCAATAATCAGCTCGGGCTCGCGCTCGATTCGGCTGCCGTCACTCACCGCGTGCAGTTCGATGCCATCCCAGCTTAGGGTGACCACGTCGCCATCATTGAGGCGCACGATCTTACGCGTCAGTGGCAGGATCGAGGGCAAATCTGAGGAGACGCAGGTAAAGCCATCGCCAATTCCCACCACTAGACCAGAACCCTTCTTAATGGCATAGAGCTTGTCATCATAGATGCTGCCAATCACAAAGGCGTAATCGCCCTGTAAGTCCTGAAAAGCCAGCCGGATGGCGCTGACCATATCCTTGCCTTGGTTTACATAACGCTCAACAGCGTGCACGCATGATTCGCCGTCGTTCTGCGAGCGCACCGTCATGCCTTCCGCCATAAAGGCTTGGCGCAGCTCAACGTTATTGACCACGTTGCCATTGTGTGCTCCGACCATGTCGCCATCGGAATCCAAATGTGGCTGTGCGTTTTCCTTGGACGGCGCGCCGAAGGTAGCCCAACGCAATTGCGCGATGCCGCGAGAACCGCGCATCTCGGCAAAATTGTAGTGCTCTGCCACCTCATCCACGCGGCCCTTATCCTTGCGCAGGTCAATCTGGCTACCGCTGAGCGTGGCGGCACCCACCGAATCATAGCCGCGGTAAGTCAGGCGTTTGGCTGCCTCGATCAGGATGGGTCCTAAGGGCTGCTCGTTTTTAGTTACAATTCCGAAAATTCCACACATAAATTCCTCTATCGATTCAAACTGTCGCTCACGCAACGCATGGAATTATAGCGGAATATTTTCCAGAGCGCCTGCTTTGTGCGCCCTTATTCTCCTTTTGGTCTCAAAAAAGCTAATCGCTTACCATGGTGATTGGTGTTTATGAATGCCATGGAGACCTACGGTCATACCCACTCGCTCGGTCGGAGACCGACGAGAACAGAAGCTTCGCACTCTGGAGACCAGCAAGAATAAGGCAGAAATATATATATCTAGATTTCTATCTTTGCGCGCCCCGGAAGTGAATAAGGTAAAATGGAAACCTGAAAAATCATTTAGCATAATGGAAGCCGACCCAACATGAAACTACCCCCAGAGCAAATTCGCTTGCAATTACTGCCACTTGAGCGTTACGTTGGCGTTGATGAAAAAGACCCGATCAAGTTTTACCGCCTGCCCGTCATTGGGCGCATGTACCAGCGGCGTATCGAGCTGTGTCTGGAGCAGCTCACGGGCGGGCAATCCGTGCTCGAGGTTGGCTTCGGCTCGGGCGTTAGCTTCCTCAACCTCAGCCAACTTTACCAGGAAATTCACGGCTTAGACCTAACCGCGGACGCCCGCAAGGTAGCGGAGATGTTTGCTAACCTCGGCGTCCAGACTGAGCTGCGCAATGGCAGCGTGCTGGAGCTGCCTTATCCTGACCAGAGCTTTGACGCGGTGCTGCTCATCAGCATCCTCGAGCACCTACAGCCCTATGAGCAGCATCAAGCCTTCCAGGAGATTTGGCGTGTGCTCAAGCCTGGCGGGCAGGTGGTTTACGGCGTGCCTGTGGAACGACCCTTCATGGTGTTCATGTTCCGCTTGCTGGGCACCGATATCCGTCAGCATCACTTCTCCACCGAGGCAGACGTACGCGAGGCAGCGCAAGAGGTTTTCGGCCCGGGGAACATCACTCCTATGCGCGGTCCACTCAGGCTTTTTGGGAAGGTCTACGAAGTAGGGGATTATAGGAAAGCGGGGTAAGTCGGGCAAGAAATTCTTTAGCGGAAAATTACTCAACTCATTCAGTAAATCTGAGCAAAATATTTCCATTTTTCTTTGGGAATCCCAAAATTTACGCGCAGAAGAATACTCATCAAGCAATGGGGGAATTCTACTTCCATCCCTGGTCAGGTTTCAATTTTCTTTTTTGCACACTCTACAGCTGAAAGACGATTAAGTGAGCGAGATTTAGTGTATAATTTTAGTGTGATAATTAACTCAAGATACACTTAATTTTTTTAGTCAGCAATGTGTAGAATATTTGTTAAACAAATATTTACTAAAATATATTGCAATAAAATTAATTTTGTTGAAACAGGTTATTTTTAGTTTATACTAGTAAAGCAGAGGAGAATAATAATGAAACGCATTCTTATACCTTCGGTCCTCCTTATTTTAGCGCTGATCACCACTGCTTGCACGCCAAGTGCTACGATGGAAACTTCAACGCTTCCCTCGGAACCCAGCATTACACCCTCCCTAGAGCCTAGCAATACGCCCTCTCCCGAACCCACCAAACCACTGGGGTTGGTGGATTCTCTTGATGGGGTTCAGGATGCCACTATTCAGATTGTAGCTGAGGGTACATTTGTCGACTCGCAGTTAGGGACTCTTTACAATTCCGCAGGGAGTGGATCAGGCTTCTTTATTGACCCATCCGGTATTGCCGTCACCAACAACCATGTGGTCACCGGCGCAGCCTTGCTTCAGGTTTGGGTGGCTGGAGAGGAGAAACCCCGTAATGCCCGCATCCTTGGTGTTTCTGAATGCTGGGACCTAGCAGTAATCGATGTGGAAGGAGAGGGTTATTCTTACCTCGATTGGTATACCGGTGAAATTAAGCCAGGCATGGATGTGTATACCGCCGGTTTCCCTCTTGGCGATCCGGAATATACCCTGACCAAAGGGATCATCTCCAAGGCTAATGCAAACGGAGAGACTTCCTGGGCTTCTTTAGATGCTGTCATCGAGCACGATGCTCGCATCCGCGGTGGCAACTCAGGCGGACCACTGGTGACCAGTGATGGAAAAGTGGTCGGTATCAACTTTGCCGGGATTGAATCGACTGACCAAAATTTTGCTATTCTTGGCTCCCGCGCTCAACCAGTTATCGAACGTCTGAGTGAAGGGCAAGATGTCGAATCAATTGGCATCAACGGGCAGGCAGTTATTACCGAAGATGGTTCTCTCTCAGGCATCTGGGTTTCATCGGTAAAATCCGGTTCGCCTGCTGATAAAACCGGAATTCAAGCTGGAGATATTCTGACTTCCATGGAGGGATTGCTTTTGGCTACCGACGGCACCATGGCTGATTACTGCGATATCTTGCGTACTCATAACCCCGATGATACGATAGCAATTGAAGTTCTACGCTATGCCAGTGAGGAATATCTTGAAGGCCAGCTCAATGGACGTGAGCTGGAGACCAGCTTTTCCTTCGCAGAGGAGTTAGGGGGCGAGGTTGAGGGTGAAGAAGGTGAAACAGTTACAAAATACGATGAGTACGTCCTTGTGCAGGACGACTATGGCGCCATTCAGGTGTCGGTGCCAGCTGACTGGTCTGAGATAGACGGGTCAGCCTGGGTGGATAGTGGCGATATCATTGGCGCGTCCATCACAGCAGCTGCCAGTCTTGATAATTTTAACGCCTCCTATTCCGAGCCAGGCGTCTTCTTTGGCGCTACCGATGACATTGCCGAGTTAGGCGGGTACATCCAGTTGCTGGATGTGTACCGTGATTGGGCTCGTGAAGATGACTGCACGTTCGAGTATCGTGAAGATTATGAGGACCCCGCCTTTGAGGGCGCGTTCGACGTATTTTCAAATTGTCTTGATTCCGAAGGTGTGCTTGTCATCCTGTCAGCCAAACCCCACAGTTCCACATCGCTACTGGTGCTCGTAATGGTACAAATCATGTCCGATGCCGATCTTGACGCGCTGGATGAAATTCTGAACACTTTCGACGTAATTGGTCCACTGCCATAAGATTTTACTGGAGAACTATACACAAGATCATAGTAACAGCTCGCACAAAATATCACCTCTCCGCCATAAAGTTCCTTGACCTTGCCCAAGATTATCATAGAAAATGAAGCGCTGGTCCGATTCATCATACCCTCTCGCAGGCAAAGGATACAGCGCTTTACGATAAGAATCTGGCAGAAGGTCATGAATTCGGTCTGGTTTCAATTTTTGAATATATTCGTGAAGCACAGCGCCTAAAGCATTCCTATTCCACCACGTGTGAATTCGCATCCCACCAGGCAAGTTTTCAGTCATCACGGCATCATACATTTGAATGAAGTCATGTGCATCCAAGATTCCATAGAGCGCTGAGATGATCAGCACTTTTTTATTGCGCACGCGAGGGAAAAGCTCTGCAAAGTTGCTACGCTGGTATATGATGCCAGAATAACGTAAATAAGCTGGCATATATTGAAGTTTGGTTGCAGGAATACTTCCACCCAAATCCGGACCAGCCGGCTGGTGTTTGGTTTGTGCTAACTCCAATCGCAGGGCTAACAGCCGCTGAAATGTGGCTTTGGATAAATACCCTTCGAGTTGCGAGGGCGAATATTTAGGTGATCCACCATCTCTCTTTTTAGCACTGCAGGCAATTAAAATCAGCTCCATAGATGACCTTCAATTATCCCTACCCTTGGGCAAATGTCATGCATCCGGCAATTGGAGCAATCAGGATTGGAAGGACGGCAGAATTCTCTCCCGATATACCATAAAGCCGCGTCAACTTTGGCAGGATAGGACGGGTTGAGCATGCGAGCAGCCTGGATAGCATCACTCTGGTCAATGCGCGGAGCTACCCCCAGGCGGTAAAGAACAAGTGTAGTGTGAACATCGGGTTTGATGTCCATCTGGGTGTGATCCAGGTCTGAAAAAGTAAAGCCATAAGCGCTCTCAATCAAAATTAATGCCAAGTTAGCGATCCCACGGCCAACACCATACACTGAAAGGAAAGTCTCACGCACTTCCGCTGCGTTACGATTCCTCCAAATGGCTTCCGCATCTCCTGAGAATTGCTCCACTACAATGCGAGTAATATCCTGAAATGTAATCGGCGCTGCATTAGTATAGCGAGGCTTTTTGGGTAACGCCTCGAAGAGTTGACTGATTTCCTCAAAAGAAAGCTGATAGAAGCACTTTGGGTCAAAGTGTCCCACCCTCTGCTGGATCCAATAAGGGATTGTCCAAATGATATCCGCTTTTGTTCCCCGATCGAGGCAGACCGCCGCACAAAATGCAAAGGGGTTTTGTTTGATAAGTGCTCTAGCTTTAGGTTCAGGTGTCGGGAAAAGATAAGAGCTATCTACCTGGTCATGCAAATCCAGCAGACGCGAAGCAATCTCTGGCAAATGTTTTTCAGTAGACATTTTTTCCTCCAAAGCAAATTATTTTATAACAGTATACAAGATATATAAGCAGATCCAAAAGACAATGTTCTTTGATCCAGATAAACCGCCCGTTGGTGAAAGTCATCACATATAAACTCCGCTATAATTTAGTTATGGGGGAGACAAACGATTTGACCGAGAGGAGATCGAGAAGTGATGCGTGAAAAAAGGAGATCAACAATGGACACTGTGACGATGGTGATGGTCGGGCTTGCGGTTGCATTGCTCATTTATGCGCTTATCCGCGGAGGCGGGCTAGCCAATGATGGGGTCAAATTAGCTGGTAAAACCTTATTGAACGCACTACCGCTCTTGCTTGCCGGATTTCTGATTGGCGGATTGGTGCAAGTGTTGCTGCCGCCAGAGCTTATCCAAGCCTGGCTAGGGAAGGAAGCTGGGGTCAAGGGCGTCTTGATTGGGTGCTTAGCTGGCGGGCTGATTCCTGGCTCGCCTTATGTGATCTTCCCGGTTGTTGGCGGGCTGTATAGAGCCGGCGCTGGGGTTGGTGCAGTCGTGGGGTTCGTTTCGGCTTGGTCGCTCTGGTCAGCCTCGCGCTTCCCGATGGAAATCGCGCTTATAGATACCAAGGTAGCTGTGCTGCGTTACGTAATTACCTTTGTGGTGCCGCCTGTGGCTGGCTTGCTCGCAAACGGACTGGCGCGGGTGGTGGGGTAGTTTACAAACTCATCCAGAGTGTTGTTTAGAGATATGATGGGCTTCGTTTTTATGTTTTTGGCTCAGTAGCTAAAACAAAAAGCTTCGCGTTTGAACCATTAATTATTGAAAGGAGACAAATGCAAACGAGTGTCTTCCTGGTCATCATTCCTTCTTTGGTAGAACTTTACTCGACCGCGTGATCGAGAAATCCATTACGACTACTTAAGGGTTCATTTGAAAATTACATGGATCAGACTTCCAAAGGTGCTAGTTTCAATCGCTTTATAAATCTATGTCTGCTATGTTAATCTTTTGCAGATTCGCTGATATATGAGCTTGATGAGCAAGCTACAGTCTATTTACGTAAAGTGTTGTTCTCCTTGTGTGCAGCCAAGAAGAAACCATTAATAACGAATAAATAAGCTACGATGCGGATGATGATGAGCAGGAGGTTGAGTGTATCGGTCAAGTTAAATAATGAGGCCAAATGAGAGAGACTGAAAAGCCCAAAGGCAACCGCTACATAAAAGACCACTTTGCTTTTCATTCGCTGCCAACTGACAAGGCCGAAAATGAAGATAACAATACTAAAGACGAAATTGATGAAAGTAATGGTGTTCCAAGTGAAATGCATCGTAATCTCCTTTTGATGGTTGAAAATAAGGCTTTATAGTTTGAATCATGCACTAGATAAGCTGATCCGCTCCACTAAGCCACAAAAGAATTTTTACCAGGTTCTGTTTTGAGCTTCGTAACCACACATTCGGACTATCATAATACTTTTTCTCATATAATTATAACTACATTCAATGAATAAAACAATCATGAATTATTGTGCGGGTATGCGGGGATTGTGCAAGGATTTGCAGCGATTTTGATATTAACAATGAATTTCGAGAAAATAAGCGCGTAGGTTTTTAGAATAACCACTATATCCATCTGTACAAGCTCCTTTTCCCGTCTTAATTGACAACAGGTTTTAAGTCTCCAAAGCATAATAGCTCAATTATTAATGGATTCAAAATACTTCATTCCAATCTTGATTGAATTTGATCTCAAACGGTTTTCTTGGCACCTAACAATATCCAACAAAATGGTAAACTTTATTTCTGAGAAAAAATGATAACCGCAAAACTTCAAGCAACCGCTCTGGCACACCCGAATATTGCCTTCATCAAGTACTGGGGCAACCACGATGACCAGCTGCGTCTGCCGCTGACAGGCTCGCTCTCTATGGCGCTGGACGGATTGGATACAGTTACACGTGTCAGCTTCGATCCAGATTTAGCAGCAGACCGTTTCATTCTGAACGGGATGGAACAGTCTGGCGCAGCGCTCAATCGTGTGGTGTCCTTTTTGGATCATGTGCGGCGGTTGGCAGGTCTGAACCGCTTTGCGCAGGTGGAAAGCACCAGTAATTATCCTTCTGGCGCTGGCATTGCGTCCTCAGCCGCGGCGTTTGCTGCATTGGCATTGGCTGCAAGCCGGGCTGCCGGCTTAGAGCTAAGCGAAGCGGATCTTTCACGCTTAGCCCGGTTGGGCTCGGGTTCAGCCTGCCGCTCGGTGCCAGGCGGGTACGCTGAGTGGCTGCCGGGCAGCGGCGATGCAGATTCTTACGCTGTTCAGATTGCTCCGCCAGAGCATTGGGATCTGGTGGACTTGATTGTAGTGGTGGACCGCGGCGAGAAAGCCGTCAGCTCGAGCGCTGGGCATAAGCTGGCTGCAACCTCACCGTTACAAGCGCTGCGCATAGCGGGGGTGCCTGAGCGGCTGGAGCAGTGCCGCACAGCCATCCTGAAGCGGGATTTTGAGCGCTTAGCGCAAGTTGTGGAGTTGGATTCGGAGTGGATGCATGCCGTAATGCGCACGAGCACCCCGCCGCTTTACTATTGGACACCTGTTACAGAAGTTGTCCTCTGGAATGTCCGCGCCTGGCGGGCACAGGGGCATGCAGTCTGCGCGACGGTCGATGCGGGACCTAACGTGCATGTGATCGCACTAGCAGAGGATGCAGCCTGGGCAGAAGCGCAGCTGCGCGCTTTGCCGGGCGTGCTGGAGGTGCTAAAAGCAAAGCCTGGCGGCGGGGCGAGGATTATAGACTTTTCCTTATAATATAATTTTATAAAATCAGACAGCGTGAAAGAGAGACCCTAAAGAGACTGATGAGTCTTCCCATGCTTTCCGTAAGCACAATAGCCTGGAAATTTGCCGGCTTTCTTTTAGACTTAATTCATTAAACCTAAAGATTTGACAAGATTTCCACGGTTTTGAATGGTCTCTGTGCTTATCTCAACTAATCCCAAACTGTATCTTTCTTATTAGTTCTCGGAATCCTCACGCTGATATAGATTGGAAACATCATCAAATATTAGTTTTAACTGGTCTCCATCAAGCTCGAATTCTACAACCAAAGTTATTCCCAAGGTAGTAAATTTTAGACGATTGTCATCCACTAAGCTATATTCAAGAGCATTGACATATAAGTAAGGATCGTCTCCAATTAAGACAGTCCCGTCAGAAAGAAATTCAATATCGTCTTGAAATTCCTCATACTCGTAGTCATAAACATAACTATACTCCTCACCACCTTCGGTATCGTAATACGTCCATTTTCCCCATAAGGGTTCGGTAGGATCTTTAGGTTTGGATGAGCAAGAAACAAGTACAGACAGCAGTAGTACCACAGCGAAAACACGTAATGAAATTGACTTCATGGCAAAGCTCCTTTCGAAAGTAAGTAGAAAAACAAAACAAATTTATTTGCTCTTTTGATCTCTCGGGTGTATGTATTAAAAGTCGGTGTGTTGAAGTTCGTGTCATCATGGGGTTTAGTATAAACTTCCATTATTATTATTTAATTTTTTCTAAGTACTCTTGTTCTGTTGTCTCTGTCACACATAAATAATAATCAATTCCAACAAGTAGAGCATCGAGCGAATGTATATACCAACCATCCTCGAACTCACTTATAGTAAATCCACCTAGATAATATTTGTCTTCAAATTTATATAGAGCAATTAATTGTTTTTGGGAAATATACCCCTCAATTTTGCCCATTTCTATTACAGCATTTTGGTGTCTATCCGATAGTTGAATATCTGGTGCAGCTAGATCGACTCTTATTAACTCTAAGTCAGCTAATCTGGAAGGGTCTAACTTAGGTATGAGTTTCAAGCTTTCTGGTTCAATTTTGTCTAATACAATTGTACCTTGTGAAAAACACCCTGGAATTAAGAGATTGTAGATAAAATATCTTATTTGAATTGAGGATCCACGAATTGCTAATGCTTGATTAAGCGGAATATAAGCATCATATTCTGTAGGAAGTAATACAACGAAATCACCAAATGATTGCAATCTTTCTACATAGCCAAGAAAATTAAATCTTTCAGCACTATAATTTATTGAAAACATATTTAATGCGTTTCCAAATTCTTGATTTTTGATATATGTAGTAAACCGAACTACGACTTCTTCAGGAGTTGGGGAACTTTCATTTTTTGCAGAAAAGAATACAGATGTTTTTCCATCAATAGGACTCTCTTTTGTACTCTCGATATCATCTCTATCAGAAGGATTATTAGTAATTAATATCTCTTTCGACCTGCGGTATAAGTTATACCCATCCTCAAATATTAGCTTTAGCTGGTCCCCCTCGAGTTCATACCAGAGAATCTCAGACTGACCTAGTGCAGTAAGACGTAGCCGGTTTCCTTCGAGGATGCCATACTCAAAGGTGTTCACAGAGAGGTGAGGCGTATCTAGGATTAGGAAAGTCCCGTCAGAGACAAATTCAATGTCATATTGAAAGGCATCATATCCATTTTCAGTTTCGTAATATTGCCATTGACCCCATAGTGGTTCGGCTGGATCTTTAGGATTTGAAGAACATGAGTTGATAACAGACAATAAAACCACTGCAACGAAAATGCGTTTCGAGGCGGAATCCATAATAATTCCTCACTACAATTTAATATTGAAAATCATATTATTATTATATCCCTAAAATTGTTAGTGTGAAGATATTTCTGATATGACTAAGTTGTAACATTGGTGCGTACCAAAGATAGGTTGCAGAGCAGATATAGGGCTTTTAGACAATGGTCTTCATCATGCTAACAGGAGAAATGGATGAGATATGCAGTTTTTTATTAGCAGACTTCAGCCTATACAAAAAAGTGATACTAGATAAAAAATGTAATGAAACAAATTATATATTAATCATGGCATAGTCTAGTAAAAGTTCAAGGAATTGAGGATGCGCACCGGAAACCGAGATAACCAGAATACCTATCCGGCGTAAGAGAATGTCGACCTGCTACTTGAACATAGAATGTGTACCAATTTCCACCGCGGTAACTTTTTTCTTGCCCATTAACTGGACCGATTGGGTTCAGATTTTCCGTCTCTTTGTAATGTGAATACCAATCATTAACCCATTCTGAGACATTACCTCCCATATCCATAACTCCATAAGTGCTGGTATCGATAGGGTAACTACCTACCCTAGAAGTACCCCCTACGCAAACACTTTCATCATCAGAGAAGACAGTTGCATCGAAGTTCGTGAAACTGCAGTCTGGAATCTCATCACCCCAGGGAAACGCTTTGATTGTCTCACCTCGAGCTGCTTTTTCCCATTCCGCTTCGGTAGGTAAACGCCTGCCTGCCCATTTGCAATAGTCCTGCGCGTCATACCATGTAACAAAAACAACAGGATGAGAATCAAATTCTGGATGTACCCAATACTCCCATGACGATCCATTTACAGAATTAGCAAATTGAGGAACTTCACAGGCTTCAGATTCTACGCAAAGAGAATATTGAGCATTTGTCACCTCATATTTATCAATATAATAGGCATCGAGGTAGACAGTATGAAGGGGAAGCTCTTGAGAGACACACAGCCGTCCACCATGGTGACTTCTAGCGCAACCCATTGGAAATTCGCCGGCTGGCACTAAAATCAGTTCCATCCCATCTAAAGAACTAACTTGATTCTTATCGTTTCGAACTATCTCTATGATTTTCTCAATCAGTGTTTGTTCTTTACCCTCTTCAGGTAGGTTGGCGTCTTTACGCAAGTAAAGATTATACCCATCCTCAAAGATTAACTTTAACTGGTCTCCCTCAAGCTCGTATCCCACGATCTCTGATATTCCTAAGGCAGTTAATTTCAGACGATGATCATCCAATAAACTATATTCGAATGTATTTACCCATAGGAAAGGTGTATCCGGAATCAAAAAAGTCCCATCAGAAAGAAACTCAATATCATATTTAAAGGCATCATACCCATTTTCATTATCGTAATACTCCCACTGTCCCCAAAATGGTTCGGTAGGGTCTTTAGGTTTTGATGAGCAAGAAACTAGAATAGTCAACACGAATCCCGCAACGAAAATGTGTTTCGAGATAGAATTCATGATGATGCCTCCTTTAAAAATTAATACTGGAATAAATATATTTTTATATTACCACATAGATTGTAGAATTGGGACATTTCTATTTAAATTTATAGGAGACCTTGACTACCTTAAGACAGAAATAATCATAAAAACCCATGTTTTTAAGAAAATTTCCGCCGGGGACAGCGGGATTCTAAATACTTTTGTTTTTACGTTAGCCTTATATTATCGTTAGCGCCAGGACTGCTTTTTGCGCGTGCAGGCGGTTTTCAGCTTCGTCATAGACGACCGAGTGTGGTCCGTCGATAACCTCATCGGTAACTTCAATGTTTCGATCGGCGGGCAAGGGGTGCATATAGATGGCATCCTCCTTAGCTAGCTGCATGCGGCGCCCGTCCATAATCCAGTCCTTATATGAATCCTGGAGGCGCTTGCCCTCTATCGGGTCAGATGTGGTCAGCAGTGGACCCCAGGACTTGGCATAGACGATATCCGCGCCTGTGATGCCTTCGTCCATATCGTGCACAATCTCGAAGGAGGTGCCGGCTTTTTTAGCTTCGTCGCGGGCTTGCTGCTCAATCTCAGGCATCAGCCGGAATTCTTCTGGATAAGCGAGCACCACGTCCATGCCAAAGCGCGGCATCTGCAAGATAAGCGACTGCGGTACGGAAATGGGCTTGAGGTAGGACGAGGCATACGCCCAAGAGACCACAATGCGCTTTTTGCGCAGGTCGCGCCCCTTCTTCTCCATGATGGTCATCAAGTCCGCCAGGCATTGGAAAGGATGGTAAATCTCACATTGCATGTTAAAAACGGGCGCACGGGAATACTTTGCCACTTCATTCAAATAGGCATTGCCCACACCCCAGTCGCAATGGCGGATGGCAATGCCATCGAAGTAACGCCCAAAAATTTCTCCAATCTCTTTAGAGGTGTCGCCATGCTTGATTTGGGTGGTTTCGCTCTCGATGAAAGCGGCGTGTCCGCCTAGCTGCGCCATGCCGGCTTCGAAGGAACCGCGCGTGCGCGTGCTGCTGAAGAAAAACAACATAGCAAGGGTCTTATCGCGCAGGTAAGCATGCGGTTCATTGAGGGCACGCTTGCGCTTGAGGTCCCAAGCCACATCCAAGACGGTTTCAACTTCTTCCTTGCTAAAATCCAAATCCCCGATGAGATCCCGGCCGCGTAAATTTGTTTGCATTATTCTCTCCTATATTAGCTTTATTTTCTTATTCACAACCTGTGATAGGTTTTTACCTGGAACTTGCCCAAAAATCAAGAGCATTTTCAAATCCCTAAAATTACTACAATGATGGGGTCGAAATTCGTACCCCGCTGCTCTCAAGTTGAAAGAATTTCTCCGGGTAGCAGCGCATAAAACTCGCCTGCTTTTACCACTTCCTCAAGGGGTACATGTTCATTGACCGAGTGGGCATAAATCTCATCGCCAGGGCCAAACCCTATTGAAGGGATTCCAGCTTTGCCAGCCCAATAGATGCCATTCGTGGAAAAATTCCACTTACCAGCAGGTGCTGCTTCCAATCCAATCA
>Ga0208695_1001716_pt1 | contig 17529 bp, 18 predicted proteins | sample AD_UKC111_MetaG_FD_184449 | JGI IMG/M metagenome (GOLD analysis project Ga0208695, IMG submission 184449) | Active sludge microbial communities of municipal wastewater-treating anaerobic digesters from Hong Kong - AD_UKC111_MetaG (SPAdes)... | ecosystem: Engineered > Bioreactor > Anaerobic >... | reverse complement strand
GGCAAATTGGATGTGGAGATCCGGTAAAACCGGACCTAACCCTCATATATTACTTCAAAAACTACGATATTTCATGAAAAAACACGGTTTCCGCCACTGGTGGAAATCGTGTTTGTCTGCAAACTGAGACAGTTGCCTGTCTCTTATTTATCTAATCATTGCTTGCAGTCAGCTTAACAGTAAGCGTCTTGTATTCATTGCCCTGATTGTACACTTCTATCTTTACTGTTTCTCCTACCTTATGCTTTTGTATCTCTGCAATCAGATCTTCTATTGTGAGAACCTTCTTATCATCAATTTTGGTTATGATATCGCCTCTTCTGACTCCGGCCGCATCTGCACCGCTGCCCGGTATTACAACCCTTACGTAAACACCTTGAGTCAGCTTGTACTCTTCAGCCTCTTCCTTGCTTATGGTTATTCCCTGTATTCCAAGATACGGCCTTAATACCTTCTTGTTGTTGATTAGGTCCTCAATAATTGGCTTTGCCTCATTTATCGGAATGGCAAAACCCATCCCCTCAACTCTTGTTTCCGCAAACTTTATTGTATTGATCCCTATGACCTTTCCTTCGCTGTTTACCAATGCTCCTCCGCTGTTTCCGGGATTTATTGCGGCATCAGTCTGGATAAGCTTTATGGAATCGTCTCCTATGCTGACCGTTCTGTTGAGTCCGCTTATTATTCCCGCTGTAACCGAGCCGGCATATTCAGTACCCATCGGGCTGCCTATGGCAACTGCAAGCTCTCCCACCTTAAGTGCTGAAGAGTCTCCAAGCTCCGCAACCGTCAGATTGTCCGCGTCAACTTTTATTACCGCCAGGTCTGTCTGGGAATCGCGCCCTATCAAAGTTGCTTCAAGCTCTTTGCCATCATGGAGTATTACTATTATGTCATTGGCCCCTTCAACCACATGGTTGTTGGTTATTATATGGCCCTGCTTGTCGATTATGATACCGGAGCCTGTTCCCTGGCCTTCATAAACCCTGCCGAAAAAGTCTCTGCTCCTTGTCTTAAGGCTGATTGCAACTATTGACGGTGAAACCTTTTCCGCAATGGGCACTACTGGCGATACTGTTCCGCTGTATACAATTTTGGTATTATCCACAGCCGCTGCGTATACATTGTTTGCATCTCTCCCGGGATTAGGCAGGAAATTGTCCATCCCGTATCCAAAAATAGTACCGATCATAAGCCCTGCGGCAAGCACTAAAGCTATGAATTTCCTGGAGCTTTTCTCCGGCTTCCTTTCAATGACTTCCCTGTAAAAAGTATTTTTCATTTCATTGTTTTCATTATTTTCTTGAAAAAATTCGCTCATATCTTATCCCTCCTAACGGATCTACTTGAACTATACCATAAATATAATCCAAAGTTTTGAACAAAATATGAACAAATTGTAAACTTTAAGCTTTTTCAATAGTTAATGTAAATTTTACATAACCTTCACCGCTGGAGACCCATATCCTCTCACCCAACTGGCTGATTATTTCCCTGACGATGGCAAGCCCTAATCCGTATCCTCCTTTGTGAAGGCCTCTTGAAGTATCGCCCTTGTGGAACCTTTCCCATACCCTGTTAAGCTCCTCAGAGCTGATTGATTTTCCGGTATTGGCAATTTCCACAATTATTCTGTCTTCCTTTGTTGATGTCCTTATCTCAATGCTGCCCTTTTCAGGTGTGAATTTTACTGCATTGTCCATAAGGTTGGAAAGTACCCTTTCAAGCAGTGTCTGATCAGACAATACGAAGGTTTTCTCCTCAAACATGCTGAAAACTACATCAAGTTTTTTCTCTGTTATGCCTTTTTCATATGCAACAAGCTTTCTTCTTATTGTCTCGTTAAGCTCAAAGGCTTCCTTTTTGATTTCAAGGCTTCCTTGCTGCATATTGCTAAGCTCCAGCAGTTCATTGGTCATCTTTATCAATCTGTTGCTCTCATCCAGAACTATGTTCAGATAATGCTCCCTTTTATCCTCAGGTATAGTACCATCAATCATTCCTTCAATGAAACCCCTGATTGAAGTCATCGGCGAGCGCAGGTCATGGGATATGTTCGCAATCAAATTCCGCCTGTTCTCTTCTATTTTTTCCAATGATTTCGCCATATTGTTGAAACTGTTGCCAAGTTCTTCAATTTCATCTCCCGTATTTATATTCAAACGCTTGTGGAACTCCCCTCCTGCAATAACCTTTGCAGCTCCGCTTATTTCCTTTAATGGTTCAGAGATCCTCCGTATCTGGATATATAGGATTCCATAAGCAACGGCAACGGAAATCAGAATAGCCCAAAGCGTCAGTCTGTATATTTCCCTGAAATTTTCCTGTATCTCAAGAAGTGAAGCGTGTACCAGCACCCCGCCGGAAAACCTGTTGTTGACAAATACGGGATAGCCTACGGTCAAAGAAGATTCACCAAGCATCCCGTCAAAATTACCTCTCTCCTCAATACTTTCCCCTTTTGCAAGGTTTCCGATCTTCTCTTCCCTGACCTGCCTGCCCAGCAGCCTTTCTTCGTTGGACCCGGAAACGGCAACTATTATTCCATCACTGTTTATAACCCAGATATGAGCATCCAAAAACCTGTCCAATACCTGCAAATCGTTTATAAGGCTCCTGGAATTGGGATTTCCCGAATAAAGCACTGTTGCAGCTTCCCTGGCCACCTTCCTGCCTTGCTCATACAGAAGCTCTTTCCTGTTTTCGATGAAATACTGGTCGAATATCCTGAGAAGTGACAAGGCCAGTATAGCAAAGCCTATTATTATTGCTACTCCATAGATTATGAACAATCTCTTCTGTATACTGTTCTTCATCATCTCACCTCAAATTTATAGCCTACACCCCATACAGTCTTTATCTCCCATCTGCCCGCTTCATCACTGAACTTCTCCCTGAGCCTTTTTACATGGACATCCACAGTCCGGGTGTCACCCATGAAATCATATCCCCACAGTTTCTCCAGAAGCTGTTCCCTTGTAAAAACCTGATTTGGATGGCTTGCAAGGAAATAGAACAGCTCCAGTTCCTTCGGGGGTATGTCCGCCTTCCTGCCTTGGAATGTAATGCTGTAATCGCTTTTATTAATTACCAGCTGAGGATATACAACTTCTTCAACTGTCGTATCAGAGCCCATGGTTCTTCTGAGCACTGCTTTTACTCTTGCGGTAAGCTCCTTCGGTTCAAAAGGCTTTACAAGATAATCATCCGCTCCCAGTTCCAGGCCCAGTACCTTGTCAAAGGTTTCTCCCCTTGCAGTAAGCATAATAATGGGGATACCGCTTATCTTCCTTATTTGTCTGCACACCTCATAGCCGTCTATTTCCGGCAGCATAATATCAAGAATTACAAGATCCGGAGTCCATGAACGGAATACATCAAGAGCAGTCCTGCCGGAATATACCGTCTTTACCTCGTACATCTCCTTCTCCAGGTACAGCCTTATAAGGTCCGCTATATTGAAGTCATCATCAACAACCAGTATTCTGGCTTTCATATCTTTTCCCACCGCCTATTGCACTTCCTTTTGCCTAGTTGTTATTCATTATGATACATCAATGTCTGTGATAATTCAAATGCATATAAAAAAGGCCCCTGTCCTTAAAATGTTTGGATGTCAAAAAGCCTTGCCGCTGCATAGATTTATAGCAGGGGGTATGTAATATGTATGATGAGCTGCACAGACACAATTTTGAGGGTAGGACCGGCCGAAAAGCCTCGCATTTCCATAATTACTCCGGAGTGACAACCAAAAATCCTGACTTTGAAGGCCATGTCCACTACATGTCCGGTTATACAACTGAGGAAAACGAACATATTCACTACTACTCAATATTAACCAGTCCGGATTTTCAGGTGGATGGCGGACATGTACATTTCTTTCAATGCATAACAACTTTGGACAGCGGCCATTATCATCTTATATACGGTTATACCAGTATTTATACGGAATACTAGCTGTGATGCCTGGCATCACAGCTATCTTTATGATAGGATAGTTATATACGGTAACTAAGGAGGCATACAACTACAATGACTGAAAATGAAAAACAAGTGTACGAAGTGCTGGAACAACTGAAAATTCCATATACACAGTACGAACACATACCGGTATATACAATTCAACAGCTTGATGAATTAAATATGGATACGAAAGGTAAGCACTGCAAGAATCTCTTCGTCAGAAATGACAAGGGCGATAAGCATTACCTTATTATAATCTCCCATGAAAAGAGAGCAGACCTTAAGAGCATTGCCGAACAGATTGGAAGCTCCCGCTTAGGCTTTGCTTCGGAAGAAAGACTGATGAAGCATCTTGGACTGACTCCCGGCGCGGTCACTCCCTTCGGACTGCTGAACGATAAGGAAAAAAAGGTGACAGTCCTTGTGGATGAAGACCTTAAGAATTCAATGCATTTATGCTTCCATCCCAATGTAAATACAACAACTGTATCGCTGCTATATGACGACTTCATAAAGTTTTTGCAGTGGAAAGGCAACGAATATCAATTTATAAAAATATAAGACAACATAAAAAGAGTGTGACACAACTATGAGTTTGTAGTCATCCTACAAAGCAATAGCCTTGTATAACAGCGAGCACTTATTGGCTTTGGGCAACAGAATCAAGAGAAGATACGCAGAAAAATCCGTGGGATTTACGTGAGGTAAATCCAGCACATACCAACACGATGTTGGGTTTATGTGCGTCAGGATTTTACAAGTATCAAGCTCTGATTCTGTCCAAAGCTAATGTCGTGCGAGTCGGTATACAAGGTTATTGCTCTGGGAGTATGACTGCAAACTTATAACGATTTCGCATTATTCCCTTATTCCATCAACCTGTTTTCCAGTATCTGATCCATGGAGAAGTCCTCCACACCCAGGTAATATACCGCCGTATCAATCAGGGCTTCCATAGGCACAAGCCCTATAATTTCACTGCCGGCAATTGTAACACCGTATCTGGCCGCTTCTATTCTGATAAGCTCAAAGGATCTGTAAAGAGCGGTCTTTGTATAATCGGTCATGTTCATGGAAATCTGCACCATTCCCCTGTCCTTAAGCTCAATGCCTATGGCTTTGCAATACCGCAGGCCGCCGTTTAAAAACCTGACATTCCTTGCAATTTTATTGGCAATATCCATTCTGTTTGTATTCAGATTTACATTAAAGGCTACCAGGGGCATCCTTGCGCCGATAACAGTCGCTCCTGCAGTCGGATGAATTTCTGCCGGGCCGTAATCAGGTTTCCACTCAGGCAGCTTTATCTTCTCCGCCATACCCTCAAATTCACCCTTGCGAATGTTCGCCAGGTTTTCCCTCTGAGGATCTGTTGCAGCCTTTTCATACAGAAAAATCGGAAGCCCATACTTCTCCGATGCCTCTCTTGCAACTTCCTTTGCGAGCTCAACGGCCTCTTCCATACTTACATTCTTTATGGGTATGAAGGGTACTACATCTATTGCCCCCATTCTGGGGTGCTGTCCCCGGTGCTTGGTCATATCTATAAGCGCTATAGCAACGCCCATAGCTTCCAACACCGAGTCCTTCACTCCTTGGGGTTCCCCCACAACCGTTACAACCACTCTATTGTGATCTTCGTCTCTTTTATAATCCAGAAGCTTCACATTGTCCTTTCCCCTGAAGGAATTCACAATTTTTTCTATTTTGTCCAGATCTCTTCCTTCACTGAAATTCGGGACACATTCTATTATTCTGCTCATTCCGCTCATTGCTTTCCCCCCTCCTAAAACTTAGAATAAACCTGTAATTACACCCTTTTCATCTATATCGATTTTCTCTGCTGCAGGTACCTTCGGCAGTCCGGGCATTATCATAATATCACCCGTAAGACATACTATAAAGCCCGCCCCTGCAGATACCCTCACTTCTTTCACACTAACCTTGAAGCCCTTTGGAGCACCTAAAAGGCTGGGATCATCAGATAATGAATATTGAGTCTTTGCCATACAGACAGGCAGATTATCCAGGCCGATATCCGCAAGCTTCTGCATCTCCCTTTGTGCTTTTGGAGTGAAAACAACACCGTCTCCGCCATAGATTTCCTTTACAATAGTCTCGATTTTTTCAGTTATAGGAGCATCAACGTTGTAAAGATATTTAAAATCAGGTGCTGAGCCTTCAACCAGTTTCACCAGGGTTTCGGCCATATATGTTCCGCCTTCTCCGCCTTTTGCCCAGCACTCGTTCAATGCAACCTCTACGCCATATACCTTGCACTTTTTGATAAGCAGCTCGATTTCAGCCTCAGTATCGGATACAAAACGGTTAACGGCAACCATTACCGGAAGTCCGAACTTGCGGATGTTTTCTACCTGCTTTTCAAGATTTGCGAATCCCTTATCCACTGCCTCCAGGTTTTCTTTTCCCAATTCCGCCTTTGCCACTCCTCCATGCATCTTAAGTGCACGCAAGGTTGCAACTATCACAACAGCAGAAGGCTTTAACCCCCCGTAACGGCATTTGATGTCAAGGAACTTCTCCGCTCCAAGATCAGCACCGAAGCCTGCTTCTGTAATAAGGTATTCACCCAGCTTCAAGCCCAGCTTTGTAGCAATTATGCTGTTGCAGCCGTGGGCTATGTTGGCAAAGGGCCCGCCGTGAATAAGCGCAGGTGTGTTTTCCAGAGTCTGAACCAAGTTAGGCTTTATCGCATCCTTCATAAGCATGGCCATAGCCCCGTGGACCCTTAAGTCGGCACATGTAACCGGTTCTCCAGAATAATTATATGCAACAACCATCCTGCCGAATCTTTCTTTTAAATCCATCAGATCATTGGAAAGGCACAGTATAGCCATTATTTCAGAAGCCACTGTTATCATAAAGCCGTCCTGCCTTACAAAACCGTTGGCCTTTCCTCCAAGGCCCACCACTATTTCACGGAGTGCCCTGTCATTCATATCCATTACTCTTTTCCATACTATCTGCCTTGGATCGATATTCAGTGTGTTTCCATGGTTGATATGATTGTCAATAGCAGAAGCAAGCAGGTTGTTGGCTGCAGTTATTGCATGCATGTCTCCGGTAAAATGAAGGTTGATATCCTCCATAGGCACTACCTGGGAAAATCCTCCCCCTGCAGCTCCGCCCTTCACACCGAAAACCGGGCCCAGGGACGGTTCTCTTAAAGCTATTACCGCCTTTTTCCCAATTTTATTAAGAGCCTGGCCCAAGCCTACCGTAGTGGTTGACTTGCCTTCTCCTGCAGCTGTCGGAGTAATTGCCGTAACCAGTACCAGTTTGCCGTCAGGCTTGTCTTTCAATCGTTCAAAAATACTAAGGTTGATTTTTGCCTTATACTTGCCGTAAAGCTCCAATTCATCCTCTTCTATTCCCCACTGCTTTGCAATCTCCGATACAGGCTTCATCTTTGCGCTCTGAGCGATTTCTATATCGCTTGGTACTTTAATTTCCATGTTAATCATCCCTTTCGTTGAATATTATTAAAACTACATAAATTATTCTGCTCAAAATTGTGTATGTACATTAAAAAATATAGAGCAATCTTTCGATAGCTCTATGATTTTTTTAGAAATGGTGGGGGATACGGGACTCGAACCTGCGACTTCCACCTTGTGACGATGGCACTCTAACCAGCTGAGTTAATCCCCCACACCCTACACATTATTATATATTATAACTCTACCTGTAAGCATTATCCATAGTTTTTTATTTTTTGCTAAAATTCTATTCAAACTTCATAATCTTCACTCCAACTGCGAAGAACAAAACTCCCATTATCATAAGCACAATTACGGGATACACTGCCGCTTCAAAGCCCATCCCTTTGGATACTATACTTTCCATACCCTGCATTGCCCATTTCTGAGGAGTGAGTTCCGCCAGAAAAAGCAGCAGTTTATTGTTTACTATATCCAAAGGCCACATGCAGCCTCCCAGCATTGAAGTACTGGTAAGCACCACCGGGGTAACCGCAGAAAGCTGAGCATGGGTTTTTACCACACCAGACAGCATCAAACCCATGGAAGTAACGGCAAATACAAAAGAACCCGCCACAGTGAGAACTCCGGAAGTACTGCTTCCCCAGTCGATTCCCAACAGATATTTCCCTCCAAGTATCAATATTCCTATTTGAATGGCACCGATGAAATATGCCGTCACCATATTCCCACCAAGTATTGAGGTTTTTGATACAGGGGTTATCAGCATTCGCTGCCAGGTCCTATACTGTCTGTCATTTAGTATTGTGCCTATGCCGAACACCATTGTATACATCGAGAAAAACAAGGAAAAGCCTATCATGGAGTGTTTAAGGCTGTCGTAGCTGCTGTCTGCTCCTGTTCCGGCAATATAAGAGGTTACTTCCAAAGGCCTTTTGTATTCCCATGCCTCCATTACGCTTCGATATGCGGATGCCTTCACAGCCTGACCGGCTTCCGGCTTAAGGGTGTGTATGAAATCCGCAGTGATATCTGCTATCCTTTCACCTCCCGCCATTTTAAGGACTATGCCCGATACTACCTTCTGCATTGTGAATATGAGGATATCGTCCTTGACCTTTAATACTCCCAGAGAAGCTTTTTCGCCGCTTTTTATGCTCTCATCAAAGCCCTCTGGTATAATAAGTGCTGCAATTGCCTTGCCTTCTTCCACTTTTGCCTCCGCACCCTTCATATCCAAGACTTCAAAGTTTAATCCCCTGTCATCCTTCAGCTCACTGATCAAAGCTTCAGAATAACTGCTCTTATCCTCATCCACAACCAGTACCGTCGGTTTGAAGTGGTCAAAAGAGATGCCGAAAATGGCAGTGAAGCCAAGGGCCATGACGGTCATAAGAACAATCACCGCAAAATCGTCCCTAAGTCCTAACAGTCTTAGCTTTATTATACTGAGCATCCCTCATCCCTCCATTCTCCCTGAGTATCAGAACCGAAAGCACTGCAGATAAAAATCCTATTGCCGCCAATGCTGCAATATTGCTCATAATCTCCTGTACCCCATATCCCATCATAATCTTAAGATATGCTTTCAAAACTGCACCGCTGATGGATAAAAAGCTCAGCTTCTGCATTATTGAAGGCAGTATGTCTGTCGGAAAGAAGCTGCCTCCCAGAATTGCCATGGTTTGCAGGATGACTGTCTCAAATATGTCCGCCATCTTGGAATTGCCTGCCCTGTATGTGGCTGCTGCAAGCATGCTTCCGATTCCCGCTATGGCAAATGCAGCACATAAGCTGATTAAAACAACCGGATATGCACTTCCCCACTGAACCTTCAACACAAAATATGAGAATGCAATCATTATACTTATCTGAAGCAGTGCAATCAGGAAGACGGTAAAAAATTTTCCTGCCAGTATTCCAAATTTCGGTGTTCCGGCTATTATCATCCGCTGATAGGTTATGTTCTCCTTCTCCTCCAAAAGCATTCTTCCTCCGTAGCCGGATGCAAAAAGTATGAACATGGCCGCCATTGCCGCAGCATAATAGTCGGAGCTCCGGACAGGCTTCCTGCCCTCTGCTTTAACAGCATCCATTTCTACCCTTATTCCCTCCATTGCTTTGGTAATGTCGTCCAAAGCCTCCTTCATTCCCGTAAAGCCTGCTTCCGTGAGATTATGACTTACAGCAGCTTCGATCAGAACATTTTTCCCTATTATAACGGAAGTCATTGAATCGGAATAAGCTTCCACAATGCTCCGGACTATTTGACCGCTGACGCTCCTGTCCGGATGTATCAGCACTTTTATATCAGTTTTATTTCTGAAGGGTGTCAGAAGATTTATCTTCATATCATATATGAAATTCTCGGGAAGAAGCACCACCGCAGAAACCTCCCCGCTGGTAAGCCATTCGACGGCTGTTTCCTCCTTCTCTACCCTGTATGCTATAATTTTTGCCACATCTTCACTGCCCAGGAAATCCTCAAGAAATATCCGCTCCGGGTCTACGTCATCACCGGTCACTCTCAACTCCGCAGCAGCCTCCTCTCCTATTCCCTTTACAAGAAAGCCATCCCTTAAAGCCTTGTCAAACCTCCGGGAATCCCCATCCTTATCATACTGCTTCACCACAGCAATATTTATCCTGTCAATACTCTGACCTCCTGTTGTAAATGCCCCTCTTAAAGCAGAGCTCAATATCGTCATAAGCACGAGAGGCATCACAATTATGATCGCCAGAGCCTTTTTGTCACTTAGTATCGTTTTCAAATCCTTCTTTATGATACTTATTACTTTCATATTTTATCTCCTCAATCCCTCAGGGCCTTTCCCGTCAAATGCAGGAAGACGGATTCCAGGTTCGGCTTGCTGACGTCAATGGATGAAATGCGCATTCCATGCTCTGCGATAATGCCGATAATATCTGCCAATATCATATCAACATTTTCCCCTGATACGACAATTTCATCCTGCACCAATTCTGCCCTGGCTACCCCATTTATGGCTTCAAGCCTTTGAAGTATATCCCTGTCTATCCTGTCAAGCTTGAGATTTATCCTGGTTTTTCCTTTTACAAGCTCCGCCAGTTCTTCCTGGGTTCCGGAGGCTATTATCCTTCCCTGATCCATTATGCAGATACGGCTGCACAGATACTCCACCTCTTCCATGTAGTGGCTGGTGTATATGATTGTAACCCCCTGCCTGTTAAGCTCCAGAACGGTATCCAATATGTGATTCCTTGACTGAGGATCTATACCTGCCGTCGGTTCATCCATAATAAGCAGTTCCGGCTTGTGCAGCAGTGCTGCTCCAATATTCAGCCTTCTTTTCATTCCTCCCGAATACTTATCCACTCTATCCTTCAAACGGCCGTTAAGGCCGATTATCTCAGAAACCTCATTGATCCTTTTTTTTAGCTCCGCTCCTTTAAGTCCGTACATGTTACCCCAAAAACGCAGATTCTCATAGCCCGTAAGTGTAGGATACAAGGCTATATCCTGGGGTACCACACCCAGATTCCTTCTGACGGAATTCGGCTCCTTTAATATGTTTGCCCCCTTATAATATACCTCCCCAGATGTAGGGAGTATCAAAGTCGATATTATGGAAATGGTAGTGGACTTTCCTGCCCCGTTGGGGCCAAGCAGCCCGAATACCTCTCCCCTGCTTACCTCAAAGCTTATGCCGTCCACTGCCTTTGTACTGCCGAAGTTTTTATGCAGATTTTCCACTTTTAACAACATATCGTTACCCCGCTTAATCCTTTTTATTGAACAGTGCCTCAATCTTAAAGGGCATGCTCTGTTCCATATTTTCCATATCCACAGTATTCTCATCTGTCAGTGCAGGAAAGTCAAATTCCTGCTCCTTGTTTATATCCCAGTTCTTTATATCCAATTCATAGCTGAGCCTGGTTACTGAAGCCGGCTCCGCATTATCAGCCTCTAATGTGATTTCAACGATTTCATTTACTATATATCCGTCAATATCCACATAAGCCGTATATCCGAAGCTTTCAACAGTATACTTCTTAATATTCTCCTTCATGTCCGAAAGCAGTTTTTCCAAAGGTGTATCCCTCAGGAACTCCACATTCTTCCCGATGTACTTCTCGTAGTTCTCTTCAAACTTTTTGTCCTTGGAAAGCATATCCATGCTGTATTCCGCCAAGCTTTTAATCTGCTCATCATTCAATCTTATGGTATACTCTGTAGTCTTTACTTCCCCGTCGGGAGTGGTGAGCACCGTGTCCTTACCCTTGAACACATCTTCTTTCTTTAAAAGTCCAAGCCATTTTTCATTAATCGCATCCTGTGTTTCCCCGGAAATAATCTCCGATTTCCCTTCCCCCTGTTTATCGGCCATGTGCCCCTTCATTTCGCTTAATTTCATATACTTTCCAATGACCGGCAGCTTCATAAATATTTCTTCTCCATTCACGAAAAGGTCCAGATCAAAGCCCAGGCCGCCTAAGCTCAAATAGTACCTGAAAATCCCCTTTCCCAGTTCATCATCATATGCAACATTGAAGCTTCCCTTCATATTTCTAAAATAGTTCAGCTCCTTTATCTGCTCTTCTGTCATTCTGGACGTGTTAAAATCCATCACCAGGGAGAATTCCCCTTCTGTCCTGCCTTTTCTTATTTGCTCTGTTTTTTCCGCTGCTTTCTTATAGCCTTCAAGACTGTCGAAGCTGCAGCTGATTAATGCCGCTGCCAGCATTAAAGCCAATATCGCAATCATTAATTTTCTCACTGAAAATCCCTCCAAAACTATCTTACGGTATCATTATACAGATTCAAAAGCGGCATTTCTTGTATCTTAAATCACTTATTAAGCAGCATACCCCATGACTTTTTGCACAATATACGAATAATGCGAAATAATAAAGGCGGGAATGCCGCCTCTAAATATCGTTCTTTATCGTAAATACCGCCAGCTGTGTCCTGTCCCGCAGGTCCAGCTTAATCAGCACTCTTGTGATGTGGTTCTTCACTGTGCCTTCGCTTAAGTACAGCTCATCGGCAATTTCCCTGTTGTTCTTTCCCTCTGCTATCAGCCTGCATATTTCTTTTTCACGATCTGTCAGAAGCTCTGCTCTGGAATCCTTTTGTTTGGACCGGTCTCCCCGGGCAAGCTCTGAGAATTTGTCCAGCACCTTTACCGCCACCGCCGACTGTATAAGAGCGCCGCCGTTATAAACCGTACGTACTGCCCCGGCGATCTCCGACGGCGAGGCATCCTTAAGCAAATAACCTGAAGCTCCGCTTTTGATTGCATCATATATGTACTCATCGTCATTGAAGGTGGTAAGTACTATTATCTTTATATCCGGGAAATCCTTTTTTATCATACCGGTGGCTTCTACACCGCTTACTTCCGGCATCTTGATATCCATAAGCACCACATCGGGGCGGTGGCTCCTGCATGCTTCGTAAGCCTTTCTGCCGTTATTGGCCATCCCGATTATCTGAATATCCTCTTCTCTTCCAAGTATAAGCTTTAGGCCTTCCACCAGGATGTCCTGATCATCAACCAACAGCACTTTAATCATTTCTTACCCTCCAAGTATACGATACCCTTTAAATAAAATCCGTCGCTGCTTCCCGTTTCGAGCTTTCCGTTGAAAGCTTCCACCCGTTCCCTGATTCCCTTCAGACCGTATCCTTCTTTCACAGTCTCTGCCCCTACGCCATTATCAGCTATGTAAAATGCTATGGATTCATCGGAATAATCAAGCCGGACCGATATCCTTGCCGCTTTGCCATGCCTTACAGAGTTAGTCATTGCTTCCTGGACAATATGGTAAACCGCTAAGTTCGCCGCCGAATCCTGAAGGTTAGACTCACCGGAAATTTCAAGCTTTATCTCCACACCGGTTTTTGCTGAAAACTCACTTACGAGCTTCCTTATGGATTCAACCGGTGCAAGGGCTGTACCGGTTCCCCTCAGAGTCTCAACCACTTCTCTGATACCTGCCATGCTGTCCTTAGCGGTTCTTACCGAGCTTATCAGCAGCTCCTCCGATCTTTTGGAGTCTTCCTTCAAAAGATGCTCAGCCATCTGCAGCTGCATGATAAGGGCAGTCATATTATGGCCCAAGGTGTCATGTATGTCCCTTGCTATGCGGTTCCTTTCGTCAACCACCGAAAGCCGGTTCACTTCATCGGTATACTGTTTCAGCTTTTTATGTGCATCCAGAAGTTCTTTGTAGAGAATATCCTTCCGCTCCCTTTCTTCCTTGTTGTGCTGTGCAAAACCCGAAACAACCAGAATAAGCACATTGACCATAAGGAAAAAGACCAGCTGGGATACGTTTGAAAGGTTGAAATTATAGTAAATCAAATATATATATTTTATAAGAGATACCACGACTGTTGCAGCCCCGATCATTATACCCCTTCTGAGGCCCAGCAGCAGGGATGACTCCAATAATACGGCTATATAAAAGGAATGGAAAAAGTAGTTTATCAGGAGCCTTGAATTGTATTCAAGAATATATACCAATGCTATATCAAGGATAAAGGAGAGACAGTACAAATTACCGCAGCGCTTAAACAAGCCTCTTCCAAAGCCAACCGCCAGGTACAGTACAAATATGAATATAAGCACATAAAGCCTCTGCCGCTGCGCATTTTCAAAATATAATGCAGTACAGAACAATAAGGTAAGTAACACGGCCTTAATAATGTTAAAGAGTCTTCTCCCTTTTTCCATACCGATAACCTTCCATTGTTTTGAATTAATGAAAATATTATACAATATCAGATGCATTATATCCATGATTATTAATATATGCGCAGTATGCTCCCGTTTCAGCAGTATTTTAAAGGTTATCCCCATACTCATTATTCAATATACTTATGCTCACATACCTCTTTATCAAAAAAATTGCATTTATAGCGGCAGTTCTTTATGCTGCATTCCTTACAGCAAATGTTACCCATATCAAAGCAGCTTGATATGTCACATCTCAGGCATTTTTTCACAACATGTCCATTGGACTTTTTGTCCCTATTCTTAATAAAAATGCCCCTTTCATTAACTGTGAATAATTTTCTTGCAATCCCGCAAGCATTGGTTATCATAGAATTCTGTCCATAATCCAAGCAAACACCCCCCTTGAATATTAGTAGACATATAGTCCAACAATAATTTTATCTTACTGGACTATGCGTCCACTGTCAACATTTTTTACCCCTATTTGTCCATTTTTAGCCCGGATTGGACAAATTGTGTTAACATCATACTATAAAAATACGCAAAAAATTTATTGCAATATTCTGAGGTGCATTTACATGGAATTCGGTGAAAGATTAAGAGATCTGAGAGAAGAAAAAAATCTGACAAGGCATTTACTGGCGGATAAACTGAATGTTTCTTATTCGACAATATCAAAGTATGAAACCAATATAAGATTTCCGGATAAAGGCACATTAATAGCATTGGCTGATTTTTTCGATGTGTCCCTGGACTATTTGCTGTGCAGAAGTGATATTAAGGATACAGCGGACAAGACGCTCAACAAGTGCAAGGAGCAATTCCTGGTGAACTCCTCCGGGAACAGATATAGTGCTTATGAGGGCCTATCTCCGGAAGCTGTCGAGGAAATTGAGAAATTCAAGGAATTCGTACAGCATAAGTATGGAAAGAAGTAGATTGTATAATAGAGGTGCACAAGCATGGACAGCAATACTTCTGTATTAGATACAAATACCATTGCAGAAAAGTATGGCTCCCTGGTCTCCTCCATATGCCGGCGGATGATTCAGAATGCGGAAGATGCAAAGGATGCCGCTCAGGAAGCATGGGCGGAGATTATAAAAGGCCTGCCTTCATATAAAGGCGAGGCCAAATTGTCTACATGGATATACACCGTAACCTATCACTCAGTAATGCATTTCTGCCAAAAGGATAAGATTTATTCTACAAAATTCCTGCGCGACTATTTTCATGGTGATTCCCTTGAGGTACCCTGTGATATTGATTATGACAAATCTCTGTGGATAAAAGAAATGTGTGACAAGTGCCTGACAGGCATACTTCATTGTCTCGACCCTGAAAGCCGCCTGGCATATTTGTTCAGGGATGTTGCACAGCTTTCCTATGAAGAGATTGCCGTGATTATGGAACAGGACCCTGCAGCAACAAGGAAAACGGTATCCCGTAGCAGAAAAAAGCTCAGGAATTTTCTGAACAACGAATGTGTTCTGTTCAATCCTTCAGGCAGCTGTAAATGCCGCATGAAGAATCTGGTTGAAGATATAATGCTGCCGCAGGAATATCAGAAACTAAGACGCTTTGTATCAAGAGTCAATCTTTACAAAGAGTCCCAAAGCATACTGCCTCAAAAAAATTATTGGATCAGTATTTAAAAATGTGTCACAATTTCTCCCTGACCTTCTCTAATATTAATGAAAACCTTTAAAAGGTATAAAAAAACGGGAGGGTCATAAATGGATACAGAAAAAAGAGTCCAAATTTTGGAGCTTGCTTATGCAGGAGCTTTGGTCGATTCAGTAAGATGCTTGAACAATGAGGGCATACTTGAAAAGGTAACCGAACAAAAGAAAAAGGAACAGTTTGCATTAGGCAAACAGCAGGCAGAGCGTTTTGGCATACAAAAGCCTGAGGAAGTGTTCCAGAAGCTGTCGGAGATTTTCAACTGCGCTTCATGGGAAATCCTTAATAAGGAAATGGGTTTCACAGCAGTATCAAAAGTCTGCAAGCTGTGTGCACTGGCTAAAAGAATGGGTACGGAAAGCCCATGCCGCATCTACTGCCTCAATCCTATGGAAGGAATGATAAAAGGAATCGATCCTACAAAAGAATTTAATGTCGAGGAAACCTTGTGGGATGGAGAAAAGTGCTCAATAACAGTAAAATAAACAAATAAACCAAAAAATGGAACAGCCTTGTTCCATTTTATTTATATAATCTATTGCACAATTATCCTGATATTTATATTAAAGTTGGGCAATAAAGACTCATCAGCCTCCGTAAGGGTTATTTCCACAGGCACTACCGTTTCTCCGTTTTCCTGCACAGCCATATTTGATATCCTGGAAACCGTTCCTTCATATTCTTTGTCAGGATCAGCCAAAGGACTGACAGCAGCTTTGCCTCCCACTTTTATATCCTTGATAAAATCTTCCGGCACATTCGCCCATACTATCAAAGTATCCATATCCAAAATGCTCATAATCTGCTTTTCGGCGTTTATACGGTCACCGGCTGCATTATTGATTTTTTCGATAACTCCGTTAGGAATATCACATATTATTTCATTTCCTTTAATGCCGCTTTCAGCAATCTTATCCTTCAATGTCTGAAGCTGTGATTTGAGTGAGATAATATTTTGCTCTTTGATTTTCATATCCAGTACACTTATGTTATTTGAAGCCCTCAGCTTGCTTTTCAAGTTCTCCAGGCTTATTTTTTCATTCTCAATTTCCTTCTGCTTCTGCTCCAGTACTGCTTTGGAATCCTCAAACTCCTTTTGCGGTATTGCCCCCTCTTTTAGTAAAACTCCTTTATTTTCCAAATCCTTTTCAAGCTTTTCATATTCTATCCGGGCTTTTTCCAAATTATTTCTCGCCTGTATGATTTCGGGTTCATTTTCAATATTCTCATTGCTCCTATTGCCTATATCTTCTTTTAGCTTTTGCAATTCCAATTCAGCAATTTTCAATGAATCTTCCTTCTCTTTAATCTGCTCTTCAATTTCTTTTAAACTCAGTGTAATCAGCACATCGCCTTTTTTCACCCTCTGCCCCTCTTGTACATGTACTTTTTCAATGGAAGCGGGCAAATCTAACATTATACCTTTGGTCTGCTTCGTTTTGACTACTCCAAAGGCCTGAACTGTCTGCTGAACCGGAGTATTGGCCTGTTCCTGCTCCTGATCAGCCAATGCAGGCGCCGCATCTTTCTTCCCGCAGCCTGCCCCAAAGAGGATTATTAACATCATGCAAAGAATCATTAATATTTTTTTCATCATTCCCATACTTCCGCTCCTATTCATATTTGATGGCGTCTATTATATTAAGCTTAGAGGATCTTAAGGCAGGCCCTACGGATGCGGCTATTGTGATGGCAATCCC
>Ga0208695_1001715_pt1 | contig 17539 bp, 20 predicted proteins | sample AD_UKC111_MetaG_FD_184449 | JGI IMG/M metagenome (GOLD analysis project Ga0208695, IMG submission 184449) | Active sludge microbial communities of municipal wastewater-treating anaerobic digesters from Hong Kong - AD_UKC111_MetaG (SPAdes)... | ecosystem: Engineered > Bioreactor > Anaerobic >... | reverse complement strand
TTGCGGCTCAGGAATTTACCAAAGAGCTGGTGGGCCCACTGCGTGACCAGGTCAACCTGGCGTTGTGCTTTCGGGTGCGCAGCGCTGAGATGGCCAAGCGGGTTGGCTGTGCAGGTGCTGAGCGGATCGCCGCCAATCGCCCTGGCCTGGCAATGACTGACCGGTGGGGGCCGGTGCAAACGTATTTTATTCCCAAGGGATTGTTGGCAGAGGCCCCGACCCTGGCTCTTGGCACAGAGGATCGGTTAGCCGCGGCTAGCATCAATGCCGGGGGCCATATCAGTATCCCATTGCTGGTCTCGAACGGCCTGAGCGAGTGGAAGGCCCGCCAATTGCTCAGTCGCTGGGAACAGCGCGGCTGGGTAATTCGGGATGGCCAAAATCGGCGGATCAGCCCGAAATTTGCACAAATCCTCTCAAACCCTCAAACCCCTCAAATCCCTCAAACCCCTCAAACCCAGCAGGAGGTATGATGAACTATCTGGTATACGCAATTGTGGAAGGTGGTGTGGAAAGAGCCGTCGAAAGCTATCAGCGACGGACAGGGAAAACGCCAACTCGCGCCCTGGTGAGCAGCAAAGCCAAAGCCGATTTGTTGCAGGCCTTGGAGAAATGCGGCTTGTCGTATAAAGCGGCGACGGGCATTCTTCCCTATGATGTTTGGCTAGAAGAAGAAAAGCAGGAGGAGGCTCTATGATAAAAAATTTGCGCACGCGGCGGTTTCGAGAAAGCTACCCGGAGTTGGTGGCGCAAATTGAGGCCGACATCCGTGCTCAGGGGGGCGGACGGATGGTCGATGGCTACGGTATCCAAAAGCTGGCTGAAAAGTATGGTGTGTCAAAGACCATAGTGACACACCTGGTGTTGCAAATGCGATGGAGGGAAGAGCGTGAGTAAAATTATCACAATTGCTAATCAGAAAGGCGGCGCTGGCAAGACCACCACCGTACTCAGTCTGGCTCACGGCTTGGCGCTACGGGGGAAAGAAGTATTGATTTTAGACTTTGACCCGCAAGGGCAAAGCGCCAGTTATCTGGGGTTGAAGCAAGAACCGGGCATCTTTTTCTTGTTGATGTCATCCATCAAACCGTTAGAGAAGAGCGAGTTAATTCTGCTCCGTCAACAAGTGCGTGGAACAGGGCGAACCAATTTGTGGATCATCCCGGGCAGTCAGGAGACCGCTGTGGCGCAGAACTCCCTCTCTGCCCTGGATAAGCCGGTATCGTACATTCGGGACGCGATCCAGGTTTTTATGCGCAATGGGTTGGACTATATCGTGATGGACACCAGCCCATCGCTGGGCGGATTGCAGGAGCGAGCGATCTGGGCATCCGACTTTGTGATTGTACCGGTGGCGATGGAGTTCGGCTCGCTGGAAGGGCTGAACAAGACCGTGGGCATCATGCGCAATTTGAAAGAGAACAAAGGCTGGCGTGGATCACTGGGTGGAATACTGCCCACATTCTACGATGATGTGACACGGGAGACGAAAAAGATTGAAGAAGACCTGAAAGCCGGGTTTGGGGAGATGGTATTGCCACCGATTCATCGCGCCACGGTATTTCGGGAGTGTATTGCCGAAGGGCAAACCGTTTTTGAGAAAGCCCCAACCAGCCGGGCAGCCCAGGAATACACGCACCTGGTGGAGCAAGTGTTGAAGAGGTAAGCGAGGGAAAGAATGGCAGAGCGGAGAACATTCTGGACTGGCAAAAACCAGGGAGAAGAACAGAATAACGCAGGGGAGACCGTATCTTTGGGGTTGCCACGGATCAACGTGGTGGATCTGATGAGAGGGCCCAAGAAGCCGCGCAATCGCACCTGGGAAAAGGCCAATCGAGCCAAGACCTTTCGCAGTGTGCCTGAAGAAGTGAGCGCCAAGGTGGTGGCGCTTGCCGACCAGTTGGGTGTAACGGCGGATGAGGTAGCCAGGGCCTTTTTGGAATACGGGCTTTACTGCATGGAGCGGGAGACCTTGACGGTGCAACCCAAGATCAAAGGGACGCGCATGACGCTTTACCCGCTGGACAGCGGTTGGACGAAACAGCACGGCTGGGTAGAGGAAGGATGGAACCCAACCCCGAAGGCAGTGCTGAGCGAGAAGCGCAAGCGCAAGCAGAAAGGGGCAGAAGAGCCGCGGTTATGGGCTTCACGTGTGGCTTACCGCTTGCCCGAGGAATTGGTCAAGCGGCTGAAAGAGAAAGCCGACAGACACAATGTTCCTGTTGGGGAACTGGTTGGACTGCTGCTCAAACACGGCGCAAACCGCTACGAACAGGGTATCCTGCGGCTGACGCCTTACCCAAAGGCTGCACATGCCCGCTGGGAGGAAGGGTAGTGATCATGGTCGAGAAAATCAGGATGTTTTTTGAGAGCCAAAAAATCAACGTCAGCGGTTTTGCTGACGTTCCGCTGACTTCCCGCTTACGTTCCGCTGACGTTGACGCTGACAATGACGCTGACGTTATCCTTTCTAGAAGCCCTACAAGCCCTCTGTTTTGAGGGGGGGGCTATGATAAGACCTTTTGAGAAAAAAGGCGGTTTCTAGGGCGTTTTAAGCCCGATTTTGAGGAGGTGCAGAAGTGAGCAAAAACGAGAGTTTTGGACCCGTTCTTGACGGGATTACCCTGCCGGAGACCATCATCCTGCCGCCGGAAATCATCCCGCTTTTGCCGTGGATGAGCCTGGCGGAGCTGAAGGTGGTGATTGCGGCGGTCGCCCGGCTGATGCAGGTGGGTGGGGCCGAACCGATCACTCTGTCGGAGTTTGAAACACTCACAGGGCTATCACGCCCCTCGGTGCTGGAAGGGATCGAGCGAGCAATGCAGCGAGGCGTCCTGACCCGCTACGAGGTTTCTGGCTATCAAGGACACAAGAGTTATGTCTACGAATTACGTGTCTCCATCGGTAAAGAAAATTTACCGATGGCGCTTAAAGCTAAGCTAAGCCAAGCTGTTGTTGTTAATACTGATAGATTAACAACAAGCTTAAGCTTAGCTACGGGCGACAACGAAAATGGCGAAAATGATGCCGAAATCCAGCAAAAAAAAGAGCTTTTTGAGCGTCTACGCAAATTTGGCGTATATGCCAAAACAGCTCGAATGTTGCTTCAGAAACACGACGTTGAGCGTATTGAGCGGTTTCTGGCATTGTACCCGCTTGCTCAGCGCTTGGGCCGCGCTGAGGGCCCAGGGTGGCTTGTGAAAGCCATTATTGACCCGTCGTGGGACCCGGATATAGAGCAGGCCGACTTGGAAAGCCGTCTTGCTTGCCAGCAGGCTCAAGAGCAGGCCAAACAACAGGCTAAACAAGAAAACCATCTTCAGGTGTTGCCGAAACGCATTACCCACCAATTGCAGGAGATTGGCTGGGTGGGTGACATGCACGAGATTGGCGACGCCTGGGAGACGAACAAGCGCCGGGTGACTGCCTGGCTGAAGTGGGCAGTCACCCAACCGCCCGAACACCGGGTCGCTCGTTTTCTGAGTGGATTGCGTTCTGGCCTGTTACCACCAAAATCAAAATCTAACACCGAACGCCGCTATCTTGAAGGGCCTTATGCAGAATTTATCGAGCATTAGTTTGCAAGATTTGCAAGAGCAGTTAGGGTGCCAATTGATTGCTGACCTGCTCCAGGGCATTCCAGTAGCTGAGACGGAGTTGGAAGCTGCCCTGCGGGATGAGCGGCACCCGCTTGCAGTAAACCTGCAAACAGCAGTGAGTTTGGCTATGGCCGCTGACCGGAAATTGTCAAGGCAGATTGTAATCAAAGCCCTTGTCAAAGCCCTAAAGGAGGACAAATGCCAGGATTTGTAAACAGGGTAACCCTTCAGGGGTACCTGGAGATTGATAAAATCGAGACGGTGTCGCTGGATGATGTGGATGTGCCAGTCTTGCACGGATTCGTTATGGCAGACCCGGCCTTTGGGATGCGTCATCGAGTACTGATTGCTGACCGCCCAGCCGTGGCGGTTTTAGAAATGCTCCGGCAGTTTCAGACATTCCCGGAGCAAAAGTTTTTCTCGATTGGCGACAAAGTTTCTGATTTTTTAATCGCGGAAGGGAAACCCTTTGTTTCAATTGAGGGCACCCTGATTAATGGCGTCGTCAACGTGACCTGGATTACGTTTCTCACCGCTCCCTACGGGTTGCTCAAGCAAATTCAGAGCGACCGAAGGCTGCAAGAGATGGTGAATACCTGGCGGGCCTTAAGTCCTGAGGCGAAAGATGAACTCTACTGCCAGTTTCGCAAATACCGTGCAGCGTTCTGTGACCTGTCGGTCACAGAACGGGCAGCCTGACGGGCGTGCGTGGCCTTTCGTCCACGCCCCCCACCCCCCGTCGCTGAGCGCCAGGGTGTCAGAGGGCGGGACGATGAGGCCTTCTGGCGCAGCCTGACGGCTGCGGGAAGAGGAAGAATGACAGACACTAATAAACTTTTTAACTTTCTATCGGTCTTGGGATTGTCTTACCCTGGTTGGCTTTCATGTCAGATGATGGGCGCCTTCGAAAGTTTCCCAGAGCAGCGTTTTTGGGGAGTATATGTGCCATCGGCTTTTTTGGCGCTTGGTGCCCTGTGGTATGTCAACAAACTCGTTCGAAAAAAGGAGAGGCGTGCTTTTTATCAGTGGGTATCGTTGTTGTTGATGCAGATGGCCAGCATCTTTCTTGTAGTAGGATTGGTGTTTGTTAGCCAAGCCTACGAAATAGGGTTTGATGCCAGGAACCTTCCGTTGGGTATGACAATGGTTTTGGGTATTAACTTACCGTTTTTATATCTCGTATTTTTGATGAGGATATAGGGAGTGAAGAAATGACCGAAGAACTTTGCCATGAGCATCAATGCCCAATTGTTAAAGTCAGCACGAACCGTTCGGCCCGATGTTTGGTAGAGTGGCTTCTTGACCGATGTCAAGGAAGCCGCGTTGTGGATTTTATTCCACCTGTTGATGATGAAATCGTTGGAGAGATTGTCTTTTCTACAGGACTTGTCTTGCCTGTTGTTCGTATCCTGAGACTTGCAAGCGTCAATCCGCCAAAGCCACTCTGGAAGCATAAGAGCCTTGACGTGAGGCTGGATGCCCTGAGCCGTTTTATTTATGACGGGATTCACTGGATGCCAAGAGAAAGAAAGTTGTATGTCCAGTTTGTCTATAAATATGGCCATGATTACCCTGTCATGGCTGAGATAGATGTGGATGGTGCTCTGAACGAACTGCTTGGCGAAGAAGCCGATGCGTCCGTTGAGGATTTTTTGAATGGGAGTGTTTAGGGCAATCAGATGGGCAATAGGGCGGCTTCAGGAGCAAGAAGACCAAAACAGGGCCAAAAAAGGTAAGGGGGGTTGGCACTTATTTGGTATTTTTATTCCTTGGCACTTATTTATTATGATAAAATACCGCTATGGCTACGAATGAATTTGTCCAGCTATCCCAAGCGCTGTCGTTGCCCTACGGTTGGGAACGAATTGCCTGGCGGTGGCGCCAAGACCGGTGGCGACGGATGTTGGCTATCCTGTATTGGATGGCGCAGGACGGCACGTCTATAGCCGTTGAACTGCGGCAACGGGCAGGACTAGACCCAAGCGCAATGGCAAAAATTATCTATTCCCTTGAGCAGGGTATCCCTGACCCCTTGGTAGAGGTCGTGAATTTACGCAGCGGCTTGCTCTCACTCAACGTCGTCATTCTGACCCCTTTGGGAAAAGAACTGGGGGCAGCGCTGCGCGGGCTTCCGGTTGTTGAAAGCGACTGGGAAAAGCTTTTGCGCCTTCATCGGGCCGAAGAGCAGCTGAAACATGCTGCGCTTGTTCTGTTTACGGCTTACCAGGCCCGCTTGCGTGGCTGGACGGCTGAGGTAGTTCCCTTCAATCCGGAAGAAACACCCTGGTTTCAACCTGACCTGACGTTGTCAGGATCAGGGTCGAAATATTCCGTTGAGGTCGAAACCCACACGTGGGCAAATCCCAAGAAGTGGGCAACAAAACGTAGTGTCAACCTGGTTGTCCAGTATCCCGTTCAGCGCCAAAAGATGGCAGCGGCCTTTCGTAAAGCAGGCATTCCTGGACGGGCTACAGACCTAAAATCTTTGGCGCAGGCTGCTGCCAGCGGCGACTTGTCAAACTTCTGGCTCGATACCTGGTATTGAATTGAGGTGAAAAATGAAACGTTTTCTTCTGCTTTTTCTTGTCGTTCTTCTCAGCGGTTGCGCAACCGCTGAAACTCAAGCTGTGGCCTCGGCTACCCCTACCCCAGTGCTGTCAACGGCATCACCTACTGCATCATCCACCCCTCTACCAACGGTCACGGTCACTGCCACGGTGACCCCAACCCCATCTCCAACCGCAACCCCGACCCCGGCCCTGCCGGTGAGCAACGGCACGCCGCTGCCTGCACTGGAGCATGAGACCATCACAGCGGAAAACTTCATGCAACTAGAAGTCGTTGCCCGCTATGGGTACCCGAGTACCCTTTGGGAAACATATCGCCTGATTGAAAACGGAAAAACAGTGGTGGTGGGAATGGTAGATGGAGTGGCGTTCTATGACGCTAAATCCGGAAAGCAAATTGATAAGCTGCCCATTGATGGCATGTTGCGCTCCTATGCCATCACGCCCGATGGCCGCTTTGTCTTGGCCCTGGCAGGGGATAAACTTTTTGCTCTCAATCGCAGCGGCAAGCTGATTCAGTCATTTGACGCGTCAACGTTACACAATTTTCAGTATTGGAAGCCTGCTCCGTTCGGTATCTCAAGCGATGGAAACTGGGTGGCTATCCCAGAAATTAGCGATTGGGGACATGTGGAGAAGACGCATATTTTCCGCATCAAGGATGGCCAGGAGTTGACAGTTCTTCCGAGTGGGGGGCAGGCAATCTTCTCGCCGGATGGTACCCGTTTGGTTGTCTTGAGCAATTGGGGTGGTGCTTCGGTGCCCTATCTCTACCAAACTGAGACCTGGCAGAAGACGGGGAAGTTGTCTATGTGTGAGAACGTGGATTGCTATGTCACGTTCTCGCCAGACGGGTCTTTGTTGGCACTGGCTTACCCTGACCAGGTGATTATCTATACGAGCGAGGGCAAGACCCTGCAATGGCTCAAGGGATGGAAGTCGGGAAGTCAGTATGACCCTGCCTTGGTTAACTTTTCTAACAATAACCAGTTTGTGGCTGTTTATAGCCAACCTGGCGGGCGGTATGCCTATGCTCAAAAACCAACAGCTCTGGTTTTTGACTTGGTGAACAACCAGGTTGTGGCAAAACAAGAGATGGATTACAAGGCTTTGGTATGGCCAGACGACAACGATGGTGCCATACAAGTCTTTGACTATTTACGTGGAGAAAAGCTGCCATCGTTTGGTGACTACCCTGTGTTTGCGGTTTCGGATGATGGCGTCGTTTCAATTGGCAATACTGAGTATGTTTGTCGAAACGAAGCTTGCGAGAAACTGGATGGACGGACAGTGTTTGACCAACAATTCAACCGTTACACGATTGAAGAAGATGGCAACCGCACTTTGGTGAAAGATTCCAAGGGAACCGTCGCAATGTCCTTGCCCTTCAAGGTTCCTCATCTTGAAGAAGCCTGGATGTCTGACGGGTATCTCGTGATGGATGTTTGTAAAACCGAAACGAGGGACGGCTGTTTCGGTACTGTGTTCAACCCGAATGGGAAGCAGTTATACCTGGGGGATTATTGCTCCTTGCCAGCTTCTCGTCAGGGAGGGGCGTTGGTGGTCTCTTGTTATGCTAACAATGGCTACAGCGATGCCAATTTTCTTATCTCGCCAAATGGGCTGAAAAAAATTTCAGATTATCTTGGAATGCCACTCATCTCGCCCGACTTTTTGTTCTCAGTTTACGACGAATGGTGGCAGGTCGGTGATGTTGTCAAAGAGAGGCAGCTTTTGACATACACAAACGATGGAAAAATCTCGGCTGTGTCGATGCCTTCAGCGCTTCATCGTGGTCAATCGTTTGCAGCGACTTTCTTCCCAAATGGCCAAGCTGCACTGGTTGATGTTGATGGGTACACCTGCACAACGACGGGAGATTGCAAGTGGTTGGGTGGAAGTTCCATTTTGGCAATTGCTTTTTCCCCCAATGGCCATCTTCTGGCAACGTATGGAGATGACGGGTTCATTCGAGTTTGGGCGGTTCGTCGGAAGTAAAATGCCCGCCTTTGTTGCATCAAACTAAAAAATTTGTTATACTACTAGAGACGTGCGCTACCTGAAGCACGGCGAACTTGAAATTCGCTGTCCTTCGGGTGGCGTTCTATTTTTTTAACCCGAAAGGAGTGTTATGAGTAAAAAAAATTTTTTTGTTATTTTTGCTATTTTGTTGGTCTTTGCTGGTGCCCTGGCTTTGCTGCTCTTGATGCCAATTCCTTCGCAGGTGCTTCCTGCCCCTACTGTGCTACCTACTCCTACTGCACAACCAGGCGTTTCATACCGACTGGTAGACCCCAACAACCCTGATTTGGCAGCGATTGAGCAGCGGATGCAGTTTCTGCATATCGTATTCAATTCAACCTTTCAGCAACTCGATGTAAACGGTACGTTGTATCGTACGCTGACCAAGACCGTCATTTCAAAAGGCCAAGAAACGCTGCAAGCTTATAGCTACAAAGAACAAGGCGTTGATGTGATTGCTGATGCGATTTTGGTGTATGAGTGGTCGCCGCTGGCAGTTTTGGAATACCCGTTGGTGGTGGGTATTCTTGATGAGCAGAACGGTGTGTATTACCCGTTTTACACCGGCTACCAGGCTCAAGGTGAAACGGATTGCTATCAACAGCGAAAGATGTACCTTGCCTATTTGGAAGAGCAGCAGTTTCTGGAGCGCGGTCACGTCCTATGGCCTGGATTTTCCTCGAATGCGGATGATGGCGGGAGCTATGACGGTTTCTTGGTTGACCCCTTGGGGATTGATTGGGGTAATTCAGCAATGGATAAGTTTTTTGGTATTCAGGGTGGCGCTCCTCGCAACCTTGGACAGTGGATGCAGGAACAGTTTCACCTGGATTTGGATGTGATTTCGGACACCCTCAACCCCAATCGTATTCCTGACGGGTGGATGCTGGTTTGGCCCTGGGATGCGGCCACAACCCAAAATTCTGACCCATTGATTATGAAAGTCGAACTTCCGGAGTAATGAGATGAAAAATTTCTTTATAGTTGCTATTGGTTTGCTGCGCTCGAATCTAGCTGCCATTGAATGGCAACAAATTTCTAAACGATGGTGGCAAATTCTGCTTTTAGGCCTTTTGATTGCAACGGGGATTTTTCTGTTCCCGACGGCCAGATGCGCAATGGGCCAGGGTTGTGTTGACCCGCCCGACTTGTGGTGCCAAATGGGCACCCCTGGCAGTTGTTGTGGCCCCACGAATGGCTACCTGGTTGTTACGGGATGCGAAAAGTCTGGGCAGATATGTGTAGTTTCAAAGACTGCGCAGCAGGGCGTGCGTTGTTATGGCTCATCTGATTGTGGTGTTAGCGAAATCTTGCCGCCCGACTACGGCCGCTTAAGCGGTGGGGTGTGGCACGTTGGCGGCTGTACCTATGACTACTCAGGGGGCAAATTGAGATGCCTGTTGAATGAACAAGCGAACCCCCACCCAGCTACCTGCTGCACTGTCCCAGGAGGTGACCCTGGCAATCCCCCACCCCCGTGTCATCCACAATACGCACGTCCTACGATTGGCGAGTCTTGGAGCGTTAGCCCGCCGAACCCGCTGGTTTGGGGGCAAGATACGGAGCAGCTTGGCATGACGCTGCATGGTATCACTGCCCAGGGTGGTGAAGATGTCCAGTGTGGTGAGGGCCGGGCAACGATTCGTAGCATTGATGTCCAGTTCCGTTTGAGCGAAAGCTCGATTGAGTGGATTAATGGCTACCTGGCCTCTCGTTACTACGGAGCGACGGTCAAAGGCACCTATCCTGCTGCTCCCATCCCCAAGCCTGGTTATCCGTCTGGTTATACTGGTATTGGCACACCCAATGCCCGCCGAGACTATATCTATTACGAACCGCTTGACCCTGGCCAATACGAAATCCTTGTCCATGTGTGTCAGGAAGATGGCCAATGCGTTGACCGTGTGCTTGGCCCTGTGACCGTTTGGCTGTTGGATACAACTCTGGGAGACCCGCGAATTCCATGAACGATGCTTTGTTGCCTTTTTTGTGGATTGTCAACGGGCTTCTGGCACTGCTCTGGCTGTTGATTGACTCGTTCTGGTTGGTGGCACTTGTTCCGACCCTGGGCTATTGGGTCTGGACGGCACCCAAAGACCAACAGCGTTGGTCGCTGGCCATTGCGCTGTTGTCCATAGTTGCAGCGGCAGTCTCTCCGTTCCCGGTGGCACTATTCCTTTTGGTGATGACGCTTGCAGGCCTGCTTGCTCGACTTCTTGAGCGTCTCAACCCACAGAATACGCACTGGAACACGTTGCGGGCACTTGGCCTTTATGCTTTGCTAGGACTGGCATATGCGATTTATCGCAGCTTCATCCTTCCAGCTGTGTCAGACCCATCTGTTTTGCAAGCAGAAGGGTATCTTTCGGCAATCGCGTCTATCGCTCTGTACCTGCTGCCAATTGGCTTTCTTGCGCTATTGGCTCAAGGACTTTTTGTTCATCCACCGGTTCAACAGCCTGCGGATGAGATGCTTTTCCGGTTCCGGTCGCGAGGCAAACCATGACTCTATCTATTCTTGACAACGGCCTTGAAATCGTTGATGGGCAGCTGCGCTTTGCGTGGTTCCATCTGGATTCGTCAGGAGGACCAGGAGGACGGCGTTACCGCTGCCTGGCGTTCCGTGAATTGGCAAGCGTTCCCTACGATGTTTCCAAAGATACGGATACACTCGGACGGCAATGGGCAGCGTTACGGGGTATCTACAATGCAGGTGTAGATTATCTCTACTCTGCCCTAGGAATCTTTCACCCAGACCACATTGGCATTGTTCAGCTTTATGGCGCAGCTGGTGAGGGTGAAAGTCGAGAGACGGCTGCCAGTCTTGCCTTGGATGGTTTGGCAGCGGTGCAGGCTGCTCTGGCAAACTTTCCACAATCTCAAACTCGTCCACCCGACTTGCGTTGGGTTGAGTGGTATTTGGATTTTGTCAGTAAACGAGCAGACAATATCCTGGCGCTGCTGGGCCATCCAGACCCTCGCGCCTCGCGGCGAGGGTTGAATAGCGAAGCGGCTTTACCGGATTACGCTCAAGACGACCTGGCAGAAGAGCAAAACGAATTGCTCTTCCGGGGATTGGCAAAGTTGCAGAAGGACTTTGTCTTTCAAATCACGGCCAATCATGTCAATCGCCGAGAGCTTTCCACGGCTCTCGTTCAGGTAGCACGAGTGGCCAGTGCATTTGCAAGTCGCCGGCGCGGTAGTGCAAGCATTGGCTTTTCCATCGGCGTGCCGCTGATGGCGGCCCTTGGGCGGGCAGTTTCTGGTGGCACAAGTGGAAGTCATGCAGTTGCTGCCAGTACAGCAGATGGGGTATCTCAGTCTGAGGGTGTGTCTCACGGTACCAGCCATACGACTGGCACGTCCGAAACCTGGTCTACCGGCGGCTCTGAGACGCATACCGTGGGCACCTCATGGGCGCATAGCACCGGCAGTAGCAGCAGCTGGGGGCATTCGGATGGGACAAGCGATTCGTGGTCTCACACGGACAGTCATACCAGCACAGACAGCAGTAGCACGTCAACGTCCACCGGTTCCGGCTCTAGCTGGATGACCGGTGGGGCAACGTCGTTTGGCCAAAGTCACGGAATTACTAACTCTACTGGTATTTCTTCTACTGACACTTCAGGAACAGGATCGTCTCACGGTGTGAGCAGCTCGGAGGGCTTCTCTCACAGCGGGTCTATGTCCACATCAGGCAGCGGTGGCATTGGCGCTGTTGGCCAGTCGCTGGGATGGGGAAACAGTGTTTCGGAATCCTACGGTTGGACGGGGAGCAACGGAACTGTTGACAGCACAAGCACAAGTCTCTCGCACAGCGATGGTGTCAGCAGCGGCCATGCTGAGAGTTCTGGAGTAACCCAGGGTGTTTCAAGCACCTGGTCTCAAGGTGCGTCTTCGTTCTCGTCTACGTCTCATACCAGTGGCCATGCTGAGAGTGTTGGTAGTTCCGATTCTCGTGGCGGTTCAACGTCTTCCGCTGATTCAATCGGTGGTTCAACGTCAAGCACGGATACGGTGGGGGGGTCCGAAAGCTGGTCAACGTCCCGTAGTTGGGCGCATAGCACTGGTGTCAGTGAGGCCTGGGGAACAACGGATACAACCAGTCAACAGACCGGACGCAGCCATGTTGAAGGCCAGTCTGCGGCAAGCGGAGTGGCTCAAACAGCTGCCAGCGGTTTCAATGCAGGCTTTTCGACAGGCCTGGTTCCCGGTATCTCCCTTGGCCGGTCGTGGCAGTTGGAGGACGACCTGGCAGACCGTTTGACTGAAATCATGCGTCAGTTCGAAGGTCTGGTCAACCAGGCTGCTGCTGAGGGCGGTTTTATGACCGATGCCCTGCTGATGGTTGAAGGAGCAGCTGCGGCACGAGCGGCTGAAACGCTGGCTAGCCAGGCGTTTCATGGGGTGAGCGTTCCAACCCCGGTCGTGACGGTTCCGGCAAACGCGCCCGAAATTCGGGCGCACGCTTTGGCAAATTTGCCGTATGAAGAATTCGACCCAGCTGACCCATTCGGCGGCATTCTTTGGACGCGTTACGGTACGCTGCTGACAGCTGGGCAGTTGGCTGCCTATACGGCCCCTGGATTGGTTGAAGAAAGCACTGCGGTTGTGACAATTGCTCCTACTCCAAAAGGCCTTGCGTTTTACCCTGACATGGCCGGGGATGTTGTTTTGGGTCATCAGTACAGCCCGTTGACCCGTGAGTTGACCAGGGCTCAGGTGCGGTTGGATGATGCTCGTTTGTTTCACACGATGTTTGCTGCCGATACCGGCTATGGCAAATCGGTCGCGGCGATGCGGATGGCATATGAGACAACCTTGCGCTGGCAGTTGCGCACCGTGGTTCTGGACTTTGGAGCGGGCTGGAGAAGCCTGCTCAATGCGCCAGGTCTGGAAGGCCATGTGGATATTCGCCAGCTTTGGCCAACGGCTGCCCGACCGTTGCGCTGGAATCCGTTGCAAATCGGTCGCAATATCAACCCGGAAACACAATGGCGGGCATTTGCAGATATTTTTGGCAGTGTTGCACGGTTGGGCGTCAAACGTCAAAAGCAGGAACTGCTGGATGCCCTGCGCACGGTATACCTGCGCGCCGGCGTTTTGGTGGATGACAAAGACGTGCGGAGCGACCCCGTTCTTGGCAAAGTTCAACCGGAAGAGGCGGAAGTTGCAGAACCTGGTACCCTGCTGAGTGAGTTATCTCTGGTCAACCGGCAAAAACTTGCCGTCTTGCGCTCAAGCAAGGTGGACTTGCGAACGTTATATGATGCCATCACCGCACGTTTGGAGCGTGTCAATCCTCGTGATACGATGCTCACCGGCGTGCTTGAGGGTATCCTCTATCGCATGAACGCTCTTGTACAAGGGGCAGCAGCTGCGCAATTTTCTGCCGGGCCTGATTGTGTCCCGATGGAAGACCTGGCCAAACCCTGGGGGGTGGCCATCATCGAAGGCGGTATGTTTCTGGATGATTTTGGCAAGGCCTTCTTGCTCGGCTGGACGGGCTGGCACCTGTATACCGACATGGTTGCCAGACGGGTGCACGAGGTCAATACGCAAGAACCGATGTTGCAGATTTTCTTCGAAGAGGCAAACAAGATTTTTGGTGGAGCGGAAGGCGGCGGCTCTGAGGACGAAAGTGGTGGTGTGTCTCTGTCACAGCGCTTTGGCGATATGTTCCGAGATGCCCGCAAGTACAAGGCACGTTTGCATGTCATCACACAGGCACCTAGCTTGATTCCGCAAGACATTATCTCGTCATGCAACAACCTGGTAGTTGGGTTCCTCAAGAATCCGAAAGACAAAGATATTGTCCTTTCCGGTATTGCTCGCAGCGAGAAGGGTTTTGTAGACGAACCCTGGCGGCGTTTCCTCGCTGATTTGCAGATTGGCATGTTCCTGGGACGTTTCCCTTACGCATTTCAGCGTGAGATGCAGCAACCGTTTCTTTTCCGTCCGCTGCCGGTTGTTGCGCCAGAACCTTCTGATGACGAAATTGCTGCCAAATTGGGACGTATCGTGATTTGAGGGCTTATGACAAAGAAAGAGTTTTGGACCATAGTTTTGATGTTTGGTGTTTTCACCCTGGTTTTGTTGGGAATTGCCGAGATGTTGGCCCCTGTTCTTGTAGCAGGCGATATGCCTACGCTCAGCACTAGCACGGCCAGCAATACCTCAACGCCAGGGTGGTGGACAGATGTGCCGCCTTTTTGCACCTGGACGCCGAGTACCATGCCGACGATCAAATCCGGTGCACCTGCGGCAACAGGTACCCCTACCCCGGAGCTGAATATGACGGCGATTTCCTCCCCGACTTTCCAGCCATCGGCTACATTCCCTGCACCGTGAGGAAAGAGATGGAAGAATTAGATGAAGTCTTACGTCAATTAGAAAACAGTCGTCGCAACGGTTTTGGCGGCGAGAATGTGTTTGTGTTGGTTCTGGAACAAACCCAGCAGGGGAACCCCCGCCTGGTCAGTTATGGTATCAAGTCCATTGGCGAATTGGCTGCGTATATCGCTATCAGTTCGTCGCAATCTCAACCTGAAGAAAGGAAAGTTTCATGAAGAAGTTTCTCCCTGTTTTGCTGGCAGCACTTGCGTTTGTTGTTTTTCTGGTTCTCAACCGGCCAGAAAAGCAAGTTGCTGTGGTCGTCGCTGCTCGTGACCTTCCCGAAGGTACTACGCTTAGCGAGGCCGATATGACGATTCGGCAGTTGCCGGTAAGTCTCGCTCCCGCGGCAGCACTTTCAGATGCAGCCCCCCTCGTTGGCCAACGATTGCGCGTGGCAAGGGCTGAGACTGACCCAATTTTGCCGTCGCACCTGGGCGGCGAGGCGCTTGAGTTGCGCTCAAACGAACGGGCGGTTGCTGTCTCTGTGACGGATGCAAGCGGCCTGGCTGGTTTGCTCAAGCCTGGTGACCTGGTAGGCGTGACCGCTATCCTTGGAAGTCAACAAGCGCAATCCGTTTACAGCAAAGCTACCGTTGAGGGTGTACGGGTGCTGTGGATTAGCCCATCCTTCAAGCGGGACGAGGTGCCGGCTGCTCAACCTACCGCCGATTCAGGTGGTGGGGGGTTCAACCTTGGTGGTGGTACGTCATCGGCAATTGCGTCTTCGTCTGCTTCTGCGTCCAAAGGGATTGTTATCCTGGCAGTGCCCGTCGAGATGCAGACGATTACATACACCTGGGTTGGGGCAAATGTTCCGCCGCAGCAACGTTCGGTGTCCGTCATCGAGTTGCTGGCCGCTTTGCAGGCACAAGGCGCTCAGTTGTCGCTGTATATGATGCCCGAAAACCCGCAGGCGTTTTACACCGGTGGACTGGCACTCAATAGCCTGGTGATTACTCCTGGCGCAACGATTACGCCTACCCCAACTGGGTTGCCTGGGAGCACGCCCCTTGTGGCAACCCCACAACCTACTCAAGGAGGTCAATAATGTGGAATTCGCCCGCCGCCCCTGCCCCTGCTGGCGATGCAGTGACAGTTCTCATGGCTGGCCCTTTGCCGCGCCTTCAGGCATGGTATAGCACGCTATCGGCAGACGCTCGCTTCCGCGTGGCTATGCAGGCGTCTGACCCGGCTGACCTGGCCGCCAAACTTGTCTCTAAACCCGACGTGCTGCTCTTGGATGCAGTAATTTTCAACGGCCCTGCTGGGCTGGTTGATCAACTTACCCGCTACCATGGCTGTGCCTATGTCCTACTTCCGCCCGAGGCCACGCGTGAAGCCGTGGATACAATCGCTCAAATTGCTTCAGTCAAGGGAGTTTACAAGGGAGATTTTGCCCTTCTCTCCCTTTTGGGCGAAATCTTTGCTACTGCTTCGGCTGTTCGGGCTACCGCCCGTTCCGCGTCGTTGGATGTCCTGTGGCGCCCGCAATCTGCTCTGAGCAGCACGTTGCCAATTGGCTTGCGCATTATCGCTGTCTGGAATCAGGCCGGTGGTGTTGGGAAAACTACCCTGGCAACCAACCTGGCCTATGATGCTGCGCGACGTGGTTTGCCTACTCTGCTCGTTGGCCTGGGAGCGCCCGATGACTTGCCACTCATCCTTGGCCTGCGTCCAGAACCCAACCTCAATCATTGGAGAGCAAATCCTTCTCCAGAAGGACTAAAACTGGCTCTCCAAAAACTAGATACGCTGGATGTGTTGGCTGGCTTCCCTGATGTCCTCAGTGAGGCACAAGCAATCAATACGCCATTGGATGACCCCGCTTCAATTCCAAAGCTTGCCCTGACCGCAGCGTACGCGGGCTATGCAGTCATTGTATTGGATGCTCCGCCTACTGCGTTGGCCAGTTCCGCTATTGCTGCTGCCACGTCGCTGGTTCTTGTTGCTCGTCCCTCCCTGGAAGGGGTTATGCGTACTGTTGAGGCCTATCGGACCGTAGTCGAACGACTTGCAGGGGAGCACCGTATTCCTGAGAGTGGCGTATTTTGCTGTCTGAACCGCTGCGATGGACGAATGTCTGTTGATGAGTGGCACGCAGCAGCAAGCGCTTTGCTTGGACGGCCGTTCCCGCCCATCCTGGCCCAAATCCCTGATGACAAGGCGGTAGGTGCTAGTCAGGACGCCCGACGTGTTCCTCTTAACACCTGCGACCCATTTGCCAGGTCTCTAAAGCCGCTGTCCGATGCGCTTTTTTCTCCATCCGCATCCCAATCCCAAACTAGCAACGGTCACAAGAAAGAACTTTCGTTCCTTGGCGTGAAAGTGAGGATTTGATGTCCTGGGCAAATATGGCACAAACCATTACTCCACAGCAGGAGGGCAAAGTCATTGAGCTCGCCTTAGGGCTACTACATGACCTGCCCCTTGCTGTCCTGCGAGACCGTCAGCAGCTGCAAGCCCGCGCTCAAGCAGCGGTCGGGCAGGTGGCACAACAGCTATCTCTTGTTTTGCCACCTGCCCTGGCTGCCGCACTGGCCCAAAATGTAGCAGCTCGTTTGGGTGGTCTGGGCGCATTGGATGAGCTGCTGCCGCCTAACCGCACTGACTTGTCCGAAATCAGTGTCAATCCAGATGGCTCAATCTGGGTCTTGCGGAAAGGGGAGCGGTTTTTCGAGAAACATAACCGCCAACCGTCGTTGTCAGAAATTTGGCGTAGTGTCGAAGCTTTGCTCAGTCCCATGGGGCGGGCTATCTCAGAAGCCGCTCCAACCGTGGATGCAAAGCTACCACGCAGCGACGATATGGGAGGAGCGCGTATCAAAGTAGTTCACCCCGTTCTGGCCCCTGGCAACGGGTATCCTGCAATCAGCATTCGTTTGTTTGAACCAAAGCCAGTGACCCCGGAGAAGTTGATTGCCTGGCAGATGCTGCCAGAAGACGTGCTCCATCAGT
>Ga0208695_1001709_pt1 | contig 17568 bp, 11 predicted proteins | sample AD_UKC111_MetaG_FD_184449 | JGI IMG/M metagenome (GOLD analysis project Ga0208695, IMG submission 184449) | Active sludge microbial communities of municipal wastewater-treating anaerobic digesters from Hong Kong - AD_UKC111_MetaG (SPAdes)... | ecosystem: Engineered > Bioreactor > Anaerobic >... | reverse complement strand
TTTAATATCTTTATATAAAACGTAAACTTGTAAATAATGTTCCTGCATCATATTTCTTCTATTATATTAGACTGGTATGAAATGCATAGCTATTTATATAATTAATTTGAATAGGGGTAATGTGAGTAATGTGAGCGGGAAACTTTTTTCACATACCATACCCCCCACTCCCCATATGACCCCCCACTCCCCAACCCGCTCACACTACTTCTAATTATCCTTAATTTTTTCTTTTTCTTTCAGACTTGCAGTGTTTTTTGCTTATGCGGGTCTTTTTGCAGAGTCAACCGAATTTTTCAGTCTCTACTTATCGGGCGGTCATTTTTCCGTCTGCTGTAGAAGAATGTAACAGGATTATTTATCAGGTAATTTCATCTTCATTAATTGATTTAATTCAGTCAATATATATTTCCTCTAAACTCCTGGTATTTTTCCATCTCCAGTTTTTTCTACTTAATAGTATGAAATTTCTTATTTATTATCTTTTCCATTTTTATATATCTGTTATATTTTCCTTAAAAGTTTAAAAACTCTTATATTTTTATTTAAATTCATTGTTATTCTTCTTTATCTTTTTAACTTCATAATAAATTATCTTCCATATTGCGTGGTTCTTTGAAGTTTTTTGATATCGACAGAATAGAGTTCAGTGGTGACATGCTGTCAGTATAAACCGAATAGTTTTACAGAAAAGCTATAACTAAGTTCATATCAAAGGATTCGAGTTTACTTCTGCAAAGCCGGCTGCATCGTCTCCCTTCTTATCTGCAGTTATTCCTGCATATACGGCATCATTTTTCCAGGGTTAGAGCTTCTGGTAGTTTACAGGCTCAGTTCCCGGATCTTCTGTAACGATTCCTCTTCCAGCTATGAAATTCTGATAAAAATGGCTCAGGAACCTGATTCAGGTCACTGGACTTTATGCTTATATTCAAGAAATTTAGATTCTCTTAAAAATGGCATCCTGTAGTAGATATTGGTTTTTTCGAAAAACAATTTCGGTATATAAATTCAATATTTCAACCCAGAATGCAAAAATAACCAGAAAATGGGTCGGCTTAATAAGTTGTTTCTGCCACTCCAGTTTCTGTCTGAACTTTTTTCTTATTTATAGATAGTCAAACAGTTTCTGGAATGCCTAAAACATGAAACAGTCTCACAACATCTGCTGTTGTAAGGCTGATTTCATGTTCCTGTTACTCGGTAGCTTATATCTTCTTTAATCTTTTGTCGGGATTCTCATTCCATAGAATGAACGATATACAAAGAATAAAGCAACCAGAAGGAATAACACACCTACATACGGAGCCACATTTCTGAATGCTTCAGATATGGCGATTTCCATGGCAAGCAAACCAAACAGCGTGGTGAACTTAATTATGGGGTTAAGTGCAACGGATGAGGTGTCTTTGAATGGGTCTCCTACTGTGTCACCAACAACTGTTGCTTCATGCAGGGGCGTGCCTTTTTCCTGAAGGTCTACTTCAACTACTTTTTTGGCATTATCCCAGCACCCGCCTGCATTAGCCATGAATACAGCCTGGAACAACCCGAACACTGCTATGGAGATCAGGTAAGAGACAAACAGTGATACGGAATCATTTCCGCTCAGAGGGGCTGCAAGGCATGAGAATGCCAGGGTGAAGGAGAAGATGGCAATGAATATATTGAACATGCCCTGCTGAGCATACTGAGTACAGATCTTTACCACTTCTTTTGATTTTTCCGTAGCTGCTTTCTGGCTGGCGTTCTCATCCAGCTGGATGTTCTTTTTAATGTATTCAACTGCGCGGTATGCACCCGTGGTTACAGCCTGGGTCGATGCTCCGGTAAACCAGTAGATTACAGCACCGCCTGCCAAAAATCCGAAGATTGTGTAGGGGTTGAGCAGAGTCAGGATCTGTTCCGGTTCCACTCCCAGAACATTCTTAATAACCAGAATCAGCGAGAAGATCATGGTTGTGGCGCCGACAACTGCTGTTCCTATTAAGACCGGCTTGGCTGTGGCTTTAAAAGTATTTCCTGCTCCGTCATTGGCTTCAAGGTAGTGTTTGGCTTTATCGAAATCAGGTTTGAAGCCGAAATCTTTCTGAATCTGTTGAGCTACATTCGGAATTGATTCTATCAGTGAAAGTTCATAAATTGACTGAGCATTATCTGTTACCGGTCCATAGCTGTCAACAGCAATTGTAACGGGTCCCATGCCCAGCATTCCGAAAGCCACAAGGCCGAATGCAAATATGGAAGGATAGATCATTATCTCGCTTAAGCCAAATCCGCTGGCATAATACGCAATAAACATAAGTGCAAAGAATACCATGCCGATCCAGAATGAGCTGAAGTTGCCTGCAACTAATCCTGAGAGGATGTTCAGAGAGGGGCCGCCCTCGCGGGAAGCTTTAACGGCTTCAGCTACATGCTTTGAGTTAGGACTGGTAAATACTTTGGTAAATTCGGGAATTAAAGCCGCTCCAAGGGTTCCACAGCTTATAATTACTGAGAGTACGAACCATAGCTTCTCGAGCTGCGGAGCCACTCCAGATCCAGGTCCCAGGAGGTAATAACTTACAGCAAAGGTTACTGCGATAGAAAGAATAGAGGTAATCCATACAAGGCTGGTCAGGGGCTGCTCAAAATCAAAGTCGTCTTTGCTACCAAATCTTGCCTGGCTTAAAGTTCTGTTGATGTAGAAAGATACGACTGAGGTAATTATCATAAGTATACGCATTACAAAGATCCATGTCAGGAGGATACCTGTCAGGTCAGGCTGTACAGCCAGAACTATAAAAGATACCAGAGCCACTCCGGTTACACCATAGGTTTCGAATCCATCTGCAGTTGGTCCGACGCTGTCACCTGCATTGTCTCCAGTACAGTCTGCAATAACTCCAGGATTACGAGGATCGTCCTCCTTTATTCCGAAGACTATTTTCATAAGGTCTGAACCGATGTCAGCGATCTTAGTGAATATGCCTCCAGCGATACGTAAGGCACTGGCACCGAGTGATTCTCCTACTGCAAAACCTACGAAGCTTGATCCCGCAAGTTCTCTGGGAACAAAGAGCAGTATTATTAACATCATTATTAGCTCAACGCAGACAAGAAGCACTCCTATGCTCATTCCTGCATCCAGAGCGATATTTAACAGTTTTAAGGGTTTTTTTTCCAGGGACACGAATGCAGTTCTGCTGTTAGCAAGGGTATTCATGCGAATGCCATACCATGCGACAGTGTAGGAACCAAGTATACCTATTACAGTCCAGACAAGAATGAACAGTACGCCGCTGAGAGGCGTCTCCTGCAGAAATCCATAGTAAAAGGCTATACAGATGCCGATAAAAGCAAATAATATGCACAGTAATTTTCCCTGCTGGATAAGATAAGTTTTGCAGGTTTCGTAAATTATGTTAGCTACATCCAGCATTGACTGGTGGGCTCTTATTTTTTTTACTTTTATGAACTGGTAAAAGCCAAATATCATGCCCAGTACACAGACAAAAATTCCATAGAGCAATAAACTGTTTTGCTCCTGGCTCAAATTAGGAATCTTAAGATTCGCCTCACTGGCAGCTACTATTGCCGGTGTTAGCAACAGCATGGTCAAGCTTAACAGGCCTTTTTCCATTGCTTTGCCCATTTTATCTTTGCTTATAAGCTTCATTTAGCCGATCACTTCTCTCTGAATATTTTAAAAATAAATTGATAAACTGGTATTATGAATTGTTGAAGCCTCATTTCCGACGAATGCGTAAACAGTTGGTTTTTATATAAAGTTTTTTGCTCGTTTGTCTGGCAGATGTTTTCTCCAGTTATTAAATATATGAATCCCTTTCTTCTTTCTAATATTATATGGCTCTTTCTGAAGAGTTCAGGTAAATTATATATAGAAATAATCAAGTTAAAATAATTTTAATTGTATATAATGTAAAAAACTGAATCTGAGACACATTTTTTATATCATTCTGGAGGGTTGGAAGTTATGGTAGTTGCAAAATAAATCATGCAATGGATGAAAAAATAGCCAATTTTAATGAGCTGCATGATTTTATTCAACAGCCCCAGCTGGGATTGCCACATGTTCGGGAGGGGATTGAGAGCACCAGCTCTTTAACATTTTTCGCTATCCGTCAAACACCAGTGCTACAGTTCAGGTTAGATCGGTTTTTAGCCCTTTAGCATTTTTCAGCTATGCCTTAAGTCAGGAGATTTGAGGGTTCTGTTTTTTGTCAGGCTGATTGATTCTTAAGGCATTGGCTCTCGAGGCAACATACTAATTTTTTGATAATTGAACTGAGTTTATTTCAGCAAGAAGAAAGAGTTCCAGAGCATACAGGCTTGATGCCGCAGATATGAGACAGAACCCTCTAATATGCTTTTTCAGCAGTTCCACTTCATTTGCCCTTTTCCTGAAGCACTAAAACATCTTTGACCGTATGAATTTCAAAAGCGTAAGGTATACTGCCGCTAAAGTACTTCGGTCTCTTTTATCATTCTCTTTGGCCATGTCGGAAATGTGGCATTAGAGCCTTGTTGAAGTGACGGGGCATGTTGAGAGATAATGCCGTTAAAAGGCAAGGTCCTGGCTGCGGAATTATATTGCAACCATAACACGCTGTGCTTTGAAGATGTGATAGTTTATGATGCCTGCAGATCTCCTGTTATTACTGGTCTCTTACTTGCCCAATGGAACCCTGCAAATTTTGAGGCTTCTGTTTGGTGATCGGCAATGTCGGATGCAGAGTGTCTGGGGCAGTGAATATATTTATTGAGCCAGGAAATCCTGATACAAAGGGCTGGATACTTACAGGTTATCATTAAACAATAAAGCAGATTTTCGGTTATAGTTCATGCCGCAAGTTTCACAAATTCTGCTTTGCAGAGTTGTTGTTGCACTTCTGTCATGATCCGGTCTTTCTCTTTCCCTGTGCTTTCTCTCTTCCAAAAATGTGCCTCACTTTCTGATCTTTTCTCAGTTTTTATCAGATTACAGCAGGCACTGTATCCTTCTTCCTGTAGTCTTCAAAATTTTTCAATTCTCAAGACTAACCGATCAATCAGCTGGACTATTTTCCAGAAAAGCTGTGAGTATTATTTATCCCAATTTATCTATCCTGACATGCAGAGTCCAGTAAAAGCATAATCTGCGATGACTGCAGACCCGGCAGGATCTGGCTTTCATCTTAAGTACAGGTTTTTTCTACAGCTCTGGCTCGTCAATATGTAGATAAATATAAGAACAAAGATGTATAGCAGTAGCTGTTATCAATCGTTCCGTTCTATCCTTTAAGCAAGCCTCCTCATTACACACAGCAAATATTACTAAAACTGTTCACACACTACGAGTTTTGCCTCCTAAAAAAAGGAAGACACCTTCCTATTTGAAGGGGATTGGTTAAAAATCTTTCGTTTTCAATGTTTTTATTCTGTGTGTGGCTCCGGCTCATAAGGATAAAATACGCAAAAAAATTGGATAATTTTCCCTGCAAAGAGGTTTTAAGTTTTTGACCAAAAAAGCTGACTGAAGGGCGAAAGCTAAAGCAGGTCTGGGAGCTCAGTTAACTCCCCTTACCTGAAGCAGCTGAAAATCGATTTCATCCGGAATCGTAGCAAGGAAAACAAAGGTATTGTATCCAAGTTTCTGAACTTCTTTGATTGCATTTGCCTGGTTCTCGTCCAGATCTCTCGAGTTGCTCACGATGCAGAAAGACTTCCTGTTTCCTGTGTTCACAAGAAAGTTAAAAGCTGTACCATAGGTATTGAGGAAGGTAACCAGATTCTTAAGCTCATCCCAGCTGTTGCACATATGGAGATTTTTGGACCCCATATTTTCCACATACCAGTCCCGGCTGACATAGGAGTAGGATGCATACTGCTCATTCAGTTCATCAAAAGCCCTGATGATTTTGTTAAGGTCTTTTTTCAGGTTTACCCATTTCCAGTTCTGTGTTGTGAAATAGCGGGCTGCCACTATCTCAAAGATTGACTGTTTATCCTCATATTCAAGTTTCATTTTCTCACATCTCTCTTTTTTCCTGTTTTCCGGTATTCAGAATATATCGTCCTGAGCATAACTCCTGTTGAATCTAAGAGCAAGTTCGGCTTTTTCCAGTTCTCTTCCAAGATATGCAGCATGATCCAGGCGAGAGACCAGATTGAGTTCAAGTAATGTATCCATAACTTCCCTGGCACTTTCTCCTGCAACTGCAGCTTTCTCATGTTCAGCTACAATCAGCCCGCCGTTTCCGCCAATTCTGTCCGGCACAATTCTTATACTAATTGGGCCCGCTGGATCTGTACGCCAGTTTTTCGAAGCTCTGGCAGTGATCACTTTTTCGGGGAGGGGGCTGTCAGGACGCCTCCTTTTTTCCTTTATGCAAAGAAGGTCGATTCCAAGGTCTTTGGGGGAACTTTCCCTTATTCTGCAAAGCTGCATCATCTCAGAGGCTTTTTTTAATTCCCCTATGGATCCCTGGGCTTTATCGCTGTATTCGGGGGTAAAAAGGATACTTGCCCCGATTTCTGCCCCAATCCCGCAGAGTGTGGCATTTACTCCTATTGTATCTACATCCATGAGCTCGGTTACATTGCCTGCTCCGAAGAATAACGGGACTTCAGGATGCATCCGGTGAAACTCATGGTAGCGTACAATGGATTCGGTTATATTGTGGCCTACCGGGTCAAGGACGGGGTCAGCTATGATTTTTTTAATTCCCAGCCTGCGGGCAGCTTCTATATTTCTCAGCAGGCTTTCCAGGCTGTTCCCTTCATCAGGAATTATGACTGTGGCAACACCTGATTTTGCAACTGCCGGACCTGCGGTGTCCATGTTTGTGCTGTTGAGGCTCAGAACAAGGTCTGCTCCTGCCTCTATTCCTTCCTTTATCAGCTCAGGGTCAAGAGTATCTATACTCACTGGAACGCATGTGAGAGATTTTGCAAGAGATACCGCACTCCGAATCTGTCCTGGAAGGGTGTTAAGTGAAGCTCCGAGGTCGATAATATCTGCTCCCCGGGCGATAAAAGCTTCGATTTTTATCTCCAGGTCAGCAGGGTTCATCTCTGCTGCTCCTACAATCTCCCCCATGACTTTCATGCGTGAGCTTCCTCCCAGCTTAACCTCCCTGAGGGTGAGGGGAGAAATGGCTTCTTCTTCGGCTTTTCTGATAAGCTCAAGAGCTTCTTCCTTTCGCACATCTGCAAGGAGCTCACAGGCAGGGATCTTTTCAGAAAACTCAACGTCCTCTGCGAAGCGGAGCACAAAGCCGAGGTCATAAGCATGTTTCGGACCCAGCCGGATTTTACAGTCCAGCTCATCCGATACCTTTGAAAAGTCCCCTGCTACAAGCCCGGGAATCAGAATAAGGTCATATTTTTTTGAGAGCCCGGCTTCCTCATAGGCTTTGAAAAGCTTTCTGGGGGTGATAAAGGCAGCAATGTCAATGTCTGCTACAAGGACGTCTGCTTTTTCTCCGACTGCTTTCCTTACGGTATTTTCCGCAAGCCGCCCTGTTGCAATTAAAATGTTCATGTTTTTTAGATAGAATAGCTAATAAAAAAGAGTATCTATCTGAAAATCGCTTCAAAAAATAAGTTTTCGGTCAGGAAAAACCCGAACTTTCCGCCCTGAGGAAACTTCCTTTCTCTTGATTTCGGGTTGCTCTCCTGAATGGTCCGAAGAATATTTAGGGGAGCCCGAAAACCTGCGGGTTCGGGCTTTTGCCTGGTATTGGTTTAATTTATGAAATCAATAATTGATTCTTCGTGCTTCTTTCTTAGAGGCCCTGCAGTCTCTGCTTTTCTGGCCGCCATTGACGCTCTTCCAAATCTCTTTTCCTGGATCGGATCAGCTTCGGTTCTGGACTCCAGGATTCCAGCTCCCGCCTGAGGACCCAGGATCTGGGCGGACTGGACGCCTGTCATTATTGCCATTACACGGACTTTACCTTCGTAGTCTTCCCTTATTCTTGCGCCCCATATTACATTGGCATTCGAGGAAAGTTCGTAGGTAAGCATGGAGGCAATTTCCTCAGCTTCCTTCAGGCTCAGGTCAGGCCCGCCTGTCACATGGACAAGGCTTCCGGTTGCACCTTTGTAGTCAACATCAAGCAGGGGGTGGTTCAGGGCTGTCCGCACAACTTCAGTGCTCTTGTCCTGGCTCTTTGATTCCCCTACAAGCATTACGGCAACTCCGCCACAGCTCATGATTGTCCTTATATCTGCATAGTCAAGGTTGATCAGAGAGGGCACTGTAATGGTTTCAGTTATTCCTTTTACGGTTTCTGCAATTAACTGGTCCATTACTGAGAAAGCCTGGTCAATAGGAAGGTTGGGCACGTAATTAAGCAGCCTGTTGTTGTCCAGAACAATTACTGTGTCTGCTGCCCTGCGCAGGTCTTCGAGTCCTTCTTCAGCTTTGAATATGCGGGCTCTTTCAACTCTGAAGGGGCTTGAAACCATTCCTACGACGATTGCTCCCTGTTCTTTTGCAACTTCGGCAACTACAGGGGCAACTCCTGTTCCAGTACCTCCTCCGAGGCCTGCTGTAACGAAAACAAGGTCTACATCCTTTAAAACTTCTTCAAGGGTGCCTCTTGCAAGTTCTGCGGCTTTCTTTCCGGTTTCAGGATAGCCTCCTGCCCCCAGTCCTCTTGTAAGGGTTTTTCCTACAAGGATCTTCTTGTCAGCCCTTACATTGTCAAGGTGCTGCTTGTCTGTATTGATGCAGACTGTTTCTGCACCTTCAATTCCAATGTTGTAGAGACGGTTTACGGTATTGTTTCCTGCGCCCCCACATCCAACAATCATAATTCTCGGCTGTCCGAATTCTTCAAATTCTTCATCGGAGGAGGAAGCCTTTCTGGATTCCTTCTCTTTTTCGCTATATCTCATTGCTTCCTGTACTATAGATTGCAATTTATCCCCTCGGTTGGATTTTATTTATTATATATCTCTAATTTTTCTTTCACTCCCCCACCCTCTATATCGGGGGGTAAATTTTGCCAGTATCAAGTATTGGGGATAACCTGTAAAAACCTAATAAAAGATTTTCATCCGTTATCTTTAATAAGTTGTCACTCTACTAATCTTTAAACATTTCGGGTATATTTAAACAGTATTTTTAAGTCATATATGAAGTTTAAATATATCATCCATAAATTTCATATATTTTACTTATTTTTTGCTTTTTGTTCCTGAACCCTCCAGGACAAAAAGCAAAAGTTTACGCAATGTTTATATACAGTATCTTAAATTTTTCTAGAAAGTCTCGTTTTTCAGGAAAGCTGTCCTGATCATTCATATCAGGGCAATTAATATTTTCTTTCTTATCTGTTAATTTACTGCCATGCTTCCCTCAAATTATTGAATATGTAGCATCTATACTACGTCTTCTTGAGACTTCTAAACTGGAATACTCTCAATTTAATGAAACTGTTTATATTATTACTATTTAAGTAGAGTGCTCATCTTAAAAACTTTTTCGGTATCTTTCGAAGATTTTGCGGCGCTTGCTTATTTTTTCCAGTACTGAGAAATAACTGCACATAAGTGTTTATATAAATTTAAGTTCAATATTCTGATTTCTTGATGTTTTTTAAATTTGATTTATCAAGAGAGCGGCTTGCTTACTTCTCCAGAGGAATACTTTTAATACTACTTTTTCAGGAAGTCTCTGGAAAGCTTTAAGACTGCAAAACCGTTTTTATTTTGAACCACTTTACCTTAACTCTTAACTTAACTGAACTCAGGAAAGTTCCAGGTTATTAATTAACGTCCCTATATCTTCGTTGTCATTTCTCGGTTCAGGAGCCAGAAACGTGTTAAAAGCATTAATTTTTGATATGGACGGTGTTCTTGTAGATTCCATGCCTTTCCACGCAGCCGCCTGGAAGAAGGCTTTTCTAGACATGGGCATGGTAATACAGGATGAGGATATCTATGCAATCGAAGGTTCAAACCCCCGAAACGGCCTTCCCCTGCTGATCAGAAAAGCCAGAAAAGAACCCGAAGCCTTTGATTTTGAAACTATCACGGCAATCTACAGGCAGGAATTTAACCGTATTTTTAAATTGAAGGCTTTCGATGGAATGAAAGAGTGCCTTGAACTTCTTAAATCACGATTTCTGCTCTCAGTTGTCTCAGGTTCGGACCGTTTTATCGTTAACGGGATTATTGACCATCTTTTTCCCGAAATATTCGATACTGTTGTCACGGGAGATGATGTTCTTAATTCAAAGCCGGATCCTGACCCTTTTCTGAAGGCAGTTGAGCTTCTTAATGTTGGTAAAAAAGAATGCATTGTGATCGAAAACGCGGTTCTGGGCGTGGAAGCCGCAAAAAAAGCTGAAATCTACTGTATAGGAATTCCCACATACGTAAAGCCTTCAGAGCTTGATAGGGCAGATCTTGTTGTGGGGGACCATCAAAAGTTGATGGAACATCTCCTCAGCCTTGAGCCTCTTTTCAGCCCCGAATTTTCTCTCCGGCGCAGGTGATATAATATTCAGTAAACATTCAGTAAAAATTCTGTAGAAACCTTAGCTCACCATAAACTCTTATCTGGTATCTTCTATTATTTTTTATGTTGACCTCTCTTAAAAACATAGTGTGGCCCCAGAGGGGGGTCACAGAAGTCTCACGGTTTCAAGGTTTGTGAGAGCGCGGGTTTCTATCTTCAATTTCTTGTAAACGGAACTTGCCAGGTCAACACAGGCTTTTTCGTCCCCATGCTCTGTGAACACTCTTTCCGGACGGGGCTGCATTCTTTTAATATATTCCATGAGCTGCCTTCTGTCCGAGTGGCCTGAGAATCCGTCCACAACCTGAACTTCCATATTCATTTTCAGCATTTCTGTGCTTCCGTTCTTTCCTGTCATAGGGATTTCTTTCCATCCCTTCTGGATCCTGCGCCCTATAGTCCCGTCAGCCTGATAACCTACAAACACGAGGGTATTGCGCTGGTCTTCGGCAAAAGCTTTGAAATAGTCCATAACAGGCCCTCCATTCATCATGCCCGAAGTTGCAAGGATTACACACGGGTGAGGATTCTGGATAATCTTCTGGCGTGCCTCATGAGAATCTACAGGTTTGAAGCATTCGGACAGGAAGGGGTTCTGGCCTTTCTGGAAGATCAGTTTTCTTAAATCATTGTTAAGGTACTCAGGATGTGTTGCATGGATTGCAGTTGCCTCCCAGATCATTCCGTCAAGGTAGACCGGAACTTCAGGAATAAGTCCTTTCTTTATGGACTCTTCAAGCACGATCATAACTTCCTGGCTTCTGCCCACAGCAAAAGCAGGAATAATTGCAATCCCTCCGCGTTCAATAGTGTTCTTTACAACCATCTGCAGGTGCTTTTCTGCATCCTTAAGTGCGGGCTGGAAAGCATTTGCGTTTCCATAAGTAGCTTCACTGATAACCGTTTCAACCCTGGGGAACTTATTGACAGCAGGGTCAAAAAGCCTGGTTTTCTCATACTTGTAGTCTCCGGTAAAGACTACATTGTGAAGACCGTCTCCTATATGGAAGTGGGATATTGCCGAGCCCAGGATGTGGCCTGCATTGTGGAAAGTCAGTTTTATATCAGGGGCGATGTCCGTTACTTCCTCATAGTCCAGAGGTATGGTGTGTTTGAGGGTCTTTGCTACCATCCCTGATTCGTAGGGAATCTTCTTTCCTTCTTTAGCTGCCACATCGATATAGTCGAGCTGGAGCAGCACCATAAGGTCTCTTGTGGGAGGCGTACAGTAAACAGGCCCTTCATACCCGTATTTGAAAAGCAGGGGAACAAGTCCCTGATGGTCCAGATGCGCGTGGGTAACTATTACGGCATCTATCTGATTTAATGGAAAAACTTCAGGAACATAAAGGTAGGGCGTCATATTTTCGTCAGAACCCACATTAACTCCGCAGTCAATCAGGATTCTGGATTCAGGGGTCGAAAGCAAAAAACAGCTCCTTCCCACTTCTTTACATCCCCCAAGGGCTGTAACCCTTACCCACTGGTCTTTTGAGGTGCACTCCCTGTGAATTTTCCTCCCCACTGTCTTCAGGATTTCCTTTCTTTCTTTGAGGTTGTTCCGCATGAACTCTCTGATATTTTTCACTGTACGGGACTTAATAGGAGGAGTCCGGACAACTTTGGGAATCCAGCCGATCTGCTTTGTAATCTCTCTGAGGGTTGCGCCATGTTTTCCTATTACAAGCCCGGGCTTTTCGGCTTCGATAATCACTTCTCCGGAATCGGGGTCAAAATAGTAGCTCGAGATTACGGATTCTTTTGGAACAACTTCTTCAATTATAGAAATAGAGTCCTCAGGAGTAGCAAGCACTCTGGGGTCAGGACGCATGGCAATACGTGTCCTGAGGTCTTTTGCCAGGTTGCGGATTATATTCCCGTCGTCTGCGAATTTTCTGGGCTCTTCGGTATACAGAACAAGCTGAGGGCCTTCGAATTCGACGTCGGTAATGGTAACTCCTGCAGGTAGATTTTTCTCAATTTTATGTTTGAGGTCTAATAGCACGTCTTCTATAGGCATTAAGAATCTTCCTTTTTGTCAAAAAATCAAAAAGATCTGGATGTTGAAAAAATAATATTTGAAAAAGGTGTTAGTTTGTATATTGAAATAAAAAACCAACAATTAAATTATTAGTTTAATGAAGCCCTTCTGGATTTTACTTCTTCAGGATCCAACCTTTTGAATGCCTCCTTTGTAATTACGACTACATCGATATTTTCTCCGGAAGCTGAGTCTCTTTTCGTTGCATTGTGGATCGCCCGGATCGCGAGGTCAAGACCTTCACTTACAGTCATGTCCTCTCTGTACTGGTCTTCCAAAACTCCGTATGCCATGGGAGAACCAGAACCGGTAGCTGAAATCCTTGTCTCTTCAATGCTTCCTCCCATTGCGTCCAGTGAGTAAATCGCAGGTCCATTCTTGTCAACCCCTCCGATAAGGAGCTGGACCATCATGGGATAATAGCGGTTAGCATTTAAAAAGTTCGACATCAAAGTAGCAATCCCTTTGATTGTCATGGATTCGTTCCTGCGCATCTTATAGAGCTGGGACTCAACACTTACTAATCGCACAAGCTGCTGGGCATCCCCTACCGAACCGGCAGTGGTCATCCCTACCAGGTCATCAATCTGGTAAACTTTCTTTGCAGTTTTGCTTGCGATGAAATGCCCCATAGTGGCTCGCTGTTCACTTGCGAGCACAATTCCGTCGGTACAAACTACTCCTACGGTAGTTGTGCCCTTTAAATATTTGTCATTATCCATAAACATACCCTCATAATAAGCTGAAAATGAGAAAATGGCGCTAAAAAAAATGTTTTAGTTGAGGTGAGCATTTTTAGCTTAAATCGCAGGATTTAGCAATCCATTATCTCATTATTAATATCGCTATATATAAGTTTTCCTCCCTATTTCTAAATGCGTTTGCATTTAAAACCGGAAAGATTAATTAGATAAAATAATTTCTCTGTTTTTTATAAATGAACATTCATTTTCGCTGCAGAAACCCGGAATTTAATGTGAAAGTTCTTCCACTTCTTCAGCCAGTTTCTTTACCCTCTGAATTACCTGTTCAGGTACATTTTTTTTACGCATGAACTCCAGCCTTTCCTGTATAGTTATCCTGTTTGTTCCTTTTACAAGGTTGTCTGCATGCGCAACGATCTTTTCCTCCAGACTCCTGGGGAAATAGTCATCTTCAGGAAGTCCGAACTCTTTTGCTTCTTCTTTAGAGATTCCGGCTCCGATGTGCCTCTTTATTATTTCGGCAACTTCAGGCTCAATTCCTTTGCTTGTAGCCAGCCTGAATCCTTCAACTGCGTGTGCAATCTCATGTGTCCTGCACCTGCCGGAGTCATGCAAAAGAGCTCCAGCTTCTACAAGCTCCACGTCCACATCCTGCCCTGCTGCTTTTGCTTTTTCTGCAATCTCGACTGCCAGTGAGGCAACCACTTTGCAGTGCTCGATTACATTCGGGGCACAGCCAAATTCTTCAAGCAGCCTTATTGCTTCGGCTCTGGTTGTCAAGATAAATCCCTTATGCAGACAAAGCATCCACGCGCTTTTTCAGGGCTCTTACAAAGCGGGAATTGTCATAGAAGACAAGGTCTTCCCCACACATGGGACAGAGAAATTCTGTTTCCGTTGCTTCGTCAAAAAGGAGACGAACACAACTCTGCGGGCAAACGTAAAAAACATTATTTTCTTCAAATTCAAGGCGGGTCTTCAGATTTCTCAGCAGTTTTTTCTTTTCCCTCATAAGCTGATGCTCTATATCGGAAAAGTCCAGATGCCAGAGATAAGTCAGCCATCCGCTATTAGAATCTCTTTCCCGGCGGCAGATTGCAAATTTATTCTCATAGAGTATAAAAAGAGTTCTTCTCACGGTATTCAGCAGAACTCCAGTCTTATTAGCAACTTCTTCATCCGTGATCTCGCCTTCGGGCATTCCTTCTATCATTTTAAGCCCGTCTTCCCCTACAAGGCTCATGAGGTATCCTCTAATTACCTTGTCATTCAAATCGACCAAAGTGTTCACCTCGCAAATCCCTTATCTAAATTGAACATACCAGTATTAAAGCTTACATTATGACTTTTCTTAAAAAGATTTTCACGTCTGGAAAACTGAACTTTTAGCAGCTGAACCTCATGCTTCTCTAGCGGGGCTCAGTGACTCTATTTCTCCTGTAATGCGATCCGCAATAAAAGTCTTTATCCTCTCTGCTCCTCTTTCGAGAGATTTTATTGCCTCATCTCTTGTTGAGGCGGATGCAAACAGGGAGGTAAGAGGCCAATCAGGCTCGATAACAGTGTCCTGAGGCGGAATATCCGCGATTTTCTCCCTGAGAATGACTTCCATGAGTTCTCTGTCTATAAAAAGTTCTCGATCCGAGTAAAGAACTCCCCTTGCAGCAAACATTTTTGCATCTGGTTTTTCCGGCAGTTCTCCTCTAAAACAACCAGCATGAGCTTCAAAAAGGTTAATTCCCATAGCCTTTTCAACCGTGTCCAGGCTTCCCTGGAACCTGGGGTTTACTTCCAGCGCCACAGGTCCCTGTTCAGTGACCAGAAAATCAACTCCATTAGAGCCGATGAGCCCGAGTTCAAGCACCAGTTTTTCTGCAAGTTTCTCCATTTCCTTTGCATACTCCGTCCTGAAAGGCGTTATGTTTCCACAGTAGGCAAAAGGCAGCCTTGAAAGCCATGGTATCCCTATCAATTGCTCGTTCACAGCAACTGCCAGAGCTTCGTTTTTTGTAGAAAGCAAAGAGACGCTTGCAGGAGTTCCCTCAAGAAACTGCTGAATAACAATTTCATTTTCCGTGAATCCCTGATCCAGCCCGGATAATTCTTCCAATGCTGCCAGAAGTTCCTGTCTGTTCTTTGCAGCCCTGTTAAATATTCCTCCTCCTCCTGTAGCGGGTTTGATAATTACAGGATATTCGATAGTGTCCAGCTCGTCAGGGGAATAACAGCGAGGATGTGGTATCCCAAGAGCTTCAAGCCTTTTTGCAAGGTGCAGTTTGTTTGAAGCTTTCTTCACTGCTTCAGGACTGCTGGCAAGTACAGGGCAGGGAAAACTGTACGGATCCAGCATCTCCATTCCCGAGCCGGGCACGATTGCATCAAAATCAAGTCCGAACTCCTTCATTTTAGCTATTATCCATTCAGGATCAAGCTGATGGAGTTCGCCTGAGGTTCTGCATTCAAGAAGAGCTGATGCATATGCACATTCCTGAAGGTCAAGGTCACGGAAAGCATCAATAGAGCAGACAGTATAACCTGCCCTGCCTGCAGAGCAGACAATGTTTCGCGTATCAAACCCAATTACAAGGATATTCTGCATATTTTCCTCTTTTCTTCGGATCTTTCATTTTTCCTGCGGAATATCTGAGTGTGCCAGCGCAAAGATCCCATACTCCGTTTTCAGAACCGGGATTTCGCTGCCTGCTTCTGCGTTAAAAGACATCGGTTTTTTAATTGCGACAGTTTCATAGGTCTCAGGATCAAGCACAAGAATTGCATTTTCTTCAATTGAAACCAGAACTGTAAGGACAGCATCCTCGATATTTGCAATTTTTTCCGCGCCTTTGAGCTCTTCAGGAGTTGAGATAAACCGGGAACCGTCTTCAAGGCTTATTCCGTTTACCTTCTTGCCTGAACTCCTTATCTGGATGATTCTCCCTCTAAACCTTATTACATCCCCGGGTCTGAACTCCGGAAGTCTCATGGCAAAAGTAATCCTGTAGAGATTTTTTCCATCTTTCATGCCGACAAGAGTAGGGGATTCGGAAAAACTGCCTCCCAGCTCAGAGATAATCATGCGGCAGACCTGCCTGCTGGCGTTCATGGAGCCCATGTAAAGGTCGATGCCTTCTTTTTGCTCCTGGTAGTCACTTATAAATGCCAGCCGGTCACCTTTTTTCTTCATGCTTTCCATAGCTTCTCTGGCTATGGCATAGCAGCGCTTTTTTTCCTCTTCGCTAGGGAACCTGCCCGCTGCCCTTATCTGGATGATTGCTTCAAAATACCCTCCGGATTCACGGCTGCACATATCGCAGGCTGTCCGCTGGACCCTTACTTCGGTCTCAGCCTCGGCATGGACCGGTTCCTCTCTTACAACTGCGTCTACTTCAGCTCTCACCATGTATATATACGGTGTAATTTCCTTCGGCTCCAGGTAGAGTTCCACATCTCCTGCTTCGCTGTGAATATAAAGTGCGTTTTCTACGGCTTTCAGTACCACTTCTTCCAGCTTGCCGATATTTTCCCAGCGGCTCCTGTGGAAATATGCTCCGCAGCTGGAACAGATCCTTACATGGAGCACAAGGGGCAGCTCGATTAGTTTGAAAGTTTCAAAGAAACAGTTTCTGCAAACGGAATCAAAAAGTTTGTCGCATTCTGTGCCGCATTTCGGGCATGTAATAGAATTCATCTATAGTCCTTACGATTGTCTTCTTGGAGTAATAGCTTTCAAAAGTATTGAGAAATAATATTTTGAGTAACACCGAAGTCATCTTTAAGCATACTCATGTTATTTAAGAATAGCTGGATTTCCAATTTTCTTTATTCATTCTCTTAACTGCTGGACTGAAATTTTGTTATCATACCAGCCGAGAGCATTGAATTTTCTGAATAATTCCTGAAAAATACCCCATTTTGAAGCATATTATATCGGAATTTTCCTTATATAAGCATTTGTATAATTTTTCCTGGTCCGGTAGTTTTTAATGATCCAGGAACAAATATTTAGAGAAATAATTTAAATAATATTTTTTAAAAGTGATATTCCTGCCCCATTCCAGTATCTGCAAAGCTCTGCATAAATATAACAGTCTTTCACAGATTGTTATGAAATATCTTATTAAAAAAAGAGATAAAGTACCCGTGCAGAATGCACGGATGCTTTTGATTTAAACTCTGTTCCAACTTATTTCTTTGGCGGCCAGTTCTTTTCCATCCAGCCAGGCAGCCTTCCTGAGTCCATTGGACCCACAAGGACCTTTGCTCCGAGCTTGTCCTCAAGGTCACCCTGGAGACGGGCAGCAAGACCC
>Ga0208695_1001704_pt1 | contig 17619 bp, 14 predicted proteins | sample AD_UKC111_MetaG_FD_184449 | JGI IMG/M metagenome (GOLD analysis project Ga0208695, IMG submission 184449) | Active sludge microbial communities of municipal wastewater-treating anaerobic digesters from Hong Kong - AD_UKC111_MetaG (SPAdes)... | ecosystem: Engineered > Bioreactor > Anaerobic >... | reverse complement strand
TTCCAAGAAATACTACCAACGGTGCAGCAGATTTTTATTCAACAAGTAAATAGCAACTCACATGCGTAAGATTGGCTTTATTATTTGGAGAGAATATATAACGCGAGTAAGCACAAAATCGTTTTTGTTCACCACGCTGCTTGCACCGCTTTTGTTTTTGGGCCTGCCAATCGTAACGATTTTATTGACGAAGTCGAGCAGCGATAGCATAAAGCAAATTGCGATTGAAGATAAAAGTGGTTTATTTAAAGACATCCCGTTTGCTGATAAAGAAGATGGTTCATTGTATTTTAAAAAAACAAACAGCGAAAACATTTCCAATACCTCTTTTAAAACCTCTGTTTATGATGGATTGATTGTTATCCCATCAAACTTCGATTTGAAGAACAGCGGACGAACGCCTATTACGTTTATCTCCAAAAAGCGAGCTGGAATGGGCGTTAGAGATTACATCGACAAAACCATCAATAAGGCAGTACTCAAACTAAGATTCCAGCATTTTGCACAAAATAGCATGACAGATATTGATTTTGAAAAAGAAATCACCATTAACTATGAACGCTTTGAATCGGGAGACGATAAAAGTGCGTTTGTAAATCTAGCCTCGGTAATTGGTTACCTCACCGGCATGCTGATTTACATTACCATAACCATTTATGGCACAATGATTTTGCGCGGTGTGATGGAAGAAAAAACAAATCGGGTAATGGAAGTACTGATTTCGAGCGTTAAACCGTTTCAGTTGATGTTCGGCAAAATTATAGGCGTTGGAGCAGTAGGACTCACACAGTTTTCGGTTTGGATTGCACTCTTGTTTATTGGAAATTTGTTTTTAGCACCTTTGCTACTTTTGATAGGTGTAGATGCGAATGGCTTATCCGGTGCGCCTTCGGGCATGAACAGCCCTGTAGACCAATCGGAAATGCAAGCCATGATGATGAGTTTGAAGGATGTCCATTTTGGGTGGATTGGCATGGGTGTACTTGTTTATTTTCTGCTTGGTTTTTTCCTTTACGGAACCATGTTTGCAGCCGTAGGAGCAGTGGGTAACGATGAAACAAATGCACAATCGCTGACCCTGCCCATTATGTTGCCGATAATTATTGCCTTTATGATGATGATAACTGCCCTTAATGATCCTGAAGGAAAAGTTGCGTTTTGGGGAAGTATAATCCCTTTCACATCGCCTGTAATTATGCCGGCACTATTGGCCTATCAGCCACCGTTTTGGCAAATCGGACTTTCGGTGTTCTTGCTCATATTAACGTTTATACTCATAACTTATTTTGCAGGAAAAATATACCGAATCGGGGTTTTGATGTATGGCAAAAAGATTAGCTTTAAAGAAATTTTTCACTGGTTAATTCAATAAACGAACATGCAATTCAAGAAATTCACATTCCTTATACTCACAATTCTTCCTTTTTTAGGATTTGCGCAGAAAGAATTAAAAATTACTGAACAAGAAAAAGAAATGAGCTTAGGGACTCGAAATGCTTATGTGGTTGATATTCCGCAAGCAAAGCTCAAAGATGTATCGAGCGATTTTAAAAAATATATCAAGAAGGATGCTAAAGGAAAGTTGAATGACGAGAAAGGCGAAATCAGTCTGTTGGGAGCGGTAAATAAGAACATTTCAAGTATGCCTTTCACTATTTTCGGACGTTTTGTAGAGTCATCCGAAGGTGTTACTGTAAGTATTTGGGTGGCAGACGGAGAGAGTTTTGTGTCTTCGAAATCAAGTCCGGACAAAAGTATTGCGGTAAATAAATATCTAAAAGACTTTGCTGTTGAACAATACAAACAAGCGGTTAAAGAAGAATTGGAAAATGAAAAAGATAAAGCAAAGGCTGAACAAAAAGTATTGGAAGGCTTTGTAAAAGACCAAAAAAAGGCAGAGTCAAACATTGAAGATCACAAAGCTGAAATTGCTAATCGTGAAAAAAAAATCAAAGAAGAGGAAGCGAACATCGGAACAGCTAAAAGTAACCAAGAGAAACAAAAAGATGTAATTGCAAAACAAAATGCCGTATTAAATTCGGTACAGCAAAAACTCAACAATATCAAGTAATTCGCGAGCCGGGTACAAAAAAATCAGAATATTCTTAAATTGGCATTGAATTATAAAACTAATAATAGATGAAGGGAATTATACTTGCAGGAGGTTCGGGCACACGACTATATCCAATCACTTACGCTATTAGTAAGCAAATTATGCCCATCTACGATAAGCCGATGATATACTATCCGCTTTCCGTTTTGATGAAAGCCGGCATAAACGAAATTCTGATTATCTCTACACCAACCGATTTACCTAATTTTGAAAGGTTGTTGGGAGATGGAAAAAAATACGGCTGCTCTTTTTCATATAAAATTCAATACGAACCTAACGGACTCGCCCAAGCGTTTGTTTTAGGTGCAGACTTTATCGGTAAGGATAAAGCAGCTCTTATTTTGGGTGATAATATTTTCTACGGAACCGGTCTTGATCAATTACTGAAAGCCAACAGTGATCCTGATGGTGGGGTGGTTTTTGCGTATCACGTTTCAGACCCTGAACGATATGGTGTTGTGGAGTTTGATGAAAATGGAACGGCAATTTCGATTGAAGAAAAACCATTAGTACCAAAATCAAACTATGCAGTACCCGGATTATATTTTTACGATAATGATGTAATTCAAATCGCAAAAGACTTGAAACCTAGTCCGAGAGGCGAATACGAAATCACAGATGTTAATAAAGAATATTTACAACGCAAGAATCTCAAGGTAGGCATACTTGATCGTGGAACAGCATGGCTAGACACAGGCACCTTTGATTCGTTGATGCAAGCATCTCAGTTTGTACAAGTGATTGAACAAAGACAAGGATTGAAAGTAGGTTGTATTGAAGAAGAAGCATTCCGACAAGGATTTATCACCAAAGAAGAACTAAGAAAACTAGCCGAGCCCCTGATGAAAAGTGGATATGGGAAGTATTTAATGGATTTAATCAGATAAGATGAAAAGAAAGATTTTGGTAACCGGGGGGGCCGGTTTCGTAGGTTCGTGCATGGTAGACAAACTTATTGAAGATGAAAACAACCTAGTTATTGTAGTTGACAATTTAAGCACAGGAAATATTGGGCGATTACCTACCACGCACCAAGACAGATGGAAGTTTATTAAGTGTGATGCGAATTCGTATAGAGACTTAGCAGCAGTAATGATGTCGTATCAATTCGACTATGTGTTTCATTATGCAGCGGTAGTTGGCGTAAAACGAACAATTGAAAATCCGGTATCTGTTCTAAATGATATCAATGGATTCCGTTACTTACTTGATTTATGCAAAAACACAGGTGTTCAACGTGTGTTTTTCTCTTCGTCATCTGAAGTTTACGGTGAACCTTTCGAGCATCCGCAAAACGAACAAACCACACCGCTTAACTCTCGCTTACCGTATGCGGTTGTAAAGAACGTGGGTGAATCATTCTTGCGTTCTTATAAACAAGAATTCGATCTGGACTATACTATCTTCCGTTTTTTCAATACATACGGACCAAAGCAGAGCCAAGATTTTGTGATGTCTAAGTTTATTAATGCGGCTGTAAATGGCAAAGATATTACCATTTATGGAGATGGTTCTCAAACACGAACATTCTGTTATCGCCTTGATAATGTTGATGCCTGTGCAAATGCATTTTACAATAATTTACATGTGAACGATACTGTTAACATCGGAAGCGACTTTGAAGTTTCCGTATTGGAGTTGGCCCAAATGATTGTTGAAATCACAAACTCGAAATCAAAGATTGTTTACTTACCACCACTGAAAGAGGGTGATATGACTAGACGAAAACCGGATATTGGCAAAATGCGCGATTTGTTGGGTCGAGAGTTAACTACTATTCCGGATGGAATAAGAAAAACCATTGAATCGAATCAATATCACTATTAATGAAAGTACTTGTTACCGGTGGGACCGGATACATCGGGTCGCACACTATTGTTGACTTGGATGAAAATGGATTTGAAACCATTTCTATTGATAACGGTTCCAGATCTAGAGTAGCTACCATTGATGCGATAAACAAAATCACTGCACACAAAATTGAAAACACGGTTTTTGATTTATGTGATAAGGCTTCCCTTTTTTCGTTTTTTGAACAACAAAAAGACATTAAGGGAATTATTCATTTTGCTGCATATAAATCGGTGCCGGAATCTGTGGAAAATCCATTGCTTTACTACAGAAACAACCTAGAGTCGCTGATGAATTTATTAGAGGCTTGTAAGCAATTTTCAATTCCTTACTTCGTATTTTCTTCTTCGTGTTCAGTGTACGGAAATGTAGACCAATTACCTGTTACAGAAGATGCCCCAATGCAAAAGGCTGAAAGCCCTTATGCACATACCAAACAAATTGGCGAAGCTATTATTACTGACTTTGCTAAGACATGTACTACTCAATTTGTTTTACTCCGATATTTTAATCCCGTAGGTGCTCATACCTCTAACTTCATTGGAGAAAACCCACTCGGTATAGTCTATAACGTTGTGCCGAGAATCACAGGCACAGCAATTGGTAAGTTTGAAAAACTGATGGTGTTTGGACACGATTACCCTACACGAGACGGCACATGCATTCGCGACTATATCCATGTGATGGACATCGCTAATGCGCACACGAAGGCTATTCAATTTTTACAAGAAAAACGAAACAAACAACAAATTGAAATTTTCAATTTAGGCACAGGAAACGGGGTTACTGTTTTAGAAGCCATTCAATCGTTTGAACGAGTTTCGGGCATGAAGTTGAATTATGAATTAGTAGGAAGACGTGAGGGCGATGTAGTTGCTATCTATGCAAACAACGATAAGGCTGTTCGTGAATTAGATTGGAAAATTCGATATAATATTGACGATATGATGCGAACGGCTTGGAATTGGGAACAAAGCATGAATAAATAATTACTCCTTAACAAACCGCCTCAAAATCACTTGCTTATCCGCTTTATATTTCAACAAATAAAACCCACTCGGCAAATTCAAAACATCAATGTGCTTTTGATTTTCACTCGCTAAGCAGACTTTCCCTAGAGCATTAATAATTTCTATAGAAAAATCAGAGGCAGAAACTGTCAACGCTAGTTCCTCTTTTACCGGATTCGGGTAAAAACTAAAATTAAACTGCGGCTGAACCTTTTCGATGGTGTTGGGCACAGTGACTATGCTATCACAAGGGTGTTTCAGAAATTGTAACGACAGCGCATTGTAATCGCTATAAAACTGATGATCGGCATAAGCTGCTTTTATTTGACTTGGAATTTCGCTACGTTGTAAGGGGGTTAGGGCATTAAATCCCGGAAACAGCGAAGGTGCAGCTAAGTATCGACTGACAATAGTATCGGGAAGTAGCGTTAAATAATGATTGGCGTCTACCATTCCATTGCTCACCAAATCGTTCAAAACACCTTGTGATTTTGCCAATGTTACACCTGAAATACGCATAAAACGTTCCGGATATACGGGACTTCTATCGTGTAAATAATAGCGAGAACAAATACCTCGGCTCTTTAATTGATTGGCGTTCGACAAAGCATTTGCATTACCTACCGGACCTACATTCTCATTCGCATCATACTTTGCCATGCAGAATTGAAATGGCACTGTTGACGCTGCAAATACCGGAACCAAACCTTGTGCACAATAGCTTATGCCCGCATTAAAACCAAACAAATAAGAGCAACTGGCAGAATATGCACCACCATTACTCATCCCAATTGAAAATCGTTTGGTGTTTCTATTCATATACCCTCTATTGATAAAGCTATCCGTAATAATTTTGATGTTGGCCATATCCACATTCGTTACACTATCGATCGGATAAGTACTCCAACGAAGTTTTCCATCGCCATTGGCATCAATACCTGTTGTTGCCTCATCGGCTTCAGTAACAATAAAAGCAAAACTATCGGCTACTGCTTGATTTATCATTTGCCTATATTCCAATGAATTAATCCAGTTAGATGCATGTCCGCCTGTGCCATGAAAAAAATAAATCACGCCATAATAATTTGCAGGAAAATAGTAATACACAGGCTTCTTAATCACTTGTCCCTGAATACTGTCGAAGGCAATGGCAAAAGGGGTAAATGCTTTAAAATTGGCTGTTACGTTTACATTTGAAGCGGGCATAACCAAAGTTGTATGCCATTCTGATGGCATTTCAAGAGGAGTAACATCACCCGTCCACTTATCGTAAACTGTATTGGTTGGAAACTCTTTGGCCCAAATGTTTACCGTATCGCCAGCAGTGTAGGTGCCACTGCCATATCCATTGTTCACTGTTAAGGTATAGGTTTGAGCTTGCATCCGCCCAAAAAAGCAACTCAATAATATTGTGTAAATGTATTTTTTCATTCCTCTGTTTTTACTGCTTTTTTATTCGACCATCTTAGCGTAAATAAGTTTAATGCATTGGCTTATGAAAACTTCGTAGAATGGTTTAAAAATACAAAAAGGCCGAAGCTAAGCCTCGACCTTTTGTATTCCGTACGACACAAGCTTATTTATATTTCGCTTGCTCTTCTTTAAGTTTATTGACTACTTCTTTTTGCGCATCTAACTCAGCTTTCTTAGCCGCTTGCTTAGTATCGTTGTCTTTAATACCCGCTTCAGCAGTAGTGATTTTCGATTTGTTATCGGCAATTGTGCTTTTGTTTTTCTCTATTTCTTTCACAATTTTCTCACCGTCTTTTTCCAACTTTTCTTGTTGTTTTTGGGCTTCTTTCAACGCTTTTTCTTTCTCTTCTAAGTTGTTGTTGTTGATTGTTCCTTGTTTCTCGGCAATCAATTTAGTTTTCTCGTCAATAGCTTTTTTATTGCTTTCAACCTGAGTATTCAACGTAGAAATCTCATTTTTCAACTTCTCGATTTCGGCTGTTTTTGCACCGATTTCTTTTGAAGCCTTTTCCATGTCTTTTTCAACTCCCTTTTTGTCGTTTTCCAACGCTTTAATTTCTGTTTCCAACGCTTTTCTATCGAATTTTGCTAACTCCTCCTTTTGTTTCGCAACAGCCGCTTTTTGTGTTTCTACTGTTGTAGCATTGTTTGCTTTGTCTTTCTCGCCTTGTGCAATTTCACCTTCGCTTTTGCCGATTACATCGTTCGACTTTTTGATATCTTTTTGCAAGCCCTCTTTGTCTTTTTCCAAGCCTTTCAAATCACCTTCGATATTACTTTGTTTCTTAGCTTCTTCTTTGATTTTAGCATCGAACTGATCGAACAACACTTGCTTGTAGACACTTTCTACAATGCCTTTTGCGCTCGCGTATTGCGGTGCATTGGCAGGACTAAAATACAAGCCACCTACACTGTAAAAACTTGTAAAGCGCACATTTTCACCTTCTTGTAAAAAATAAGCATAAATATCTACCGGCTGATCGCTGATAGACGCGATTTTCGCATCGTCAATAAAATACTCTACGTTTCCTTTTTCGGGTTTAATGAATTTTCCTTTAAAGTCTTTGGTTTTCGCTTCGAAAACTTTTGCAACATCACCAGATGTAGTTTTGTTAATCAATACTTCTAAGCCAGGATTTTCTCCCTTGCTCATAGTCTTCTTTACGTCTGAAATGGGGGCAATCTGTGCAAATAGCCCAACAGAGATGGCTAATGTGCCGAGGGTAAATATTACTTTTTTCATTGTTTCTTTTTTTGTTCATGCAAAACTACCAAAATCCTTGCCAAAAGCATCGCGAGACAAAAAAAGCAACATAAATCCATTGAATTTTAGCTAATTATGTGACAAAAATCAGTTTGTCTAATTTATCAATCGCATTATTAGTTACACGTCTTTTCTTTATCTAAATTCGCCCCCGATTAAAAGCGGTTTATTATGACTCGTTACTTTCTTCTTTTGCTATCGTTGTTCCTTTCGCATACAATGCATGCCCAGTTAACCTTCAACAACTTTCAAGCATATGCCGATTATGCAATTAAAAACAATCCCGACATCAAACGTTCAGCTATAAATGAACTCATCGAACGCCAAAATTACTACAGCAGCATAGGAGCCGTTTTACCGGTGGTACGTGCATCGTTTAACCTTACCGATAACCTAATTCGCCCTACAACGATTGTTCCCGGAACCTTTATTGGTCGACCCGACACTTCTTTAGCTTTTCAATTCGGCAGAAAATATTTAATGCAACCCGGGTTTGATGCTTCTTGGAATGTAATGAATGCGGCCGGTGTGGAGCAAGTGCTTATTGCCAAAAAGAACGTTGAAATCGCAAAGCTGAGTGCTTCATTGAATGAGGAACAATTGCGAACAATATTAGCTTCTTCATACTATAATTATCTACTCACAAAAGCAAATTTATTGTTTGTAGAAAAGAACTTGAGCGTAAGCGATTCCTTGAAAAAGATTGCGGCTACACGGTTCCGCAACGGACTAGTAGATGAGTTGGAAGTCAACCGCACAAAAACACAGCACCTCCGTAATGCTTTGAACTTATCGCAAAGTCAAACATTGGCCGATAAAGCATTGAACGAATTGAAAGTATTAGTAAATCTTCCTACATCTGAAAAACTAGTAATCACAGAAACTATTGCCGTACCGCAAACATTGGAAGCCGACTTGGCCGTGTTGAACGACCAATCGAAACGCACCCAGGCTAAAGTGGCTGCAATGCGTGTTGAAGTAGCAAAGATGAATCGTACTAAAGAAGGCTTGAAATACTTGCCGGATGTGAATCTTTTCGGCAATTATAACTGGCAGTCGCAGAGCGATAAGTTCTCTGATCAAAAATGGTTCAAAGCAAGTGCTATTGGATTAAAAATTGAAACAGTGATTTTTGGTGGCGGACAAAAAGCCTTTGCCGTAAAACGGGCCGACTTGAATTACCAATCGGCTAAAATCGATTTAGATAACACGTTACACAATATTTCAAAAGATAATGAATCGCTTCGCTTGGATTACCAAAAATCGGTGGCTGATATCAGCATGGTAGCTGAATTGTTGCAGCTTTCAGAACGCAACTATACTTTAGCAAACTACAAATACAGCAATCAAATTTTGCCGTTCGATCAACTATTGAATGTGTATACTGAATTACTTAATGCTCAACAACAATATCTCGAAAAAATCTCGGGCTATTATGCTGTAAAAAATAAAATTCAAGCCATCGTAAATCAATAATGGATATGAAAAAATGGATGCTTATTGCACCTGCCTTAATGCTACTCGTTCTTGCAGGTTGCAACAAAACAAAAAAAATCAAACCGGTTCGAAAATCAATTACAGAAGCCGTTTACGCTTCCGGATATATAGTGCCTAAAGACGAATACAAAGTGTATGCTCTAGCTGATGGTTACATTACAGAACGCAATGTAGATGCCGGAAATGCTGTTGTACTCGATCAACCTTTATTCAAAATACAGAGCGATGTATCTTCGGCACGCTATGCCGCTTCGCAAACGGCATTTGACTTTGCCTCGCAAAACTTAGGCGACAACTCTCCTATCCTCCGCGATTTGCTAGTTCGTGTAAACACCGCACAGGCCAAATGTACCAACGATTCAATGAATTTTGTGCGGTACAAAAATTTATTAGAAAACAATGCCATTGCACGGGTAGATTACGATCGCATTGCCCTCACCTATCAAACCTCGCAAAACGAATTGCTTTCGGCTAAAGAAAACTACAAACGTACCCGCGATCAATTGCGTGTGGATGCTAAAAATGCACAAAGTCAGTTAACGTCATCGGGCTCAGACTTAGGCTATTTTACGGTGAAAAGCCGAATGAAAGGTTTGGTGTATGATGTGTATAAAGAAATTGGAGAAGCCGTTCGCAAGAACGATTTGTTGGCCATGATTGGCAATGGTGATCATAAGATTTTGCAACTCAATGTAGACCAGCAAGACATTGAAAAGATAAAAATCGGACAAGAAATAGTAGTGAAAATTGATGCTACTGCCAACAACATTTATAAGGCAAAAGTGTCGAAGATTTATCCGTTGATGAATCAAAACGATCAATCGTTTAAAGTGGAAGCTGAATTCGACAGTACTTATCAATTCCAGTTTTCACACTCTTCAGTGGAAGCAAACATTATCATCAATAAAAAAGAAAACGCTTTGCTGATTCCGGTTGATATTATACAAGATAACAACCAAGTACAAGTGAGTGGAGGCACTAAAGCAACCATTAAGAAAGGGTTACAAAATCTTGAATACGTAGAAGTACTAGAGGGCATTAAGGAATCAGATGAGCTCGAGTATCCAAAAATTAAATAATGGCAGTAGGTGTAAATATCGAAATTGCTAAAACGCACTTGTTAGCCAAAAAGCGACAAACTTTTGTGGCCATGCTTGGGGTAACCTTTGGTATCGGCATGTATATTTTGATGATTGGTTTCATGACGGGTTTCAATGAATTTTTACAAGATACATTACTTTCTTCTACACCCGATGTGCGTATTTACAACGATATCAAAACCGATTATTCGCACATGGTGATTAATGAAGTAATTGACAGCACGAAATCTATTGCTGTGGTGCATCATCCTCGTCCGAAAGACATTAACCCCAACATCAAAAACGCCAATCAGATTTTAGACGACCTAAAACGCGATGCCCGCGTGGCTTCTATTGCACCGCAATTATCTACGCAAGTGTTTTTTAATAATGGTCCGGTGCAAATCAACGGTACATTAAGCGGGGTAAATATTTTGGAAGAAGCAAAATTAGCAGGGCTATCCGAAAAAATGAAAACCGGTAAAATTGAAAACCTATTGACCCAAGATAATGGCATTATGCTGGGTCAAAGTTTAGCGAATATTCTCAATGTTTCGATTGGTGATTTAGTAACGCTTTCATCACCAAAAGGAACAACCATGCGCTTCCGTGTGGTGGGCACATTCCAATTTGGCTTAGGCGCTATCGATAAAGTGAGAGGCTATGTGAGCTTAAGTAAAGTACAGCAACTGTTGGGAAAAGACAATCAATACATCACTGAAATTAATCTAAAATTAAAAGACTACACGCAATCCGAAATGGTAGCCAAAGAGTTCGGCACTAAGTATGGTTATAAAAGCGACAACTGGGAAACGTCCAATTCATCGGCCATGGCGTCTATTTTAATTCGAAATGTAATGACCATTGTTGTGAGCCTAACCCTATTGATTGTTGCCGGCTTTGGCATCTACAATATTATGAGCATGACCATTCAAAATAAATTGAAAGACATCGCCATATTGAAAGCACAAGGCTTTGCGGGAAAAGACATCCGACAAATATTTTTAACGGAATCCATTATTATCGGATTTTTTGGAGCGATGTTAGGACTATTATTGGGGTATATCCTCTCTACTATTGTCTTTAATCTGCCTTTCCCAAAAACCGATTTCATGGCAATCACTCACTATCCGGTTACCTTTCACTGGTATCACTATGTGTTTGGTGTGGTGTTCGGTATGGTCACTACTTTCATTGCCGGTTTGATTCCTTCGATGAATGCCAGTAAAGTAGACCCTGTTGTAATTTTAAGAGGATAATATGGAAGACATCGTTTTAAACGCAAAGCAACTCACCAAATATTTCTATGAGCCTGAAAAATTTCAAGTGCTTAAGCAAATTGATTTGGAAGTGAAACGTGGAGAATTCTTATCCATTGTAGGAAAATCGGGTTGTGGTAAATCAACATTACTGTATTTACTTTCCACCTTAGATACTGACTATGAGGGCGAGATAGACATTAGCGGACAACGCGTAACCGGCTTATCGCAAAATGAATTAGCCCGATTTAGAAATGCGCACATTGGCTTTGTGTTTCAGTTTCACTTTTTGTTGCCTGAGTTTACAGCATTAAAAAATGTGATGATTCCGGCACAGAAGTTGGGCAAATATTCGATGAGTGAAATTGAAGATCGTGCTTATGCTAAGCTCAAACAGTTGGATATGCACGAATACGCCACCAAACTCACTTCAAAACTTTCGGGCGGACAACAACAGCGTGTAGCAATTGCAAGAGCATTGATTAATGATCCTGATATTATTATGGGTGATGAACCTACGGGTAACCTCGATTCGAACAACACCAAAAATGTGTTTGAAATTTTTCGCGAGTTAACTTCGGTGCAAAACCAAACCATTATAGCCGTTACGCACGATGAGGAGTTTGCGCAGAATAGTGACCGTGTGATTGAAATGAAAGACGGTGCTATTATAGGCATGACAAAAAAAGGAATTAAAGTATAACTATGCTACAAACTATATCAGCCTTCTTTTGGCGAATTTCAACATGGAAGGTACTTGTATTTGCATTGTTTGCATATGCTTTATGGGGAGGTTTGGTGATGACAAAAGGTATGCATCATATCCAGGATTTGTGCGGACAAAAGGTTGAAATTTTGGACTTACAATTTCATTCCTCTCCTGAAAATACGAGAGCAATTCTGAGCAGCTATACTGCTGAAGCCAAACAATTCGGAATGATTTTCGGGCTAGTGTTTGACACCATTTATCCGTTGGTGTATGGCTTTCTTTTTATTGTAACAGGTTGCCTGGTTTTTCGAAAAAGAAAAGAACAGTTCCCTTGGTTGTTCTATCTTCCACTACTACCATTGCTCATCATTGTTATGGATTATGCCGAAAACATAAACATTGCATCGTTACTTTATACATTCCCTTCTGTATCTGACATTCGTATCGAAGTTACTTCTGCCTTTTCTTCCTTAAAATGGATATTGGTATTTGTTGAAGCATTGCTCCTAATTGGTGGTTTAATTTGGTTAGTGTTGCCTTCGAAACAAAAATAAATTACGCTCTCCCTATTTTCTTTCTTAATTTCGGGAAAACTACTCCGAATGAAAAAGCTTTTACTCCTTGCATGTATTGCCAATATTGTTTTTACGAATGCACAAATAACCCTAGATGCAGCCGATATGCCTACAATAGGTTGGAATCATAAGGTGGGAAAAGACACCATTATAAGTGCACAGAACTGGGGAAATAGTGGTGCCAATCAAACCTACACCTTTACAAATTTTCAAACGATGTTGTACGATACCATTATGTACAAAGCGCTAACAACGGGTCAACAAACTACATTCCCCGGTGCTGATGTAGCGGCTACTACAGACGATTTGAATTTTATTTTCACGAAAACTTTTGCTACTAACTATAACTGGATTGGTATACAAGGTATATTAGGCAGTTGTAATGTGAACGCTGTGTATAGTCAACAACCTGTGTTTTATCAATTCCCTACACAGTTTGGCGGCAATTTCTCCAATAATTCCGGCTTTCAACAGCAAATTGCAGGTTCATGCATTGGCCAAGCTGTAGATGCAATTCGTGCGACCAACACAGTTACTACAAAGGATACCATTGATGGTTGGGGAAAGGTGACAACACCAGTTGGAAGTTACAAATGCCTTCGCCAAAAACGCATCGACTATAGCACAACGTTGATTGAATTTCGTTTGCTTTCGTTTTCTCCATGGTCGGTATTATCGACTGTTCGCGATACGAATGTTCGCTATTACTACTTAACTAAAGAAGCCAAAGGAAGTGTAATCACTTTTGATTTTGATTCGATTGATCAACCTATAAAAGCCACATGGTCTACTATTCCACCTGCCTTATGTATTGCCGATTTTGGAGCAACAGTGAATGGTGGTACAGTAAGTTTCCACGATAGTACCGATGGCTATCCGGATACCTACAGTTGGAATTTTGGCGATGGATCCGCTACGTCTTCCGCTCAAAACCCAACACACACGTATAGTGCAAGCGGAGCCTATTATGTTTGCTTAACGGTAACGAACCCAAGTGGCTCAAATATGTTCTGCGATTCGGTACACATTTCCAACTTAGCACCAATTGCTACGAACGACAATGCATCTATGACGCAGCCCGGACAAGTAACGATTAGCCCAACTAGCAACGACACCGACCCGGATAACGATCCGCTTTGTGTAACTGCCGTTTGGGGCAGTCCGGCTTCGTGGTTAACCATTGCCGGTTGTAATTCGGTAGTCTACAACCCAACCGATAGCGTGTTTTCAGGCTTAGACACGTTCTACTACAAAGTGTGTGATAACAAATCGCCACAACTTTGCGATACCGGAATGGTGGTTGTGAATGTAGCAGCTTGTGCTTGGCCGAGTGCGAGCCTTTCGCATGTTTGTCCTGTTTCTACACTTAATGCTAACACCTGTTGGTGGGCATCCAATTTTATAGCAACGCATTCCACTGTTGACTCTCTGAAATGGCATGTAAAGGAACTTGGTACTCCAAATCCGTTAGATACCATTCTCGCAAATAGAGATTCTGTGGGCATTAAGAACAAATTATCGGGTGGGTTTCCAAATTATTTGTCTACGTCAAGTTACCAAGTTCAAGTTTGTTGTTCTTTCTACTCTGCATGTGGCATTCGCACACTTTGCGACACCATTAAAATTGTAATTGAAGGTATCAACGAAATCAATCCAAATGCCGTGAAGCTATATCCAAATCCGGCTTCGGATAAATTGAACATCGATTTATCGGCTTTAAATTCGGAAGATCGTACAGACATTACTGCTATTGTTTTGTATGATGCCTTAGGACAAAAAGTACAATCGCTATCTTATCAGCAACAGCCGATAATGAATACAGATATTGCCGGATTGCCTTCAGGCATATACACAGTCTGTGTTTCAGGACAAACAAATGCAAAGAAAACCATCGGACGAGTGCAAGTAATGCATTAAGTATTACTGCATTACACCGCCAATCGCTTTGTATTTTTCGAGCAGCCAACCTTTGTCGGCTATTCCTTTGGCTTCGTTGAACAGCATTTCAATCTGCGCTAACTGCTTTTTGTTTTTGCGTTCTGCGCGGAAAATCTTGAGGGCGATGCGAATAAAGTTCGTGTAGTTGTTTCGATGTTGTTCGGAAATAATTTTCTTCCGACTCAGTAAAATTCGAAAACTTTCAGCGAGTGAAAGCAGGGCATCGTATTCATTCAATTCGAAATAGGTTTTGAATAAAGTGGTCTTCGAATCGAGCATATAAAACACATCGCTATACTCCACATCTTGTAGCAACGGCAATACTTTCTGGTATTCCTGTTTGGCGAAATGCAAGCGGGCTGTATTAAACGACAAGGCATTGGCTTGATGTTCCTTGGGCAATGTGGAGTGATATGTTGCAATGAACTTTTCCGTCCATTTGAATTGCTTAATCCGCAAGGCAATGGTGATGATGTTTTTAAAATCGAAAGGCGATAATTCATCCTTATCAAACAGCAAACGTTCATCGAGCATCTTCTCGTAAAGCTCGAATATTTCTTGCTGATAATCGATATTACCGGTATTGATTTGTCGGATACAATAGTTGAGTGCAAAGGCATACATATCGCGCGACACTTCGTGTGCGATACCAGAAGAATGCTTCAGTAGTAAGGCTTTCAGCTTATTGTAATACGCAGGCACTGTTTTATGTTCAAAGGTGCCAATAATATGATAATAGATATTGGCAATAGGATTATGCACTATGGAATTATTTTGGAGATAATTGAGAATATCCTGCATCAACACATCATCTTCACGCACTACCGAAATTTGCTGATAATGCAACTGTGCCGCATAGAAACGCAATTTCATGATGAGATAATAATCATCGAGCTTGCTCACAGTTTCGCGAATATTTTTGTCGGATAAACGACTACTCTCTTTCTCCAAATAACTGGCTTTCTGTAATGCCGTGAAATACGAGAGCCAATAATCGTAGCTATCGATGGGCTTTTCTTTTTCTTGAATGCGTTCAATATAAGCGTAGTTAGCCGGAAAGTATTTTCCGAGTTCTCGTTCGTTCATGGCTGCTAACACGAATGCCCATTTCTGATTGGGATCTTTTCGGTATTGGAGATAAGCGAAAAAATCTTCCACCAAGGCTAAAGTATCGGAACATACTCTTCGGAAACGCAGATCGTTGTAGGCTTTGGATTTGTAAAGTGCTTTCCAAACCTCTGCTTTAGTGAGTTTATACGCCTTTTCGTTTTTATAGAAACCCGAGAGCCATTGACAAAAGTCGAGTATTTCGTTATTTTTATTGTGGAGCGGAGAAGCCAAATACTTTAGGAACTGATTCCATTCGTAAACATTCAATTTCGACAGATAATCGTGCAATTTGGTTTCCGAAAACAGCATAATTTATTTTTCGTACAACTAAATATAAAAAAACCAACATAAATATTGAATATACGACAACTATTTGACTCTTTTTATCGTACAATATCAAAATAATGTACTTCATTAAGCCAAACTATATTCTGATTTTCGTTGCGTAAATAAATGGCTCAATTAAACACTATGTTATGAAAACAGTTACACGCCTTGCGCTTCGATACTTACTGCTCAGTTTTATGGTTGCAGCCGGATTCAATACGTTTGCACAGTTAAATATCAATCCAATTGCTGACGACACCATTCATGTGATTTGCTTTTCCGGGCATTCAACTGCTGTAAACTTATCGCCATCGAGCATTGATCCTGATGGAGGAGCATTAACTTTTCAGTTAGGCATACCTACCGATCCTTTCGCATTGAGCACAGTAAAAAGAGGGCAACTCACTTTTGATATTACTGCAAGATGTATATCCGGAACCCCGGGGTTTGATGTTTATATCCCCTTTTCGGTATTTGATACGAGCAGTTTACTTCCTGCAATCGCCTCTGCAGGGGGAACAATTTGGTGCACTATTATCGACTCAAATCATCAGCAAACCAATTTAGCACCTATTGCCAATGATGATTACTTTTTAGTGGATTCTGCTTGGCCATCCACCATTAATTTATTGGCTAATGATTATGATCCCAACGGAGATAAATTTTCAATTCCACAAATTATTGTTTTCCCGAATTCAGGAACAGTATCAGCAATAAATCAGGCTTGGGTTTTTACAACAACAAATTTTGCAAAAGGTCCAGACACATTGGTTTATATTGTATGTGACACACTTCCTCATGCACTTTGCGATACAGCAATAGCAGTATTTTACATACGCGAAAAATCAAATAACATAGCCCCTTCCTTGGCCGATGATTTTATTGCAACCAACATTAACCAAACAAAAACAATTACTGTATTACAAAACGATTTTGACCAAAATGGAGACTCCTTACTGGTAATAAGTATAACACAAAACCCAACCAACGGCACAATCTCGCAGAACATCGATAACAGTTTTGATTATACACCAAACATCACATATGTAGGTATCGACTCGTTCGACTATTCCACTTGCGACTTCAATAGTGCATTTGTTACGCCACAAGTGCAGTGCGATACAGCAAGGGTATATGTTTTAGTATCGAAGCCCATTTCGCTACAAGCTAATGTCCACAACGTTTCTTGCCATGGTAATAACGATGGAAATATAAAAGTTAATGTTGGGGGTGGCATTGCACCCTATCAATTATTATGGTCGAACGGAGCGGTAAACGATTCCATTTTTAATCTAAGTCCGGGCACCTATATTCTCACTGTTACTGACGCCTATTGTACAAATAGTATCGATACGTTTGACATTACTGAACCTGCAAAACTCATAGCATCCATCAGTTATAAAAAAGATGTTTC
>Ga0208695_1001703_pt1 | contig 17620 bp, 7 predicted proteins | sample AD_UKC111_MetaG_FD_184449 | JGI IMG/M metagenome (GOLD analysis project Ga0208695, IMG submission 184449) | Active sludge microbial communities of municipal wastewater-treating anaerobic digesters from Hong Kong - AD_UKC111_MetaG (SPAdes)... | ecosystem: Engineered > Bioreactor > Anaerobic >... | reverse complement strand
TGATGATCAATCTGCCTCGAATAATCAGAAGTTGGAGAAGTATATTAAGGACCTCCAGCAATCATTGACCAGCGAGGATTTTGACACAAGCACTTTTTACGAACAGGTGGTTTTTTTCGTCGACCTCATCAAACAAGGCCGGCTGGTTATCCGCAAGACCAAAGAGCCTAACCATGCTAAAATCTATTTCATTTTTGATAAAGACAATTCAGTGAAGAAGAAGGTTTTTATCACTGGCAGCAGCAATCTCACTCGCCCAGCATTGACCACACAAGCAGAATTTAATGTAGAAATTAGCGATTACGGCACCGAAGAAACCGAGAAGTATTTTGATGAGCTCTGGGAAGATGCTATTAAAATCACCGAAAAAGACGAGGTCAAAAAGAGGCTTATCGATGTGATTGAGAAAAACACGATGGCTCGAAAGATTACGCCTTTTCAGGCTTATGCTTTATCGCTCAAAACTTACCTGGATTCTTTTAAACAGCAAAATATTAGTTCTTCTCTGCCAGATCTGCTAAAAGATAAAGGATATACGCCCTATCGCTATCAATTAGATGCGGTGGCACAGGCATTGGCAATTATTAAAGATTACAACGGTGTGATCATCGCTGACGTGGTGGGCTTGGGCAAGACCATCATTGCCTGCGCCGTAGCACGCGAGCTGCGAAAGCGCGGTTTGGTCATTTGCCCGCCTGGGCTGATGGGCGATAAGGACAAAAAATCCGGCTGGCGCATGTATTTGGAGCAGTTTGGGCTCACTGACTGGGATGTACGCTCTGCTGGGGACTTGGAAAATACTGCAGAATATATTCAGAGAATTAATGACTTTGAGGTGGTCATTATTGATGAAGCCCACCGCTTCCGTAACCAGGACACTAAAGATTATGAGTTCCTGAAAAATATTTCGCGCAATAAGATTGTCATTTTGCTGACAGCAACGCCCTTCAACAACCGCCCGTCAGATATCCTCTCACTGCTTAAGCTTTTCATTACGCCGAAAAAATCCTCGATTACATTGGAGAACAACCTTGTTTCCCGCTTCAAGCGTTATCAAAATGCTTTTGAGAAACTTTCTTACATCAGCAGATATGCAAACTCCGCGAACCCAAACAATCGGAGGAGAGCTCAAAGCGATTATGAAACCCTTTTTGGTGAACCCTCTATCAACCTTTCTAAGGTGAAAGAGCGTTCGCAATATTTGGCTGCTGAGATCCGTGATGTCATCGAGCCAGTTACAATCCGGCGCAACCGATTGGACCTGCAGAATAACCCTGCTTACAGAGACGAGGTAAAACAGCTTTCCAAGATTGCGGACCCTGAAGAATGGTATTTTGAATTAACCAATGAACAATCGGCTTTTTATGACCAGATTATACGAGAATACTTTGGCGCACCAGAGGATGGCGGGCGCTTTAAGGGCGCAATCTATCGACCTTTTGAATACGAATCCGGAAAATCAGAAGATCTCGAGAAAGAAGAAAATTTTGAGTACCTTCAACAGCGCAACTTGTATAACTTTATGCGCCGGCTGATGGTGATGCGCTTCGAAAGTTCCTTTGGCTCGTTCCAGCAATCTATTCGGCGTTTCAAAAACATTACCGAGCATGCTCTGGATTTTATTCAAAAAACTAATAAATTTATCCTAGACCGATCGCTGCTAGAGAAAATTTACAGCAAGGATGAAGAGGAAATCGAAGCTGAGCTGGCTGACTTTAGTGAAAAGCTGCTCAACGGGAATTACCCCAAGAACAACCGCATTTATGAGCTGGATAATTTTGCTAACAAAGAAGGGTTTATTGAGGATATTTACTCTGACCTAAAACTCTTTGACGAAATCATTGCGAAGCTCGATCAGATGGATTTGGTGACTGATGACCCGAAGGGCAACTGCTTGGTTGAGCATGTCCGCGAAGTCCTTAGCCAAGCCCCCAAGCCAGGCGAACCCAAACGCAAGGTTGTAATCTTCTCGCAATATAAGGATACAGTCGAGCACCTGGAAAAGAAGCTTGAGCCCGTCTTTGGGGACCGGCTGCTGGCAGTAAGCGGAGTTCTTTCATCCAAAAAGATTGACGAAATCAATCGAAACTTCGATGCCTCCGCACGAAAACAGGATGACGACTACGACATTATGCTTTCTACGGACCGGCTTTCGGAAGGCTTTAACCTCAACCGTGCCGGCATGGTGATTAACTATGATATCCCTTGGAATCCGGTGCGGGTAATCCAACGTGTGGGGCGTATCAACCGTATTAGCAAGAAGGTGTTCGATGAGCTGTATATTGTCAACTTCTTCCCTACGGAGAAGGGCGCCACGGAAGTAAAATCACGCGAGATTGCGCAAAATAAGATGTTCCTGATCCACAACGTTCTGGGCGAGGATGCTAAGATTTTTGACATTGACGAGGAGCCTACCGCTTCGGGTTTGTTCGAGCGCTTGACGCAAAGCCCTGATGAGCTGGAAGAGGAAAGTTTTTATACCAAAGTGCTCAGGCGCTACCAAGCGCTAGTAGAGAGCCACCCAGGGCTGGCAGAAGAACTAGAGCACTTCCCGCTGCGGGTGAAGGTGGCTAAGGCTGGCACTAAAAACGAGCTGCTGGTTCTAATGCGTAAAAATCGCTTGTTCATTCAGGCGAAGGCTTATAACGGCGAGGTCGAGGGCGAACCTTACCCACTTAGCTTCGAGCAGGCTTTGCCAGATATTGAATGTAAAACTGATGAGCCGGCGCTCCCGCTGAGCAATGCGTTTTGGCAGCATTACCAGCAAACAAAGGAAATTGTGGAAGAATCCCGTGAGGCTCTGAGCCCCAATAGCATCGAAAGTAAAGCCCACAATAACCTAAAAACGTTGATTAAGCTGGCCAAAAGGGATGAAGACCTAGCCAAATACATACAATTTATCGAAATGCTGCTCGAAGATATTAGAGATTATGCCACCCTCCCCGATTACACGCTCCGGCGCATTGCCAACCTGGAGACGACCAATGGAGATAAACGCGCCAAGCTGATCGCAGAAATCGAGCAACTGAAAACAGAGTTAGGTGCAGATTACTTGGAAAAAGAAAAAGAGCAGCTCAAACAAACCCACAAAGAAATCATCATTGCCATAGAAAACCAGGTGCTATGAACAATCAAATGCTTCAAAAGCTTATTGACCAGTTTAGCCGTTCTTGCAGGGGACCCTACGGGCAGGCTACGCACTCAGAGACCGGCGAGAACGATGGCGCTCGGTACCCTACGGGCAGGCTGAGCACTCAGGAGACCTACGGTCAACTTCCTCTCACGGTCGGGAGACCGGCGAGAGCACTAAGAGACCGGCGAGAACAGAGCTTGGAAAGATGGAGACCTACGGTCAACTTCCTCGCTCGGTCGGGAGACCGGCGAGAGCACTAAGAGACCGGCGAGAACAGAGTTAGGTGCAGATTACTTGGAAAAAGAGAAAGAACTGCTCAAGCAGACTCACAAAGAAATCATCATTGCCATAGAAAACCAGGTGCTATGAACAATCAATTACTCCATAGGCTTATTAAGCAGTTTAGCACAGAAAGCTTGATCGCTTTCCTTAGCGAAAAGAACTCAGATTTTGAACCCATCCGCACGCCGCTGCGAAATTATCCTTCGGAAGACTTTAGCCAAGCACTAGAGGTGGGAGAGCTGCCCTTTGGGCACGCGGAAAGCTTAGGGGTTTATAGCTTTAGGGTAGATAAGGCGCTCTCGGAGCGCAGCGGAAAAAAGGCACAATATGACCTAGCTAAGAAGGTGCTTAAAGATGCTCAACAGGATGCCGGCATTTTTGTGTTCTATGATGCCCAGGGAAATTTCCGCTTTTCGCTAGTATATGCCGATTACCATGGCACAAAGGTGGATTGGTCCACCTTTAAACGCTTTACTTACTTCGTCAGCCTGCAGCTGACCAATAAAACATTTTTGCAACGGGTGGGGGAGTGTACTTTTAGCTCGCTAGAAGAGATTAAAGATGCCTTCTCGGTGGAGAAGGTTACCAATGAATTCTTCAATGGCTTCAGAACCATATTAGAAAAAACTCAAAAAGAATTCGAAGAGGCAAATAAATATACTGCTTGTTCTTGGTTGAAATCAAAATATGAGCCTGAGGATTATCAGGAGCAAGTAAAGAGCTTTAATCTAACGTTTTTAGGCCGCATCATTTTCTTGTATTTCTTATTACGAAAAGGATGGATTGAAGATAGAAGAGACTATATCCGCAAGATATTTGAAGATAGAACCAGGCATAACCTCTATCAAGAAGTTCTTGCTCCTCTATTTTTCGATGTGTTGGCAAAACCTGAAAACGAGCGACCAGAAAGAATAAGGCAACAATTTAAGAACACGCCTTATCTCAATGGTGGCTTGTTTGAGCATAGTGATCTTGAGCATGAAATGGCTAAAGAAAGGATTATGATTCTCTACCGCGATGATTTCCTGCGGGATATCATCCTTAATTATTTCGAGATCTACAACTTTACTGTTGATGAAAATACCCCTACTGATCAAGAAGTATCGATAGATCCGGAAATGCTCGGTAAGGTCTTTGAAAACACCTTAGCGGAAGATGAAAGAAATAAAAAGGGGACTTTTTATACCCCAAGAGAAGTGGTTCATTTCATGGTCATTGATGCTATTAAGCAATATTTACACAACGAAACAGGAATATCATTGAAGACGTTACAGATGCTAATCGATGACGAACAAGATAAGCTGGATTACCTAACGCCTAATCAAATTAGACAGATCGATAAAAAGTTAGAAGACATCAAAGTGCTGGATCCAGCAACGGGTTCGGCAGCTTTTCCTGTTGAATTAATGAACGTAATTATTCAGCTGAGAAAACGTTTGGATGTAAAAGTCGGCCGGAATATCAATGAGGTTTCCTTAAAGAAACATTTAATTAAAAATAGTCTCTATGGCGTTGATGTTGACCCTGGCGCGATTGAAATTGCCAAGCTGCGGCTATGGCTTGCTCTAATCGTGGATTACGATAAGAGCTTGGCTGAACCACTCCCTAACCTCGATTTTCAATTTAGAGTTGGTAATGCATTACAAGAAAAAATTGATGGGATCGATATCTTTAATGAGCAGATTGAGGGCACTCAAATAAGCTTCCTTACTGGTGACCAAAAAGCTCAGCAGCTCAAAGAACAAATGATTACCGTCAAGGATAGATTTTACCTAACAGAAAACGAAGCTGATAAGCACCAACTTAAAGAGGAGTTTGACCAACTTGAACGTCAGTTAATCTCGCATGCGCGTGAAAGTTATGAGAAGGCTTATCTCGAACAGATGCAAAACCAGAAATTCGCAAAGACAGCCCAAAAGGCTCAAGAAACACTCAAAAAATTGAGATCTCTTGACCAAAAAATAAAAGATGGTACTTATAAACTCTTCAAACCCGATTTTCACTTCTCCGAAGTTTATGACCGAAAAGATGAGCAAGGAAATAACGTAAATGGCTTTGATATCGTCATTGGAAACCCGCCGTATGGTGTTCTGGTTGATGAAGACATTCAAGAGCAGCACCAACTGGGCAGCCGAGATAGCTACGGGATATTTATCTCCACAGCGCTTAAGCGCTTCCTAAAAGATGGCGGTGTGCTGGAATTTATTGTTTCGGATACCTGGCTAACTATAAAAACCCATCGAAAATTGCGTAAACAGGTATTAGACAAGAGGATCCATAAAATTATCCGGTTACACCAGGACTGTTTCAATGCTACAGTCAATGTTTGCATATTAAGTATTAGTAAACTGCCTTGCAATGACAATCAGTTGATTGCTGCAGATCTAACTAATATTTCTACCAGAAAGGCAAGCCAAGAACTTAGAGAAAAACTATATCACTTGGAAAATCACATTGGAAAATCTACTCCTCAATATGCTGTTTACCAATATCAACAAGCACTCATCAAGAAAAACTCAAACTTGCCCATATTCGTCGCCAGCCCAAAGCTTTTTACGCTTATGCAGGATGTGGATGTTGCGAGCGTCACCAAAACCATTGGAGGAAAACAAATTGCAGTGCGGCAAATCAACATTAATAGAAATTTGATAGAGCTTGTAAGGTTGGGTGATGTAGCAGATATTAAACAGGGTTTGGCTACTGGTGACAATAGAGCTTATATATATAAAAAACCAAGTGCTCGCGGTAACTATCGTGATATTAGGCCTTACCAGCAGTATTTACTTACAGAAAAAGAACTCTTGGAAATTGCAACGAATGAAAAACGGCGGCTCAAGATAATCGAATACGGTATTCATAAAAGTAAAGATGAACCTAATTTTGACCCTGACCGCTGGTTTGATGGGCGCTATATTGTCCCATATGAAAAAGGCGGTGAGAGTGATGCAAGTTCTGGCTGGTTACCTAATTATTATGTTCCTACAAATTATTATATTGACTGGAGTACATGGGCATTAAATAGAATGAAAACATTAACCATTGGAGAAAGAGATGGATTTAATCGTAACCAATTAGCAGCAGTGTTTAGGAACACAGAATATTATTTTAAAGAAGGCCTTACTTTATCTTATACAGGTGCATATGCACCAAATTTAAGGTTAAATACAATTGGCGTTTTTGATATGGCTGGCTCTTCAATATTTACGAAGATTGATAAACATATGTTACTAGCCATTTTTGCCTGTAAGATTACGAAATTTTTAGGTAAGAATTACATTGATCATACAGTTAATTTCACTGTGGACGAAAATAAAGAATTACCCGTACTTTATTTAAAATCGGACAAAGTAATAGAATTGGTTGAACTAATTATCTCAAAACAGAAAATAGATCCTCGATATGATTACTTAACCAACGAACAAAAAGAAATCGATCAGATAATTTATCAGATGTACGGCCTTAATGAAAGCGATATCCTCGAGGTAGAAACATGGTATGCCAGGCGTTACCCTAAATTAGCTCATCTTTGCAATATTTAAATTTCAACAGAAGATTAAATTAGTCAGAGAGATGCCTGCTTTCAAGTAAGGCAGGCATTTTCTTTACTTATGCCCCCAAACGATGAAAAAAGGGGGATTTGGGGGATGAAAGAGGGGAGTTTCGTGCTAATATAGAAAGGATGTTCTATAACTTTCAACTTTTAGCATACCGAAGGGGGCGAGAATGAACCTGTGGCAACGTTTGACACAATTTTTTGGGGGTCAGCCGGCGGAGGAGCGGGCGCAGCTCTCGGAGACGGAAAATGAATTTTTGGTGGGGGCAACGCTACTGGCAGCGACGGAATTTGACCGACCGGCGTACTCCAGGCAGGAGCTGCTGCAGCAATGTTTGGACGCGTGGCGCACGTCTATCGCCTGTATGAAGGCGAGGGGCACAATTTACTGTTGTATCTAGTTTGCTTGACTTGGTCTACACGAATTCTGGACTGAAGCCTTTTCCCTTTCCCCATCCTCCCCCCCGAATTATGCCTATAAAGGTATAATTTGGTTCTAGCAAATCTCATTGCTGACCGCACAATTTTATGCTTGGGGATTTTTACTTGCCGATTATCTCTTTTCTACTACTTCAAGATTATGTCATCGAATCGATATTCCTCAAATATAGTGCCTGCATGTAAACCTCAAGGAGTCTTTCATGACCACTGAACTTCTCATCGCCCCAGCTGCCACAGGGAAGACGGTCTCCTGTATTGAACATGTCCCGATGACGCAAAATGAAATATTTTTGTAGGATTACACATTTAAGGTTTGGAGTTATTCGCTTGTGGCTCGGTTGCAAATGAAACAGCCCGTGTGCCAGGCTCTGTTTCCTCGACGACCTATGTAAGGTGGGGTTGGCAGAAATAGCAGACATTTTGGGCACGCATCCTTGCCAGGTAAATAAAATCACAAGTTTGAATGCGCAAAGGTATAATCTAGTCATGATGAAATCAGGTGGGACGTAAATGGATTTACAGCGACAAAACAACTCAGGCTGCCTATTTCCGTTTGGGGACGGCTTGTTGCCAAATCTCGTGTTCTTCCTACAACTCAATGAGCATAGCCTTGAAGGAAAACAAATCGAAGACGATGAGGATGAGGAAGAGAAAGGTTATTTTGGGGATTCAGATACTGACAATGAAGAGTACGACTCTTGGTAAACTTCCAACTTGCAAAACATACTATAGGTTTACTCGAGTCGGAATTTTGCGCTAAGTGTAGAAAAACAATAAGAAAACCAAATAACTATGGATGTTATTGAAGACTCAAATTCGTTAAACCAGGCCGACTTGCTAGCCGATAAGATCATTAAATTTTCCAGGGACACTTTATTAGTAAATCTGCGTTTTCTCGATGCTGCCATCCATCAGTTGATAATCCAGCCGGAGGACGAGCTGGATACGATTGCTACTGATGGCCAGTACTTCTTTTTCAATACATGGCATATCTTAAATAATTTTCAGCGGCAAATGGAAGCCATTACACGGGATTACCTACATGTAATCTTTCACTGTATATTCCAACATCTTTTTATTAACAAACTAGTGTTCCAGAGTTGCTGGGATCTGGCCTGTGACATCGCTGTGGAAAATGCAATCAATGACATCGGGATCCAATCCCTAGACACAGCCCGGCAGAGCAAACAAATGCAAGTCATTACCCAATTAAAGAGCTCACTGCGTCTTATGACTGCGGAAAAGATCTACCGTTATTACCTCGACAAAAAAACAAGCGAAGAAGAACTAGTCAACCTGAGGCAGAATTTCTATGCTGATAATCATACCCTCTGGTATGTCAGACCAGAAAAGAAAGGGTCAACCGGCGAAAGAGATCAAGAATCAACAGAAGTCGAACCAATCCAGAGATCGAAAGGATGGGGTCAGAGTAAGCATTCCCGACCTACGCAAGAATTGATCGACTTGTGGAAGCAGATTAGCGAACGTGCCCAGGTAGATATTGAAACCGCCTCCAAGAAATGGGGCGACCTTGGCGGCGGTTTGCACCAGGGGCTTAATCAACTCAACCGTGAAAAGTACAATTACGCATCTTTCCTTAAGCGGTTTTCAGTTTTAGGTGAAGCTATGCAGGTTAACGACGAAGAGTTCGACCTGATCTTTTATACTTATGGCCTCAAGTTGTACGAGAATATGCCCCTGATTGAACCCCTGGAATACAAGGAGGTCAAGCGTATCAAGGAATTTGTCGTCGCCATCGACACTTCTGGCTCAGTTTCAGGTCAGGTCGTTCAAGCCTTTGTCCAGAAGACATACAACATTCTGAAGCAAACGGAGAACTTTTTTACTAAGGTCAATATCCATATTATTCAATGTGATGCGGAAATTCAAGAAGATTATAAAATAACTAACCCAGAAGAGTTTGACAAATACGTACAATCGATGCAACTGCGCGGGTTTGGTGGCACGGACTTCCGTCCGGTCTTCACCTACGTGGATGATTTAATCAAGAAAAGAGAATTCGAGAACCTCAGAGGACTGATTTACTTTACCGATGGCTTTGGGATCTACCCAACTAAAAAACCACTTTACGACACCGCCTTTGTCTTTTTGGATGAAGATTATGTTGATACACCGGATGTACCGCCATGGGCAATAAAACTTGTTTTGAGCTCGGACGATGTAATGGAAGAAGGAATTAATTTATGAATATCAAAGAAGCCAAAGAACAGATCAAGAACGCCATAGCAGCCTATTTTACTCAGGACAGTTTTTCGAATTATTTGATCCCGATCGAACGTCAGCGGCCCATTTTCCTCATGGGCGCACCAGGCATCGGTAAGACTGCCATTATGGAACAGATCGCTCAAGAGCTGGGGATCGCGCTCGTCTCTTACTCCATGACCCACCACACCCGTCAAAGTGCCCTCGGCCTTCCATTTATCGTCCGGAAGAACTTTGGCGGCGTGGAATATGATGTCTCTGAGTACACGATGAGTGAGATTATCGCCTCAGTATATGAGACCATGGAACGAACTGGACTTAAGCAGGGCATCCTGTTTTTAGATGAAATCAACTGCGTGTCCGAGACACTGGCACCTTCCATGCTCCAGTTCCTACAGTTTAAAGTTTTCGGTCGGCACCGAGTGCCAGATGGTTGGATCGTGGTGACAGCGGGTAACCCCCCTGAATACAACAAATCGGTACGTGAGTTCGACGTGGTCACGCTCGACCGCCTGAAGCGTATTGACGTCGAACCGGATTTTGAGGCATGGAAGGAATATGCCTATAAAACTGGGGTCCATCCTGCAATCCTAAGTTATCTGGAGATTAAGAAGGGAGATTTTTACTCGGTTGAAACAACAGTGGACGGCAAGAAGTTCGTTACTGCCCGTGGTTGGGACGATCTTTCCCAGATGATTCGTCTTTACGAACAGCACGGCTTTGTTGTGAATGAAAAGTTAGTCATTCAATACCTACAGGAAGGTAAAATTGCTAAAAATTTTGCCATTTATTACGATCTTTTCAACAAGTACAAGTCTGACTATCAGGTGGATAATATTCTAGCCGGCAAAGCTAGCACAGAAATTAAGGCACGCGCTTCTTCCGCAAAATTCGATGAGCGTCTATCATTACTGGGCCTCCTATTGAATGCGGTTTCCTCAGAAATCCACAACGTCATGGAGCATGAACAGATTCTAATTGATTTGAAGAAAGAGCTCCAAAATGCTCTGAGCAAAATGACGAGTAGGGGCGCCGATCCTGTTGCCGTGATGGAAAAGCAAATTGATGCGCTTCAAAACAAATTAGCAGCCGCCAAAGAAAACCATACGCTCTCCGCGGAAGCAATAAGGTCAGGTAATATCGTAATAGAACGCATGCAAAAACAAAAAGAAATCTTGCTCCACAACCGGGAGGGTTTGGATAAGAATTCTGCCTATCAGCTACTAAAGCAAGACTTTGATGAGGAGTCTGCAGCATTTTCTCGGGAGGTTGAAAAGGCTGGCAAGTCCCTTTCGCATATGTTCGAATTTACGGAAGAAGTGTTTGGCGAAGGGGAGGAGGTCTTAATTCTCGTCACTGAATTAACAATGAACCCTCATACTGCCAGGTTCATCAGCCACTTTGGGAATGAGGCCTATTTTAATCATAGCAAGGAACTGTTGTTCTTTGAGCGGCAAAAAGATTTGATCTTAGATTTGAAAACTCTTAAATTAACTGATAAGTCACAAACATAGCGAAACAAGAGAAAACTGAAGGTTAAATCCTAAGCTTCTCCCTGAGTAATCTTACGCCTGTTTACGGCCGGGAATTGTAATTGAGCAGGCCTGTTGGCCATGCTCGCCATATCCGCCACGATACCGCTTAGAACTGCTGAAGCATCTCCTTTTTAGAACTTTTATTAGAGCATTTCTATTTGTTCATCAAAGCTCCAAATCCTCCCAGGCAATTGGGAAGTGCTCGTTTTTGTAGTTCAGCAGCCATGCAGTACATTCCATTTGCTCTACCTGAATGGATACATCAATCAGATGTTGTATGGTTTTTGCGGTAATGCCATGGGAAAGAGACTGAACTGCTTCTATATTACCTTCCCGCACACGATTTTCAATCAGAGCCTTTTCCATAACAAAGATCTCGTGGTTTACTGCTCTGGGAGTACCTCTCATCATTACCTTACTCAACTTCACCAATGCGTTGAAAGGGATGCTACGTTCAGTAAAATAAACTTCGTCCTCTACTAGATCTAGATCTGCTCTAATTGCGCGACCGTATAGCGTCATTTCCCCTCCTTCTACGTTGAAGGAATCCATTTTAATGCCATCGTTCGCCATTCCTCGCAATAGAAAAATGGGAATAGTCATCCCTTCGTATCGTGCTGCAGCTTGGGATGGGTCAATCCTATATACTGGTTCGAATAATTGGATAAAGGGTTGGGCGATCTGCTTTTGAGTGAGCAGATCCTTCCAGCACTCCAATTCCTCTGCAGGAATTTCTATCGGGTGCGCCAGGCAGATCGTGCCTTCATCTCTCACCTCAACCGGTTGACCAGCACAGTCGATAAAGGAGCCATCCATAGTCAGCATAAAGCGGCGTGCGGTCTTCTCATGCTGCCACTGCCAGACCAGCAGGGAGGCAATGCGTTTTAGCACATAGTTGTTTACATAGGAAGCTTTCCAATCAGACGTATTGATCTCAGATCCGGATACAAAATCCTCTTTCAACTTATTGACTATGCTTTTGACCGCGTTCTTGATGTTCTTCTTCAGATCCGTGAAATCCTTAGAGGCAGCTTCATATTTCTCTGGGTCCGCGCCCTTTTTGGGCAGGGATTTGACTTCTTTACCAGAGTTTTCATTGACTAGGGAAACAGAGAGATCCGAGGCAATTGAAGCGGCAATAACCGCGTTTCCGAGATCGTAATGCTTGCTGCCATCAACATCCAAGTCAAATTCCGTTAACACAGTATATCTAAGCACGTCTGCCGTGGTATTCATGCGCTCAGCATACTCCTCAAGCAAGCCCCACTTCTCGATCAGGAAGATGGCTTCGCGGCTTTCGTTCAGCATCATCGCGCCATGCAGAACGATAATAAATCTGCGGCCAGCTGCGTCATAGTCACCCCAGACCTGCCATTTCTTGATCATTGCCGCGATGGCATTAATCTGTTTACCGCTGCCGTATCTGCAGTAAGGGATCAAGAGCCGCCATTTGAATGGATCAAATTGATGGATAAGGCTCTCCAAGAGCTCCCGCAGGTCCTCCCGGTCAAGCGCTTCGGCAATTTCGTCGATCTGGGGATCAGGTTCCACTTCGATAAAATCGGTTTGATAACCTCCGATGGCGCGAGGGAGCTCCTTTAACTTATACATATATGGATGGATAGCACATTTCACCACGAACTCTGGTGCCAGCGTTTTTGTTCCCTGGTAGTGAACTCCTGTTAAGAGTTTGGGCGCGATGCCATAAGTCTTCAGATCACGATCGATGAGTGCCTCACTGAACCGCTCCAGGCAGATTGCTTCAATGGGGTTGCCGGTAGCGCCTTCCAGCTTGGGTCCCTCTTCATTCTGAACTGCTTTCTCTAATAATTTAACGGCGGGTTTTGCCCCGACTGTTTTCAGCCCTTCATAAATAGCTAGCAACTTTTCTCGGGGAAGCTGGTTGCCGCAGATCAGTGCGAAATTCGCAATCTTTTTCAACGCTGGGCTATTATCTTTGAATGATTCAATCAGCCCAAGCATGACATCCGCTGACCCTGGGCAATCAGCTAATAATCCGGCTTCACAAATATTGTTAACCGCTTTTACATTCAGGGCAAGGTAAACCTCGGCGGTCTCTTTCAGATGTTCCGGACTTTTCCAGAGGTTTCCCAATAACCATGTCAAGGTCGAAACCTCAACTTTGCAGCCATTCCGTACCAGTGAGACCATGTTAACAACCTCTTTTAACGAAGAGCAACCCGCGAATACATCCTTGCCGATAGTGGTAATGGTAATTGGGAGGACGAGGTCGGTCAGGCTGCTGCAGTTGTTGAATGTGCCCTCTCCGATACTAGTGACGCCCTCGGGGACGATGAGGTTGGTCAGGCGCTCGCAGCCCTCAAACGCGCGCTCCCCGATACTGGTAACGCCTTCGGGGATGGTGAGGCTGGTCAGGCTGCGGCAGTTGTAGAACGCCCATCTCCCAATACTGGTGACACCCTCAGGGATGGTGAGGTTGGTCAGGCTCTCGCAGTCCTCAAACGCGCTCTCCCCGATACTGGTAACGCCTTCGGGGATGTTGATGTCAGTCAATCTATTACATCCAGAGAATGCTTCATTCCCAATACTTCTGACGCTTGCCGGAATTTTTATGCTGGTTAGAATATTGTTACCCAAGAACATTTTTTCTTTAATGGCAGTCACTCCATCTCGTATAATGACATTAGTAAATCTGTCTGGTGCGACAATATTGGTCAGAGACCTACAGCCTAAAAACGCATTTGCCCCGATACTAGTGACGCCCTCGGGGACGATGAGGCTGGTCAGGCTGCTGCAGCCTTGGAACGCTCTCCACCCAATGCTAATGACACTGTCCGGAATTGTGATGCTGGTCAGGCTCCTGCAGTCATAGAATGCCATCTCACCAATGCCGGTAACACCCTCAGGGATGGTAAGGTTGGTCAGGCTCTCGCAGCCCTCAAACGCGTGGTCCCCGATTCTGATAACGCTATTTGGGATGGTGATGCTGGTCAGGCTGCTGCAGTCTTTGAACGCCCAATTCCCAATACTGGTAACGCCTTCCGGAATGGTGATGCTGGTCAGGCTGCTGCAGTTGTAGAACGCCAAACTCCCAATACTGGTGACACCCTCAGGGATGGTGAGGTTGGTCAGGCTCCTGCAGTTGTAGAACGCACTCTCTCCAATGCTGGTGACGCTTTCCGGAATGGTGATGCTGGTCAGGTTTATGCATCTGTAGAACGCTCTCTCCCCGATGCTGGTGACGCCCTCAGGGATGGTGATGCTGGTCAGGCTATCGCAGCCCTCAAACGCACTCTCTCCAATGCTGGTGACGCCCTCAGGGATGATGACCTCTGTAATGCCTGGTTCTTCTGTGTACTCTTCCAGCACACCGTTATTGATCGTAAAGCCCATTTCTCCTCCTGGTTTACCTATAAATGAATGTGGAATAAATTTTCATCTTGTGGCTAGCATCAAAACCTCAATGTATGCTTATTTTCTGTCGGCAAATTTTACTCTATTTTGCTAAAATCTACGAAAAAAGTTGGATGTTTAGAGAACATGATAACCACCAACCATGTCAAGCTTCCTTCACAGCCTTTGTTGGACCCGTATTTGCCTATCCTACGATATAATTGCACAATGCCAAACGGGTAGAGGATTTCTCATTCTCTTCAAACTAAAATATAAGCATTTAAAACAAGAACATAGGATATTAAATCATCCCCCTCTTTGAAACGGCAGCTTAAACAGGGGGCTGTAGCTTAGCTTTCATGCTTGATCTGCGTAAGATGCGTCCATTCCGCCTCGAGCTTGCCAGCCTCATCCTCCCCCCAATTGTCCGTATTAAGGTATAATTTTGTCCTGATCAGTCCAGGAGGTTCGGAACTGAAAGATACCGTGTATCGCTAACCTCATGCTTGGGGATGTGTACCTGTCGATTTTCTCTTTTCTATTACTTCATGCACTCATCGCCCAAAACTAGGATTAATACCGCGGAGTTCTCAAATTAATTAAAGCTCAACCAAGAACAGACAATTAAAAACTAATCTAACCCTTCAAGATTATGTCATCGAATCGATATTCCTCAAATGTAGTGCCTGCACGTAAATCTCAAGGAGCCACCTATGACCATTGAACTGCTCATCGCCCCAGCTGCCACGGGGAAGACGGCCTCCTGTATTGACCGGCTCCGAACAGCGCAAAAAGAGCATCCCTTAGCCGAGGTTTGGGCATTGGTTCCCAATACCCAAGCCGCAGCGCAATTCCGATCTCGACTGGCAGCATCTGGCGGCGGGATGGGCGTTAAGATTGGGTTTTTCCACCATTTTTACCAGGATATCCTGGAAGAAAACGGGCGTTTTGTACCCGTGATTTCCCGAGCGCTTTCGCATCGCCTGATTCAAGAGACAGTGCGGGAAGTTTCTGCCTCGGGTAACCTTTCTCATTATGATCCCATCAAGGAAAAACCTGGCTTTTTCTCGGTTCTCAAAGATTCTTTTGCGGAATTGCGCAGCGCGCTGGTCACACCCGAGGCGCTTTTGGACTACACGCGCGGTTCCACACCAGCCCGGCATGAGCTAGCCATTTTGTACGAGCGTTTTCTCGCCCGTCTTGGCTCCCTTGGCTGGGTTGATAGCGAAGGTCAGGCCTGGCTAGCCATTGAAGCTTTGGAAAACAATTCAACCACAGCTTCGAATGTGAGCCTTGTAGTTGTCGACGGGTTCACAGCGTTGACCACCGCGCAGAGAAAATTCCTCGAGCTTCTCGGTCAACAAGTGGATGAAATGGTCATCACCCTCACAGGAGAGCTCGAGAGCAAGCGCATGGTGCATCGGCGCGCCCAAAAAGTCTTACAAGAACTTGAAGCTGACATTTCTCCAATAATTGTGGCAATAAATCATCCTTCGCATTTAGCGGCGCCTATTTTACAGATGGAAAAACACGTGCTGGACCCGGAGGAAGTCGAACGGCTTGAGCTTCAAGCACCGATCCTGCTCGAGACGCGCTCCCAATCGGAGGAAGCGCGCGAAGCTTTGCGATGGATTAAGCAGCTCCACGTGCGTCAGGACGTTCCTCTCAATAAATGTGCAATTTACACGGCTGATTTGAATACTTATCAATCCCTGTTGCGAGCAGCTGCGGACGAGTTTGGGCTCAATGTTCGTTTTTCCCAGCAGGATCCATTAGCGGAATCCCCAGCAATCCTTTCGATGCTAAACCTGCTCACATTACCTCTGGAAAACTTTCCAACCAGGGCTTTATTGAACGCTTTGCATTCTCCCTACTTTATTTTTGATCTGGATAACCAGGATGTTGAGGACCTGGAAAAGGTCAGTCAGCAGGCTATCATTGTCACAGGAAAGGATCAATGGGACGCAGCCTGGAAAATGCTGGCCAGAAAGCGCCAGGACTATGCAGAGGCGTTGGATGATGAACGCTACAGACCGGACCTCACTGCGGGCGTCGATTTGCTTGGTTTGAAGCAGCGCCTTGATGGTTTTTGGAATCTGTTTACCCAGATAGAAACTACCCACTCGGAGGCTGGATGGGTGGAATGGCTAGAAACCTTGCTCAGCAAATTGAGCTTTTACGACAATAACTCCACCGAACGGGATAGGGCGGCATGCAGCTCCCTCGGTGAAGCCCTCCGAGCCTTGGTGATCAGTGAAAAAGTAGTTGGAACAAAAGATGTAGACTATGCGCATTTCATTTCAGATTTGCAAGGGGCGTTAAATGGTACGAACTTAGAAGAGGCCTCCGAAGCTCGCAAAAACGCGATATTTGTTGGCAAGTTAGTAGAAGCTCGCGGTTCCCGCTATCAAGCCGTGGCACTGCTGGGCTTTTCGGAAGGCCTCTTCCCCACTGTCGAGAACCCAGACCCATTCATGGACGAGGATTTGCGAAAAGATCTAGGGTTAGAGCCGCGCTTGCAGCGAAACCAAGCCAGCACTTTTTATCAAGCCTTCACCCGCGCCGATATCCACCTGCTCCTCACACGTCCATATCTCTCCGAAGATGGTGAGCCTTGGGAACCTTCCCCATATTGGCAAGCGGCAAAGGCACTTTTCAAGGGGCGAGCTATTATCAAGATTCAGTCGTTCGAAGGCAGTCCTCAAGCAGAGGCAGCCTCGCCCCAAGAGCTCCTTTTTTGGGGAGTCCAGCAAAGACAGCTAATCTACGCCGAAGATAACGAGCTACAGCAGCGCTGGCAAAACTTAGCCAATGCTCACCGCATCCTCGATGCACGTAGGGCCAAGCATGCTGAGGGTGTTTACGAAGGGGATCTTTTCGAACAAGCTTCCAGTCTCGCCCAACGCTATTCGGCGGGCCATTCTTGGAGCGCTTCAAGGCTGGAAGCTTACGGCAATTGCCCTTACTTTTTTTTCGTCAATTCGGCCCTCAACCTCGACATAACAAAACCGCTTGAACCAGGCTTAGATTCGGCTCAAGTCGGGAGTCTCTATCACCGCATTCTGGAGTTGATCTATT
>Ga0208695_1001698_pt1 | contig 17647 bp, 9 predicted proteins | sample AD_UKC111_MetaG_FD_184449 | JGI IMG/M metagenome (GOLD analysis project Ga0208695, IMG submission 184449) | Active sludge microbial communities of municipal wastewater-treating anaerobic digesters from Hong Kong - AD_UKC111_MetaG (SPAdes)... | ecosystem: Engineered > Bioreactor > Anaerobic >... | reverse complement strand
ACAGGGTGCGTGTCAGCACCTGCTCAAGGTCAAGGCTGGTCGAAAGCTCCATGATGATGCGCAACAACGTTTGCGAGTTTTGGTGTTCACGGCTCAATTCAGCCGTTCGTTCTTCAACACGTTTTTCTAGCACCTCTTTCAAGCTACGCGTCTCAACAAACAGACGGGCATTTTGCACCGCAATGCCAGCCTGATTGGTAATCGTACGCGCCAACTCGATTTCCGACGGTGTGTAACGCCGCTCCTCCACGTTCATTAGCATCAGCCAGCCATGCAAATTGGTGCCATAGACAATTGGCACCACCAACAACGAAGTCACCTTACGACGCTGCAAATACGCATCGAACAATGGCCGCAAATCTGTTTCAGCAGCCACATCCATCGTGCTAAAAATACCCAAGGTTTCGCTCAACCGCACAAGCAACGGCGTCAGCGGCAACTTGCGCGGCAAACGTTCGCTCTCAATCTGCGGCGCTTCAAAATGCAGCAAAATCTGCCCTTCATCGTCCCGCAGCAAGGCCGCCGACCGATCAGCACCCAAAGCAGCCATCAACTGCTCAGCTGTCAACTTGAGGATGTGATCCACTTCCAAAGAACTGCTCAGATCTCCAGAGAAGCGGTTCAGCAACGCCAAGCGTTGAGAACGCTCATCCAACTCCGTCGTGCGGCGGACACTCTCTTCGAACAGCCGGGCATTTTCCAAAGCCACACCAGCCTGACCGGCAAAGGTCACCGCTGCCTGAACATATTCCGGCGTGTAAAAACCGGCCTCGCGCTTTTCAAGAGCAATTGCACCGATTAACTCACCCTTGGCCACCACCGGAATACCCAACCATGAGTAAAAGTCCGGCTCCACCAGGCTGGGGAAGCGCTCATCGGCGCGCACATCCGGCGCATAAATATACGCATTGGTGCGAATCATTTCCTGGAATAAAATACTGTCTTCCAGGTTGACAGACAGGCCCAAGCGACTTTCCGCATCGGCAAAGCCACTTGCCGCCGCCACCGAAAGCTGATTGGCGCGCCGCAACCACAGTGTTGCTGTATCATAGGGCACCACCGACTTGAGCAAATCCAGCAGCGACGCGATCAATTCATCAAACTGCAAATTGGTAGAAATGGTTGCTGCCACCTGCGTCAGCGCCTGCAACTGTGAGGCTCGCTGTTCTGCCGCCACAAACAAACGGGCACTTTCCAATGCCAGGGCCGTCTGCTGTGTGAGCGAAAGGGCAAGTGACTCGTCTTCGCCAGAAAACACGCCGGTGCCTTCAAAATTCTCCACAATGACCACGCCCAACACCCGTTCGCCCAGCCGCAAGGGAACAGCCATGGTACTGAGCGGCAATCTTCCATTGCTCGCCTGACGATAGGCAAGCAAATCGTCCGAGGAAAGCGGATATTGTTGTGCAAAATTCAGTTCGTTCAGCGTGCGCGGACTGCCTTCCACCACCACATCTGCTGGTAGCGAAAGCTCGTTCTCCGTCATCAAGTAGCGGATAGAAAGCAGGCTCTTGTTATCCACATATCCCTGAGCGGCGCGCGGTTCCACAACCTGCTCTTTCATCTCCAACAAGCCCACCCAACCAGCTTGAGCACCCGGAATCACATCCAACAAGCTATTGACCAGCTCTTGCAAAATTGCTTCTGGAGAAAGCGTGCCAAGCTTGCGGCTGAATTCCAACAACAAGTTAACCTCGCGCAAACGGCGGCGGGTTTCATTCAACAATTCCAGGTTTTGTAACCCCACCCCAACCTGACTCGCCAAACGCTCAAAGATGAGCTCATCTTCCTTCGCAAGATCGCTAATTGCATTCTGACCAATCGCCAAAATTGCCGCTGAACGCTGCTCAGAAATCTTCACCGGTGCAGCAATAAAGCTCTGTGCGTTGAGGGCTTGCAGCAGCGGCGAGTTATACCATTCATTTTCGTTATTGAGCACCGCCGCCATCAAAATGCGCCCATCATTCAAAACCTGACGCAGCGGATTGCGCTGCCCAAACAAAGCATCGGGGTTGACGTTGTTCGGCACTGCGCCCAAAACTTCGGTCAGGCGAATGCCAGACGGGCTCTTCTCGGCAATCAACGCCGTTTGCAAATCGAGGCGGGTCAACATTTCGCGCGCCATCACCCGCAGCACCATGCTCGAATCGGTCTGTCGGGTTGCCTCTTCTGCCATTTCCAAACCAGCCTGCACACGCTGCGAACGGCGATTCAGGTTTTGCACCACAATCATTTGTTCCAATTGGCGATGCAGCAAAATGGGCAGGCTTTCTTGCACATCCTTTGTCGCCTGTTGCAAGCGCGCCGCTTCAGCCTTCAAGTCATCCGCTTGCCGTTCCAACAACCTCATCTGACGGGAATTTTCCATCACCAACCCCGCCTGCGTCGCCAGCAATTCTAGTGCTTCCAGGGTTGGACGATCCGGACGACGGCCATCACGCGGTGCATCAGCGCTGACCATGCCCAAAGGCTTCCCTTCAAGATCATACAAAGGTACCAGCAACAAATCTTTCGGATTCCAGGCATCCACTTCCTGCCTGTCTTCCAATGGCAGAACCGTGTAAAGATGCAACTCTTGTGGAATCACCGGGCGCTTATCGGCAGGAATGAAATACACGCTGCCAAAGCGATACTCTGGCAGTAACAACACCTCCGCCCCTTTCCATGGTTGCTTACGCGTGCGCAAATCATCCCACGCCTGTTGGGAAAGGCCGCCCGAGCAAATCCGTCGCAGCATGGTTGGGTCATTCGGGTCAATCATGCTAATCAGCACAACCTGGAAAGGCGTAGCCTCTTGAATAGCCACAGCAATTGCTTCCAACGCCTTTTCCAGCGGCTGCCCAGGGCGCAAAAATTGTGAAACCTGGAACAACTTTGAAAGCGTTTCCAGCTCGCGCTTGAGCAATTCACCGCGCCGCGCCTGATCTTCGTACTGGAATGCATTGCCAAGCGCCACAGCAGCTTGCGCCGCCAGCGATTGCGCAATCTCAACCGAATCCTTATCAAAACGCCCCACGCTGTGGGCATGTAGCAAAATCAACCCTGCTGCACGTTGCCGATAAATCACCGGCACAATCATCATCGATTGTACATTCTCATGCGGTGCCGGATGTTCCTCCACCGACAGGTCATCCACATTGACAATCTCACCTGTTTCCAGGGCTCGCAACTCTAACGGCGTCCGTTCGCCAGAGGGCAAATCTCCCACATAGAAACGCACCGTCTGCTTTTCTGTCTCGGGACGATTCAAGTCAAAAAACAGAATGCTGCCACAATCCGCGCGCGTAGCGCGCAATGCCTCCGCATAGACCAACTGCAACAACGATTTGAAATCGAGCGAGGAACCCAACTCGCGGCTGATGCGCGTCAAAGCCGTCATTTGCTCCACCCGCCGCCGCAGACTTTCATCCGTTTGCGCCGCCAGGTATGATTGCTCTACCACACCTGCCAATTGACCAGCTGCAGTCACAATCGTCTGAATATCGGTCTGATCAAAAAAGCTCAACTCCTTGCTAATGAACCACAATTCCCCCACGCCCTCATTATGCACCACCAGCGGCACCCCCACCAGCGACAGCCCACTCAGCTTGCGGAAAATCGTCTGATAAAACGGCACAATCGCCTGTTCCACTTCCAGGTTGGCGATGTTTTGTGTGCGCTGACTGCCCGTCACAGTAAACGGGAACTGAGCGTCATCTGCCGACATGCGCAGCGCCCCCGTCAACATCTCTTCTGGCAAGCCAACTTGTGAAGGCACATGCAAACGCAGTACAGAGCGCTCCGAATCGATCAAAAAGGCCAATGCCGAATCGGCATGCAACAAGCGCGCAAGCTCTTGAAGCGCAAACGTCAAAATTTCATCCAGCGTTGCTGCCGAACTGGACAAACTGGTAATGCGACGCAAGGCCTCTGACCGTTGTGCCCGCTGCCGTAGCTGTTGCACCAACCCAAGGTTTTCAATCAGCGGGGCAGTCTGATTGGCCACAATCATCAGCAAATTTAGCTCGCCCTGCGTAAATGTTGCACTGCCATCAAGGTGATTGGAAGCTTGCAAATAACCAAGGTTGCGCCCGCTGGAGATGAGCGGAATTAAGACCGTATCGCGCAGACTGGCGCTCTGCGCCAGGCTTTGCAAGCCCAAAACCTCCCATTGCGGGTCTTCCGCAGCATTTGCACTGATGATCATATCCTGTTCAATCAGCGCAGTCTCCAATGGGCTCCCCGCCGCAATCGGCACCTTATACAGCTCAATGAATTGATCGGGCAAGCCATAAATTGGCGGCTGCCCCTGCAAAGAACGTGAGCTTTCATTATAAATCAAAAAGCCCAAAATCTCCACTCGCAGCAACGGAGCAATGCTTTGCACCAAATGCGCATACAAACGCTGCGGATCGCGCGCTGAGCTAAACGCCTGTGTCAATTGCGCCAGACCAGAAAGCTCCGCCGCCCGACGCTGTTCTTTTTGGTACAACAGCGCATTGTGAACAGAAATGGCCACCGCCCCAGAAACCAATTCCAGCAAATCCAGATCTGCTTTTGAAAACGTTTCGCGGGTGAATGACCCCATTTCCAACGTGCCAATGATATCTTTGCCGACAATCAGCGGCACCCCCACATACGAACGCAAAGGGAAGTCTGCCCGGTTGACTGCCTGACGATAGCCCGGCTGTGCCTCCACATCGGGCAAGAAAAGTGGCTTGCGCGTTTGATACAAAACCCCCGTAAAGCCATCTTCCCTGCGATACCGTTCCGCTCCCACAATCAGCGTCTGCTCCACGCCCACCAGACGATAGGGAACAAATAGCTGTGCTTCCACATCCCAAATGGCAATTTCCCACACATCTGCAGGAATCAGCATTTGCATATTCAGCAACACTGTTTGCAGTGTCTCTTTCAGGTCCAGGCTGGCCGCCATTGCTTGCACCAATTGCAGAATCAGCTCAACCGATTGGGTGCTCATCGCTTCTCGATCCCCCACACCCGCTGTAACCGATTGCGGGGGACGCATGGTCAACAACACCAGTGAATGGGGTTGCACAGGCAGCAAATACGAAACCGCCTCGACCTGTTTGCCTTCCACAGCAAAGCTCGCTTTGCCCCGCGCAGCACACAGGTTCAAAAAGCGTTCACCAGGACGAACCCGACGCGCCAGGCGTTCCAGGTTGGGGATTTCACCCTCTGCCAGCCCAAACAAACTGCGCGCCTCTGCATTGACCGATAAAACCCGGCCACCCTGCTGAATCACCATCACCGCATCATGGATTTCCGCTGTGCTGTCATTATCCAGAGGCAACACAGCAGGTTGCATCGGTGCGCGCAATCGGGGAGAAGAGGTACGCGTCAACAAAATGGCAACCACCACAAAGATGGCGCCAAGCAATGCAACCAAAATACCCACCAGGGTGCTATCTAAGCCCAACATTCAGGTGGCCTCATTCGCTTCTAGAGCGAATCTTTTCGGCGTTCATCCGCCGCAAGTTCCGTAATCTCTCGAATATCGGCAAAGACATGCGTCGAAGGCGAAACAATGCCGATCGCAATCGTCATCAAAGGCGCCTGACGCATTTCACCATTCTTGTCCGGTGCCAAAATGTAGCCCTGTTGGCGATCCATGAAGTTATAGTGCGCCAGCACCTCTTCTGCAAAGCGCGCCTTCAATCGTTGTCGAATGGCTTGCGCCTTATCTTCTGTCGTTAGAATGATGAAGTTATCGCCGCCCGCATGGCCAATAAAGTCATTGGAAGCGCCCAACTCATCCACCACCTCGCCCAACATCATCCCGGTAAAGCGCAACACATCGTTGCCGGCAATGAAGCCATACACGTCCTTGAATGGCTCAAAATGATTGATGCGAATATCCATATACGCCCAGCCCTTTTGACGAATGAGCTTGCGCAGGTGATCTTCGATCAACCGCCCGGCCGGCAAACCCGATTGCGGGTCCGTCAGGCTCTCACGTTCAGAACGAGCGATGGCATTCTGCACGCGCAGCTTCAGCTCCTCAATATCAAATGGCTTGGTAATGTAATCATCCGCGCCCAACTCCAACCCTTGCAAACGGTCACTCCGTTCATCCTTTTGCGTCAAAAAGATGACTGGAATATGACTCGTGCGGGTGTTCATGCGCAAGGTGCGGCACACCCCATAGCCATCAATATCGGGCAACATGATATCCAGCACGATCAGATGTGGCATCACATGTCGCGTCTTTTCCAACGCATCTGAGCCACGCTGTGCCACGTCTACATCGTAGCCCAACCCAGCAAAGTAGATGCGCAACATGTTGGAGATGTCTGGATCATCTTCAACAACCAACAAGCGGGCTTTACCCATAGAAGCCTCCCCGAACAGAAAGTACGAGTTTGAACATCATCTCTTAATCTTAAACGAAACTTGCATTTCTGACAACACCCAAAATCACCCAGTTCAGTGATTTTTTACCCATCTTACCAGCTTTCTTCGGTTTGCTCACCCGGTCGCGGATACAAACGCGGATGCAGCGAACCGCCTTTCAGCTTATGATGGTCACTATCTTCATACGTCACATCTCGATCAATCACGCGCCGCTCCTTCGACGCGAACAACACAACATCGGATTCAATCGTACGAGCCGGATAAACGATCATCCCCGAGCCAATGCGACAATTGTGTCCAACGCAACTGCCCAACACGGGCCGATTGGAATATTTGAGCTCATTGTTGGCATCGCGAGCACGGATCGGCGCCGAAATAAGGTTGAAATCCGTAAAGGTATTGCCGGCACCAATGAACGAATTGCGACCAACCACGCACATTTGCAAACAAGTATTTTGCGCCACCATGCTGTTATCCATGATGGTCGTCATGAAGAGCGCTGCACGGAACGGCAAAAAAGTGCCATCCCCCACCACCGAAAGCATCAGCTGACAATCCTGCGAAACGTTGACATTATCGCCAATGATGCAGTTTTCAATCACTGCTCCAGCGCCCACGGTCACATTATCGCCAATCGTCGTTGGCCCGTGAATGATGGCGTGCGGGTCAATCGAACAATTGCGCCCAATCTTCACCAGCTTGGAACATTGCAAAAGCTGCACCCCTTCATAGAGTGAAGCACCCAACACGCCCAGTTTGAAGAACGGGTCGCGGTTTAGCCGGTCTTCAAAACGCGCTCCGCGGCCAAACAAGCCAAACACCGTATCCGCGATGAAAATATGCACCCACGAATCAATCGCAATCAAACTGCGCAGTGGCACCTGATAAACCAAATCCCCCGATTCGCTTGCCATATAGGTCGGAACATGATAGTAACCAATTTCACGCGCCTGCAAATCAATCACCAACGGCTCAACGGTTGGCTGCGGCCCATTGGGGTAATACCACAAATCAGCCAAATACACATCCCCCGCTGCCGTATAAGACACCGAAAGCGGCAAACAATGCTCGCGAAACGCCGGATCATTGATCGAAAAAGCTGCCCGCACTGCCTTCTTTTGCCGCACTGCGGCTTCAATGAAGGCTTTGATGTAATTTTCATCGAAGAACAAATTATCGCGATACACCAAACAAGGTTCGCGCGTCTGCGGCATGCGCATTCCCGGCGGGAGCTCCAGCTCGCGCGTGACGTAGGGCGCCAATAAATCGCGCTGAATCAACCACAGCGGCTTGTTCTGAATGCGCAAATCGCGCGCCCTCTCATTGAAGGGAGAAAGATAGCGCGGACAATTGAGAATGATTTTGAGCATACGTCCTCAGTCCAAAGCCTGCTGATCAATTTGAAACACACACGCTGATGCGCCCAAAGCACTACACTGACTTTCTACCACCGCATAATACCTGCCATTGCTCGCCCAGGCCATAAATTCTTGCAAGAAACCCACCCAAAAATGACACACCACTTCTTGTGTCTGCCGGTGCCAGCATTCCGGGCAATTCTCTACCAACACCAACCAATGCCCGGGCGTTTCTTCCACCCGGACAGTGATGTGACACAGATTGCTTAACAAACGCGCCAACACATCCAGCCCACTGGAAAGGCGCGCCTGCGTCGGTAAAAGCCGAAAATCCATTTGTGTCAGTCCAGCTCGTTCGCCAAACTGACGCAAAAAATAGGGAAAACTAGCCCGCCCCGCACGCAAGGCAATTCCCCGTCCGCCACGCGGCCCATACAAGCTTTCCAAAGCAATTTGCAAACCAGCAATTTCTTCAAACGTCAGGTCTTGTTCAAAATCTGGTCCGCCTTCTTGCGGCAAAAGGCGCGTCCGCAAACCGAGGTTAAAAACCGCGTTCACGCCTGCCTGACCAATGATTTCGCGCACCCCTTCTTGCACCACCTGCATCAGCAAATTGGAACAACTCAGGGTCACAGTTGCCTCACGATTCAGATTGTCCATCCAAGAATGATTTCAGTTTTTCCATAAAAATGCGCGGCTCATCCAACATAATGAAATGGCCGGCTGTCTTAAATCGTTCAATGCGCGCCCCCGGAACGCCCTGTTTGAGCACCGCCCACTGATTGGGATTGACAATGTTATCCCGATCGCCATACATGCCCATGGCCGGCACCTGAATTCGATTCAGATCAGGGCGCAAATCCGTACGACGGAGCGAAGCAATGCTCAGCAGGAACGAATCCAGCGTTGTACGTGTCAAATCTCGGTCCATCATATCCGGGAAGCGCGGGTCACGGCAAATCATCGGTGCAGCCAACCGCATGGCTGCCCGAAATACACCAAAAAGATTGAATAATGCCCAAGCATTCAGCCGATAGCCCGCCAGTTTCAGCGCAAAAGCCAACGAAGACCCCACAATCGGCGAGCCAACAACCGTCACACGCTGCACCCGTTCCGGATAGCGCAACGCCACCAACAGGCTCACCGTTCCCCCCATGCTATGCCCCACCAACGGCGCCTGAATGATCCCCAACTTATCCATAAATTGCCCAACCAGGGCTACGAAATCCTGCACCTGATACGTGTCCAGTTTGCGTCCTGATTCGCCGAACCCCCAAAAATCAAGTGCATAGGTGCGATAATATTGACCCAGGAAGGTCATTGTTTCTTGCCACAAGCCCCACGACCCCAACCAGCCATGCAACAGGATAACAGGCTTGCCGCGCCCATATACCTCATAATGCAAAATACCCTGGTCTGTCGTAATCGAAGACACAAATACCTTCCTACGCCTGTCCAGCTTCCATCTCAGCCAAAATGCTGTACAACAGCTCCAACAAAACACCCTTCACTGTTTCACGATTGGTCGCCACACAAGGCAGTAGCTTCACCTTGCCATCCAGGCGCAAAGCTACCCGCATATCTTCCAAGTCCCAGGCATCAGCACGGTCTTGCTTGTTGGCAGCCACCACATAGGGCGTCGGCGCATAGGCACGGAACGTCTCCAAAATGCTACGCGCTTCGCGGAAGGTTTCAGGACGGGTACTATCCACCATCACGATAAAACCCAACATACCTTCTGAGAGAATCTCCCACATGAAATCAAACCGTTTCTGACCTGGCGTGCCAAACAAATACAGCACCAAATCTTCATCTACAGTGATGCGACCAAAATCCATCGCCACCGTAGTAGAATCCTTCACCCGCTCTACGTCGGATGAAATTTTTCGCTCAGTCGAAACCACATCAATTTCACTGACTGCGCGAATGAACTCTGTCTTACCTGAGTTGAAGGGACCTGTGACTACAATTTTGACGGTTTGCATTTGCAACGTCCTTCCATAAGATAAATTACAAAGAACGAATTCTACTGATCAAACGATTGACCAACAACTTTTGCTCACCACGATCCGTCGTCGGGAACATCCGCGCCTGCGGCGCCGGCGGAGCGCCATCGGGCCGAACCACTTCCACCAGGCCTGCTTGCAACAAGCTATACACCACCCGCCGAATTTCCAGATCATTCATTTTGGCAAAGCGCGCAATCTGTCGCATGGTATTCTTAGGGTTGACGTGTGAAACCACCCGCCACTCTTGCACGCTTAAGTTAACATTGCGAATATTGGTACCTGGCCGATCAGTGAACTTCAAAGCCATATCCAGGCTAGGAATTTCTTCTTGCAATTGTTCCAATTCGCGCAGCTGTCGCGACCCTTCGACAATCAAGTTTTCCAGGTCAATCCGCACCAAAATGCGATCTTCCGGCAGCTCCCCCTCACCATCAAAATGGAAGAAACCATCCACCCAGGTGAACAGCCGCCGCACCACATCTGCGCAATAAACCTGCAAACTTTCAATAATGTCCGCTTGTGTCAAATAACCAGCATTCACCAATAACAGGCCCAATTCTTTATCCGTCATATTGGCGGCACGTTCCTTCAAAATGCGATATTGGGTTGCATTGATTTTGTTGCTGCGTTGCAAAATAGAAGCCAGCGCATTCTCTTCCTGACCATATTGCGCATAAGCCAATTTGCCATCTCGAAATATCAGGCGGGCAATATCCCCCGAACCTTCAATAACCAGCGTCCCAGTCTTGCGCGCTAAATTAACCAGGTTCAACAACTGGGTGATCGTGAAGTCTTTTAGGTTACCTTTTAATGCCATAAACCGGCCTCGAATGGAAGAGTGTCAGTATTTGTAAATTATACAGTCAAGCCGAAATCCAGTCAATTAAAATCACCCTTCACTTTTGCAAAATTGGTTTCAAAACAGGCCTTTTCAGCAGTTTTTGCAAAAAACACGCAAAATGCGCTAGAATTGCTGTATGCCAGACCTGAGTCACACCCTGCAAGGCCACGACCTGGGCTTCCTCAAAATGATCGCCAATGCCTGGGGGCTCGAATTGCTTGCCCCAGACGCACGGCACGCCCAACAAGAACTATTGTTGGCACTGCTCAAAGCCAACCTGGTGCGCGAAGTGGTCGAGGCGCTGCCCGCAGAGGTGCGCGCCGCCCTGCAAACCCTGCTGGAAAACGATGGTCGCTTGCCCTGGCCAGTATTCACCCGCCGCTTTGGCGAAGTACGCAGCATGGGCGCAGCCCGGCGCGATCGCGAACGCCCCGATCTCAACCCCATCTCTCCCGCTGAGTGGCTGTGGTACCGCGCCCTGATTGGACGCAACTTCCTCGACCCGCCCCCCGCCACGCAGGAATATGCCTACATCCCCGACGATTTGCTTGCTCTGCTGCGCCCGCTTTATGCCCCGCACAACCTATCCCTGGGCCGGCCTGCCACCCCCGCCGAAAGCGCCCACCCCCTGCCCGCCGATGATTCCATCCTCGATCAGGCCTGCACCCTGTTAGCTGCTCTGCGGCTCAATCTTGAACCACCCACCTTGCCCGACATGCCCTCCATCGCCCTACAAACCTTGCTGCACAGCGCCGGGTTGCTAGATGAGCAAAATCAACCCAACCCCGAAGCAGTGCGCGCCTTCCTGGAAGCCAAACGTGGCATTGCTCTGTCACAGCTCGTCCAGGCCTGGATGAACAGCTCAGATTTCAATGAATTGCTGCTCTTACCCGGCCTGCGCGCCGAGGGCAATTGGCGCAACAACCCGCTGCACACCCGTCACACGGTATTGGGCTGGATCAGTCAGTTGCCTTCAGATACCTGGTGGAGCCTTTCCGCCTTCATTGCAGCCATTCACAAATATCAGCCCGATTTTCAACGTCCCGCCGGCGATTACGATTCGTGGTTCCTGTGGCATGAGCAAAGCGGGCAATTCTTGCGCGGCTTTGCCAGCTGGGAGGCCGTTGAGGGCGCCCTGCTGCGTTATTTCGTCTGCGGCCCAATGCATTGGCTTGGGCTGCTGGACCTGTCAGCTCCTGCACCCAACGCTGCGCCAACCGCTTTCCGACGCTCTGCTTGGGCCGAGGCCCTATGGCACGGTCAATCACCGCCCCTACCGGAAGAGGAAGGCGAGCTAAGCATCCTCTCCGATGGCAAAATCAGACTTGCGCCACGAGCGCCGCGCGCCTTGCGCTACCAAATTGCCCGCTCTTGCGCTTGGTTAAGCAATGAGGGCGGTTCGTACACCTACCAAATTACGCCTGCCGCGCTGGAACGAGCTGCCCGGCAGGGGCTCAAACCCAGTCACCTGCTCAATTTGCTGCGCCGTCATAGCAGCACCGCCTTGCCACCCAGCGTGCTGCACGCCATCGAACGCTGGGAAGCACACGGTTGTCAGGCACACATCCAGTCCGTCAGCCTGCTGCGCGTGCAAACCCCCGAAATTTTGGCAGCACTGCGAAAGACCCGCGCCGCCCGCTACCTGGGCGAAAGCCTGACCCCAACCGTTGTGCTGCTCAAACCTGGCAGCGATGAAATTGTGCAGCACGCCTTGCTTGAAATTGGCTACCTGGGTGAAATCAAAACCTCCGATCAACCCGCTGTTTGAACCACCCCTCGCTCACACAAACGGGCCAACGCGTTGACCACCGCCGGGTCAAACTGCGAGCCTACACCGTTGCCAATTCTTTGCAAAGCTTGCTCAATTGTCATTGCCTTGCGATAAGGCCGGCTCGAAGTCATCGCGTCGAAAGCATCGGCAACCGAAACAATCCGCCCCAAAATCGAAATCTCATCTCCCGCCAACCCATGCGGATACCCTTTGCCATCCAGGCGCTCATGGTGTTGCGTGACGGCATAACGTTCAGCGCTCAACAAATGCACTTGTGAAAGAATGCGTTCCCCCGTCAACGGGTGCATTTTCATCATCATATATTCCTCATCCGTCAGCGCCTCTTGCTTGCGCAGCACCGCATCAGGCACACCAATTTTGCCAATGTCGTGCATCAGGCTGCCCAGCCGTAGGTGATAGAGGGTTTCGGCGTCCAGCCCTATTTCCTCACCCAATGCAACCGAAAGGTTGGAAACGCGCACCGAATGACCCTGTGTGTAGGGATCGCGCGCATCCAACATTTGCATCAGAACCCGAATCATATCCTCAAACAATTGCAGCGAGTCTGAATACAACGTCGCCACCTGTAGCATGGTAGCCGCCTGATTGGCAAATGTTTCCAGCAACGCCACATCCAACTCATCAAATGTTCCCCCCTTTTTGTTAATCGCTTCCAGGCCACCAATGATCTGCTCCGTCATTTCACCGCGCCGACTGCCCAAATTGATCGTGCGCGAGCGCAACGGCACCGCTAACAATGAGCGCGTCGTGAACTGAATGGCACGATCCACTCCCGAAAAATGGCGCTTGTCGCTGCGGGCATCGTTGACAATCACCGATTCTCCGGTTTGCGCCACATAGCCAATCACGCCCTTGCCCAGCGGCACACGCACACGCGTGCTCTGCTCGTCATTCAGGTTCGAAGACATCTCCATGATCAGCTGTTGTGTTTCGTTGTCTATAATGAACAAAGAGCTAGCCTCTGCCCCTAACAAGTCACTGGCATTTTCAATAATCAACCGCAAAATTTGCTCGCGGTCCAAACTCGACCCCATTTTGCCAACGAACTCCAACAAACGATGCAATCGTTCCACCCGTTGTGTGCTTTGGCTCAGCAACGTGCGGGTATGCACTTCCTCGGCCAGACGACGCCCCAATTTCATCAACGCATTTTCCGCCTCGCGCTGCGGGTTGAAAAACAGCAACACCCCCAAAGATTGTTCCGCAAGCCAGATAGGCAACGCCAACACCCGCTGCACATTGGCGCTCTTTGCCTTTGGCACCTCCTGCTGCACCAATCCCCGGAACTGACGCATATTGAAGGCCAGGTCATGCAACCATTGATCATCCACTGTCAAAGCACAGGCATCTGCTTCGCAGCTCACCGCCACCGGATAGAGGTGTTCGGCGCTGAGATCCGACCACCAGGCCACCGCCATCGGTGCTTCACACAAAAACCGTCCCAGTTCAAGCATGGGCTGCAAAAATTCTTCCAGGAAAAGCTCCGCAGCAGGATTGTTGGATTCTACAAACATCTTCTTTACTCCAATAATACTTTCGTCACAGCTTGCAAATCAAGCGCTGCGCCGCGCTGCATCGCCTCAGATAAACCCTCTTCGGACAACGAACGTCGCAACACCCCCAGCCCAAACTCTGCCGCCATGCTCACATCGCTATTCGTCTGCGCATGACTCAGCGCCAGGCCAATCAATTCTGCAGAACGTTGAAACAGACCCTCAACGGCGAACACATAGCCAAAGCCGGCCAGGCATTCCAGCACCAACGATGGCACCTCAATCTCAGTGGCAATTTGCAAAGCCTGACGCAACATCTGTTCAGCCATAGCACAATCCCCTGCGCCACACAAGGCATAGGCCAAATTTTGCAAACAAGTCGCCTCGCCCTCACGGTCTCCAATTTCGCGCATCATCTGCAAACTTTCGCGGGTATATTGTTGTGCCAGGGCCAATTCGCCGCGCAGCACCGCGCCCCAACCCAAATTCATTAACAAGCGACTGGTAACGGTTGGGTCACCAATCTTGCGTGCCAGGGGCAAGCCCTGTTCATAATAACGCTGCGCCTGTTCCGCATCGCCCATGCTGCTATACAAGTTGCCAATGTTGTTGAGCAGCCCGCACAACCCGCGCCGATTGCCCACCTGTTGTTCAATCGCCATTGCCTGCTGATAGCAATTCATTGCCGCCTCAAAATCGCCCTCATCGGCAAGCACCAACCCCAAATTGGTCAGTGCTGCCGCCATACCAGAAGGGTCACCAATCTCGCGGTTCAATTGCAGGCTCTCATTCAACCAGGTTTTGGCATTGTCAAAATCGCCTTGCATCCAGGCAATCACACCCAGACTGCTCAAGCAAGAGGACATCCCCGTCTTACGTTGATACTTCACTTCCAATGCTAGCGCCTGACGAATGCGTTCGATTGCCTCGGCATAATTGCCCTGATAATACGCCAGCGACCCCAGAGTCCGAAACGCCTGCGCCAGAGCCATTTCATCCCCGGCAAGCTGCGCCTGCTCAATTTGACGTTCAATGGTTGCCTGCGCTTCATTATACTGTCCCAAACGCATCTGAATTCCACCCAAGGCACCCAATGCTTCAATCCACAAAGCACCCCGACTCTGCGCTTCAGCCTCGGCCTGCGCATACTGCTCCAAGGCAGCGCCATAATCGCCCATTCGTTCAAAGGCACGCCCGCGCCCCAACAACAAGCGCAAACGGATTTGCTCATCCGGCGCTTCTGATAACAACTTCCAGGCACGGTCGAAGGCATTCAGGGCCTGTGCGGGCGCAGACGCGCGCAACGCCACCTCGCCCGCCCGTTCAAACCAACTGACTGCCTCAGCAGCTGCTCCAGCCTGCTCATAATGTCCAGCAATCACCCCAGCATATTCGTTTAGGCGCGCCCCGCCCACTGCCTCAAGCCATTCCGCCGCCTGACGGTGATAGATACGCCGCAATTTGAGCAAGACCATGTGATAGGCCACATCGCGCAGCAAAGCATGCTTGAAGGTATATTCCCTCATGCCAGCAAAAGCTGCTCGTTCACGCTGATAGATCAACTCACGCTCCATCACTGCTTTTAGCAAGGGGGGCACCTGTAACAACCGCTCGCCCGGGGCGTGCAATTTTTCCAAAGCTGCGTCCCAAAACACGCGTCCCAACACCGAAGCGCGTTGCAACAATTCGGCCTCAGCGGGCGGCAAACTATCCAAACGCGCCTGCAACAATTCGGTCAAGGTCGAAGGAATGCGCGTGCGCTGCAAACGCTCCATCTCAACCTGCCAGGCATCTTCGCCGCGCCGAATCACGCCATCATCTAGCAACACCTTGATCAATTCCTCCACATAAAAGGGGTTGCCATCCGCATTTTGCACCACCATCTCACACAAGGCCTCTGGCAAATCAGCCACCTTTGCAAGGATTTCACGCACCAACCGTTCACTATCTTGCAATGATAGCGGGTGCAACTCAATCTGCAGCAAAGCCTGCCCCGCCCCCCATTGTGGCAAACGCTCAAACAACGCCGGACGACTGAGCGCCACACACAACACCCGTTCGCCAGCCAGCTCTTCGGACAGCTGCGCCATCAATTCCAGAGAAGCCTCATCCGCCCAATGGATGTCTTCAAAGAACAACACCAATGGGTTTTGCCGCGCAATGCCGCGCAAATAGGCCAACAGGTACGCCCGAGCGGTGCGCGCAAAATTGGGGCTGCCCAAGACATTTGCCACGCGGCTATCGGCAAAGTCAAAGCCAACCAATGCCCCCACCCATTGTGCCTGCTCCGCTTGCAAGAATCCGCTCATGCCAGCATTGAACTTTTGCCGGGCCAGTTCCGCTGAGTCGCTTTCAAAAATATCAAAACGATTGCGAAACAGATCGCGCCAAATGCCATACGGCACATGCACCATTTCGGGCGTTGCCCGCCCGCGAAAAGCCGTCACAACCTGTTCATGAGATTCCAGCCACTTTTCGAATTCATGCAACAAGCGCGACTTGCCAATTCCCGCCTCGCCCCGCACCACCACCACATGCGCTTGGCCCTGCTCAACAACCTGTGCAAACAGTTGCTTAAGCTGCGCGAACTCAGCATCCCGCCCAACCATGTGCGTTTCCACCCCTTCGACACCGCGCGTTGCCATACGAAAAGCGCGCGCCCGCGCCCGTTGCACCACATACGTTGTCAAAGGTTCACTCTTGCCCTTCACCATCAGCGGTGGCTGTGGAAGCATATCAAACAGCCCGCGCACCTGCAAGAATGCCTCATGTGAGATTAAAACCCCGCCCAAAGGGGCGGCGGTTTGTAAGCGACTGGCAAGGTTGACCGCATCCCCCGTTACCGAAACTTCCCCTTGTGTGCCCACCGCCCCAAACAACACCAGGCCACTATGCACACCAATGCGCATGCGCAACACCCCGCCCCCACTGGGAATCGGCAAAGCCAGATTGGCAATTTCTGTTTGCATGGCCAGCGCGGCCCGCAGCGCCTGTTCGGTATCATCCTCGCGCGTCCCTGCCACACCCCACAACGCCAACACCGCATCGCCGATGTGTTTATCAATCTTGCCGCCGTGTCGTTGAATGATGGCATCAAGCCGTAGCCACAGACTGTTCATCAAGTCGTGAACTTCTTCAGCGTCCATCTTCTCAGAAAGCGACGTAAACCCCGACACATCCGCAAACAAAATCGTCACCTGTTTGCGTTGCTGTGCAGCAGGTTGCGCCTGTAATTCGGCGATTTTCTGCTTCAACCCGGCCACTGCGGCATTCACCGCCAGATCTCCCAAAATTGGGCGTTGACTTTCAAGAACGGCTATTGCTTGTTGAAGTTCTTCAAGACTGCTCATTCCGGCTCCGGGTTTCTAAGATTGCGCGTCACGCCACATCACATTGCTGCTCAAATAGCATACCCGAAAGCGGAATGGTTGTCAATTTAAACCCTCATGGTTTTACACCCGTGGGCATGGCGGTCTTGAACCAGACCTTGACCCTTACACACCCAGCCATGCCCGCCCCCAACCACGGAATACACCGAACATACGGAATGCCCCCCGTAGGGGCATGGCGGTCTTGAACCAGACCTTGGCCCTCACACATACCCAGCTATGTCCGCATCCCCCCAACCAAGATTGCTTTCACACTTCAAATGCCCCAGGAGGGAATGGAATACCACACCCTTCGGGTGCCCCCGACCAAGATTGCTTTCACACTTCAAATGCCCCAGGAGGGAATGGAATACCACACCCTTCGGGTGCCCCCGACCAAGATTGCTTTCACACTTCAAATGCCCCAGCAGG
>Ga0208695_1001689_pt1 | contig 17721 bp, 12 predicted proteins | sample AD_UKC111_MetaG_FD_184449 | JGI IMG/M metagenome (GOLD analysis project Ga0208695, IMG submission 184449) | Active sludge microbial communities of municipal wastewater-treating anaerobic digesters from Hong Kong - AD_UKC111_MetaG (SPAdes)... | ecosystem: Engineered > Bioreactor > Anaerobic >... | reverse complement strand
CCCCCTCCGAGAAGGGCGCACCTCCGGCTACCGGATCACGGGCAGGACGCCGGACAGCGCCTGGACGCTGGAGAGCACGTTCACCGCCTCGTCAACGGATTCCGAGAGCGGCACGTCCACCGGTCGCCGCTGCACGTGCTGGCAAAGCGCGGGCGCCGCGCTCGCCGACGGGCTGATCCTCATCGGCCCGCGCACGGCGGCGGGGCCCCTCCCCGACCCGCAAGCCCTCGGCGGACTGGCGAGCGTGGTCGTGCAGAAGGCGCTCAGCCTGATGCTCGGTGAGGATGCGCCGCTCTTTCCGGGATTACAAGAGGTCCCGCTCGGCAGCGGCACGCTCCGCGAGCGGTATATGATCTGGGCGCATGATGAACGCGCCGCCCGGCGGCTGCTCACCTTCGACGTCGAACGCGCGCTCACCGGCTGGTCACCGAAGCTACCGCTGGTGGTGAAGATTAACCCGCGCGGGATGCAGATTAACGTACAAAACACGCAGTTGCTCGATCCGACGGCGTTGGAGCAGCTGGTAGATTTGGGCGCGCGGCTCATCGCTGCGTGGCAAGAGGGATAAGACGTTCAACGGATAGCGAAGCGGCATCGTACACGCCCCGACGGACGCGAGCGTTTGCATTCGAGGCAGCCTGGCTCACGGATGAGCGCGGGAAAGCCCGGTGGGAACAAACTTCGAAATGAGAAACCATGCGCCAGGGAAAAACTCACCCGCGTTATCTTTCCTATCTATTGCGGCTCTGGGAAACCACCGAAGGAGGGGAACGACGCTGGCGCGCCTCGCTGGAGTGCCCCGGCACCGGCGAACGCCGCGGGTTCCTGAGCCCCGAAGACCTCTTTGACTTTCTGAGGCAAGAGACGCAAGAGCGTGAGGACGCCTCTCCCGCAGAGCGCTAAGACTCGCCGGACCGACGGGGACACTCGCCGATTCCGCAGCTGCTGCAGACGCCCCGCAAACCGGCGGGATCTGCGGCAGCTGCTGTTGCTATGAAAGGCGCATCCTCAAAGCGCCGCCGCCATTTGACGCTTTGCCCCGGCGCGTGTATGATAGGGCCTTGAGGTGACCCGATCACAAAAGACTCAAAACCACAGGAGTGTCCCATGAAAGTTCTCGTCACAGGTGGCGCAGGCTACATCGGTAGCGTGGTTGCAGAGCAATTGCTCGCCGCAGGCGAAGACGTTGTCGTCTTCGACAATCTCTCGCAGGGGCATCGCGCCGCCATTCCCCCCGAGGCCATCTTCGTCCAGGGCGATCTGGCGGACTTCGACGCCGTCGAAGCCCTGTTCAAGGCTCAGCGGCCCGAGGCCGTCATGCACTTCGCCTCCAACACCCTCGTCGGCGAATCCATGGCGCTGCCCTTCAAATATCTGGGGGATAACGTCACCAACGGCCTGAATCTGCTGCAGAACGCCGTGACTTACGGCGCGCAACGGTTCATCCTCTCCTCGACAGCCAATCTCTTCGACGACCCCCAACGCATTCCCATCGCGGAGACGGAACGCATCGTGCCAGGCAGCCCCTACGGCGAATCGAAGCACATCCTGGAGCGCCTGCTCTACTGGCTCGACCGCGTGTACGGCCTGCGCTATGCCACGCTGCGCTACTTCAACGCCGCCGGCGCCACGGCCCAACGCGGCGAGGATCATCATCCCGAAACGCATCTCATCCCGCTGACGCTGCAAGTGGCCCTGGGCCAACGCGAAAGCATCAAGGTCTTCGGCGATGACTACCCCACCCCCGATGGCACCTGCATCCGCGACTACATCCACGTCAGCGACCTGGCGCAGGCGCACATCCTGGCGTTGTACGCCCTGGATAAGGGCAGTCGCCGCTACAATTTGGGGAACGGGCTCGGCTTTTCGGTGATGGAGGTGATCCAGGCTTGCCGCGACGTTACGGGACATCCCATCCCGGCGGAGATCGTCGGGCGCCGGGCGGGCGACCCGGCGGTCCTCATCGCCGCGAGCGACGTCCTCCGCGCCGAGCTGGGATGGGAGCCGCACTACCCGGACATCCACCAGATCGTGGAAACCGCCTGGGCCTGGCACAAAACCCATCCCCACGGCTATGAAGAATAATCACGAGCCCATGCCGGCCGCGAACTGCAGCTCGCGCCACATTCTGCCGTGTCCAAACGCATTCTTATCGTAGACGATGACGCGCTCCTGCGGCGCAGCCTGGCCTTCAATCTGGAGAAGGCCGGCTACACGGTCGCTACGGCCGCCACAGCCGAAGATGCCCTCGTCGCCGTGCGCCTCGACCCGCCCGACCTGATTCTCCTCGACATCGGCCTGCCGGGAATGGATGGGCTGGACGGGCTACGGGCGTTGCGGGCGCAGGTGACGGCCCCCGTCATCTTCGTCACCGCGCGGCGACGGCAGCTCGACGAGGTGTTGGGCCTGGAGCTGGGCGCCGACGATTACATCACCAAGCCCTTCGACATGGACGTGTTGCTCGCCCGCATCAAAGTGGTGCTACGCCGCGCGGCGCCTCCGCCCTCCACCCCGCCGCCCCCGCTGGTGATCGGCGATCTCGTCGTGGACATGGCGGCGCACACCGTCATGCGGCGCGGACAGCCGGTGGAGCTGGCCCCGCGGGAGTTCGATCTGCTGGCGGCGCTGGCGCAGGAGGCCGGCCGGGTGCTGTCGGTCGAAGAATTGCTCGCCCGCGTGTGGGGCGCCGAATACGCCGGCGAGCCTCAAGTGGTCTATGTGCACATCCGCTGGCTACGCGAAAAACTGGAGGACGACCCCCATGCCCCCCAACGCATCGTCACCGTCCGTGGCGTGGGCTACAAGCTGGTGGGGTGAGGGCTGGATGCTGGATGCTGGCCCCATTACCCATCACCCATCACCCATTACCCCTCCCCCCTGACGTGACTTTTGACTTATGCGCCGATTACGTACCCGCCTGATCCTCAGTCATATCTTGCCCCTGCTGGTGGTGCTCCCCATCATCGGCGTGGCGCTGACATACCTGCTGGAGACGCAAGTGTTGCTCGCGGGCCTCTCCAACGAGCTGGAGCGGCAGGCGCTGCTCGTGGCGGATCTCGCCGACAATTACCCCGCCATCTGGTACAATCCGCTGCAGGCGCAGGCCTTCATCGCACGGGTGGATCCGTACATCTCGGCGTCCATGACCCTGATCACCGCCGATGGCGTGCTGTGGGCCTCCAGCAACCCCGACGAACAGAGCAACATCGGGCGCCCGGTGACCGTCCCCGGATTTGCCGAAGTGCTGCGCACCGGCGCCATTTTGCGGATTGATTACGGACAACAGCAAGGCACCGGTGCCGCGGACGTGCTGGTTCCCATCATCGAGCGCAATCGCGTCATCGGCGTCATTCGCCTCACCGACCCCCTCTCCAGCGTTTACGAGCGCTTTCCCCGCGCGCGCACGTTCATCTTTTCCGTCCTCGCGGTAGGCCTGCTGGTCGGTCTGGGCGTGGGGCTGTATCTGGCCCTGGATCTGGAACGCCCGCTCACGCGCAGCACCGAAGCGATCCTCCGCATGGCCCAGGGCCAACCCCTGGAGCAGCTGCCGGAGCAAGGCCCGGCGGAATACCGGCTGCTCGTCCGCGCCTTCAACGACCTCACCGTCCAGCTTCAAAGCCTGGAGAAAGCCCGGCTGCGCCTGCTGGCCAACCTCGTCCACGAAATTGGCAGGCCCCTCGGCGCGCTGCGCTCTGCCATCCAGGCCCTCGCCGGCGGCGCGACCGAGGATCCCGCCCTCCGCGATGAACTGCTCAACGGCATGGACGCCGAGGTCACCCGCATGCGCCGGCTGCTGGATGATCTGACCCAGCTCTACGGACAGGCGCTCGGCCCGCTGGAACTGGATCTGACGCCAACTGCCATCGGCCCCTGGCTGCAGCAGACCCTCAGTCCGTGGCGGGAAGCGGCGCTGAGCAAAGACCTGCGCTGGCAGACCTCGCTGGCGCCTGACCTCCCCATCCTCAACATTGACGCCGATCGTCTGGCGCAGGCACTCGGCAACATCGTCAGCAACGCCATCAAATACACCCCCGCCGGCGGCAGCGTCGCCATCACCGCGCGGACCGTCGCCGCGACGCTGGAGATTGCCGTGCAAGACTCCGGCCCCGGCATCCCGCCGGAAGAACAACAGCGCATCTTCGCGCCCTTCTATCGCGGGGCAGCGAGTCACCGTTTCCCCCAGGGCATGGGATTGGGGCTCACCATCGCCCGCGACCTGATCACCGCCCACGGCGGGCGCATCGAAATCGAAAGTGCCCCCGGCAGCGGCAGCTGTTTCCGTCTCCTCCTGCCCCTCGAGCCTCCTCCTTCGAGAATAGAGGTCAGCGAGTCAGTAATCAGCAATCAGCAGTCAGCGAAAAAGCGAGAAAGCGAGAAAAATCACTTGCGTGACAAAGGTATCGCCACTGACTAAAAAACGCAAGATTTCCTGGCGACTGCTGAAGATTGAGAATCAACTCTTGCCCCCTATCCCCTGGCCCCTTCCTCCCGCGCCTTGCGCGGGAGGAAGGGGCCTTTTTTTGTGGGATTTTGCAGGCGGGCTACGCCCGCCTGCAAAATCCCATATTTTTTCTCCCCCTCCCCAAAGGCGCAAGCGCCGTTGGGGAGGGGGCTGGGGGAGGGGCAAAAGCTGCAGCTCACAAAGGTTCATCAGCCAAACTGGCAAGCCGTCGCAGCCTCTACTCACGGCTCGCCCCTCACAACTCACATTCTCTTGCTTGCAGGATGTGCGCCAGCCGCTGGCGTCTCCCTCGTCTTAAGCTGCTCTTAAATCACGCAACAGCTCCCCATAAGGACTTCCTGCCTCAAAGCACTTATAATGAAAATGACGGCCCAAGAGGTCGCTATGTCAAGTGCGCCACGCTGACGAGAGGGACAATGCACCGGGTGCGTGGCAAGCAGTGAATAGTGAAGGAGGTAGGGTTTATGCGCAAACGAAATTGGTTGACCATCGCCCTGGCCCTGATCGCGCTCGTGGCCTTGAGCGGTTGCAATTTGTTCTCATTGATGACGGCCCAGCGTTCCGAGCCGCAGACGGAAAAAGTGGCGACGCCAACGCCTGCCAGCGTCTCTGAGACGGACAGCGGTCCGACGTCATTGCCGGACCAGGCCGGCGTGCTCGCCGCGCTCCAGGACGCCCTGGAGACCATCTACACCGCCGTGAATCCCTCGGTAGTGAGCATTCGGGTCACTCTGCAGAGCAGCGGCGGGATGATCCTGCCCTTCTCCGAGGACATGCAGACGCCCTCCGAAGAAGGCGCCGGCTCCGGCTTCGTCTGGGACACGGAAGGGCACATCGTCACCAACTATCACGTCATTGAGAACGCGACGCGCATCGTCGTGCAGTTCTCCGATAGCACGACGGCAGCCGCCTCAGTAATCGGCTCTGACCCCGACAGCGATCTGGCAGTGCTCAAAGTCGAGGCGCCGGAAGCGGAGCTGCGACCGGTGCGCCTGGCTCAGGCAGAGGCTCGCGTGGGGCAACTCGCCGTCGCCATCGGCAACCCCTTCGGCCTGGAAAACACCATGACCGTCGGCTTCGTCAGCGCGATTGGACGCTCGCTCGCGGTCGGTGAGACGCTGGGCAGCCAGTACAGCATCCCCGACATCATCCAGACCGACGCGCCCATCAATCCGGGCAACTCCGGCGGGGTGCTGGTGAATGAACAGGGCGAGGTCATCGGCGTGACAACGGCCATCGTCTCGCCCGTGCAGGCGTCCGTGGGCATCGGCTTCGCCATTCCGGCCACGATCGTCCAGCGCGTCGTGCCGGTGCTCATCGAGAAAGGCGCCTACGCCCATCCGTGGATCGGCATCAGCGGCACGAGCCTGACCGCCGAGATCGCGACGGCCATGGATCTGCCCGCGGAGCAACGCGGCGCGCTGGTGATGGAAGTCATCGCGGGCGGCCCGGCGGATAAGGCCGGCCTGCAAGGCAGCACGCGGCAAGTCACCATTGGAGGGACGCAAGTCGCCGTTGGAGGAGATGTCATCATCGCGTTTGACGGCGTCCCCATCCACAGCTTCGACGAGCTGGTCTCGGTGTTGAGCGCTCAGACCCGGCCGGGGCAGACGGTGACCCTCACCGTGCTGCGTGACGGCGCCGAGCGCGACATCCGCCTGACCCTGCAGGAGCGGCCCAAATCCTGAGCCGCGGCCCGCATTCTCACAATCCGGCAGACTTCGGTGACTTGCGCAGGCGAGTCACCGAAGTCTGTTTGTGCCTCTTGCCGCCCCTTTTTAACCATCCCAAAAATGACAAACTCAGGTTATAATATAAGGGTAAAAGCCGTCATTTGGGTTTGTGTTCGGTAAAAAGGGGCTGCCATGACGATCACCCGCCAGGAGCTGGAGCACTATTTGACGCAGAGTTATGCTGAAATGACGCAGCACGACGCGCCAGATACCGCAATCGCCATCGGAGAGGCCTGCGCCGCGAGTGGATTTCCCCGCGGCCAGATCGCCGCACTCCAGAAAGCCGCGCTCCACAAGCTGCTGGAGGAAGTCCCCGACGCGCCCTTGAGCGACGTCGCCCCGCACCTGTCCGCGCTGCTGGAAGACATGCTTGCCGGCTACGACGCCGTCGCGCGGCGACGTCCACAGCCCATTGACGCGCGCGACGTGGAAAGCGCGGCGGAGCTGCAATGGACGCGCCAGGAACTCGAAGCCCAGAATGCCCGCCTTGCCTCCCTCTATCGCCTGGGGCGCACCATCAACGCCACCTTCGAGATCAATACGATCTTTGAACTGCTGGCCAAAGAGGCCATGCTGATCACCGGCGCTGCACGCGGCGCTGTGCTGCTCATCAACGAGGCCGAAGGATACCAGGAGATCAACCAGTTGCTGGGATTAACCCCCGAGGAGACCGCTTTGGCGATGAGCACGCGGCTGGTGCTGGGAAAGGGCCTCATCGGCTATGCCCACGAACATCAGATCATCGTGGTCGTAGACGATGTCCGGCAGGATCCACGCTATTGGGAATTTGCCCCCTCCACACGCGCGGAGCTCGTCCTCCCCATCATCCATGAAGGGAAAGTGCTGGCGCAGCTCGATCTGCAAAGCCCGGAAGTCGGCGCTTTCCGCCGCGTTGATCTAGAATATCTCAAGGCGCTGGCGGACCAGACCGCCATTGCCATCCAAAATGCCCGGCTTTTCCAGCAGGTACAGGCGGAACTCGACGAGCGCCGCCGGGTGCAAGGCGACCTGGAACGACGCGCCAAACAGCTGCTGCTGGTGTGGCAGGTGAGCCGGCAGGTGAGCTCCCTCCTCGACCCAGAACAGCTGCTGCAGCAGATTGTCGAGCTGATCCGGCTGACCTTCAACTACGCCTATGTGCTCATCCTGGTGATAGACCCGGCGCAGAAACGGCTCACCCTGCGGGCCAAAGCCGGCTTCGAGATGGCGCCTGACCGCACCATCGGACTGGAGCTCGGCGTGCAGGGCATCTGCGGTTGGGTCGCGGCCCACGGGCAACCCCTGGTGATCAACGATGTCACCCAGGAGCCGCGCTACTGGCCCCTGGAAGAACTGGCCGAAACGCGCTCCGAAATCGCCGTGCCCGTGAAAGTCAAAGGCGAGCCCATCGGCGTGCTCGACGTCCAAAGCGTGAATCTCAATGCCTTTAGCGAAGAGGACCTCTTCATTCTGGAAGTGCTCGCCGATCAAATCGGGGTCACCATGGAGAATGCCCGCCTCTTCGCTGCCGAGCAGCAACGCCGCCGCGAGGCGGAAACCCTGCGCACCGCGGCCCTTTCGATGATCACCACAGTGGATCGCAATCGCGTGATCGAGCAGATCCTTATCGAGCTCCGCAAAGTCGTCCCCTACGACAGCGCCTCCGTGCAGTTGCTCCGAGAGGAGCACCTGGAAATCATCGGCGGACATGGGTTCCCCAACCTGGAGGAGCTGCTGGGATTTACCTTCGACCTGACCGCCAATACCAATCCCAACTGTGAGGTCATGCACCGGCGCGCGACCCTCATCATCGGGGACGCCCCGACCAGTTACAGTGAGTTTCTGAAAGAACCCCACGTGCAGGCCAACATTCATTCCTGGTTGGGCACGCCGCTCCTCATCGGCAACGAACCCATCGGCATGATTGCCCTCGACAAACACGAACCGGGCTTCTACACGGAGGAACACGCCCGCCTGGCGGAAGCTTTCGCGGCGCAAGCCGCCATCGCGGTCGCCAACAGCCAGCTCTTCGAGGCCGAGCGCGAACAGCGGGAGCTGGCAGAAGCGCTGGCGCAGGCCGCTGCGGCCGTCACCGCGACGTTGGATCTCAGCGAAGTCCTCGACCGCATCCTCGAGCAGGTCGAGCGGATTGTCCCCGGCGATGCCTGCAACATCATGTTGATCGAGGGCAATTTTGCCTACCCCGTGCGTTCCCGTGGCTACGAGCAGCTGTCTGCCCCACGCATCCCGCAACAAGTCCCCTTGTCCATTTTCGACACAGCGACCCTGCGGCGGATGATCCGCACCGGCGAGCCGCTGGTGATTACCGATACGAGTGCGAGCCCGCTATGGAACCCCTCGCCGCAAAACAAGCCCTCCTGGGTGCGTTCCTACGTCGGCGCGCCCGTGTTGATGGGGAGCAAGGTGCTGGGCTTTCTCAACGTGAATGCCCAAAACCCGGGGCGCTTCAGCGCCGCCGACGCACGACGGCTGGCGCTCTTTGCCCCTTACGCCGCCACCGCCCTCGAAAACGCCCGGCTCTATCGCCAATTGCAGGATTACGCGAGCGAGCTCGAACGCCGGGTGCAGGAACGCACGGCGCAAATTCAGGGGCAACTGGCCCGTCTCGACGCCATTCTGAACAGCACCTCCGACGGCATCATCGTGGCGGACATGCAGGGGCAGATTCTACAGGCCAACCCCGTGGCGCAGGATTGGCTCACCCGCACCCTCGCACCGGAGGATAGCGCCCGGCTGCGGGCGACTATCCAGGAGCTCGCCGGACATTCTGCCGAGCATCCGAGCATCATGCTGACGCTGGCGGGGTTGGATCTGCAGCTCAACGCCGCTTCCATCTTCGACCCCCAACCCCAACAGCCTGCCGTCGTCGTGACCCTTCACGACATCACGCAGCTCAAAGCGCTGGAACGCATGAAGTCGGGCTTCGTCGCCAACGTCTCCCACGAGCTGCGAACCCCCGTCACCACCATCAAACTCTACACGGAGCTCCTGGCCCGGCAACCGCAGAAAGCGCCGCTCTATGTGGAAATGCTGGCGCAGAGCGTGGAGCACCTGGCGCACCTGGTCGAAAAAATCCTCCAGCTCGCGCACATTGACGCTGGCCGGGTCGAGCTGCACTTTGAACCCACGCGGCTGAACGACCTGGTCGAGCTCGTCATCAGCAACCATCAGGCCATGGCGCGCGAGGCCGGCGTGCAATTGCGCCAGGTGCAAACGGCGTCCAACGTCCATGTCCTGGGAGATTCCAAACGCCTGGTCGAAGTCCTCAACAACCTGGTGGAGAACGCCATCCAATACACGCCGGGCGAGGGAAAGGTCACCGCCATCATCGGCACCGCCGAGATCGAACAACGGGTGTGGGCCACCGTCACCCTTCAAGACACCGGCATCGGCATCCCTGAGGAAGAAATCCCCTACATTTTCGACCGGTTCTTTCGCGGAAAAATTCCGCAGCTGCTGCAAAAATCCGGCACGGGGTTGGGCCTGGCGATTGTGAAGGAGATCGTCGAGCTCCACGGCGGCTGGACGACCCTGGAGAGCGAAGTCAATGTCGGCACAACGGTGACCATCTACCTGCCGCTTCTGCAAAAATAACGAATCTGCGAATCAGCGAGTCAGCGAATCTCAGAATCATTTGCGTTAAAAAGGTATCACGAACTTCAAATTGCTCTCAGACCGTCATTTTCTTATCTGCGTGAATCCGCGTGAATCTGCGTCCAATACCTTCTCCTCGGAAAATGGCTCACGGATTCGGCCATGGATTTCGCAGATCAGAAATTGAAGCAGATAGTAAGACCTGCCAGACCCCTGAAGGCCTGGCAGGTCTTGCGTGCAGCGCCTCACGCGCCCTCTCCCCGGCTCAGCTCTGCTCGATCAGCCCCTCCCGCCAGGCGTAGATCGCCGCCTGCGTGCGGTCCGAGAGGTGCAGCTTGCTCAGCAGGTTGCTGACGTGCGCCTTGACCGTGCGTTCGGTCACGACCAGCGCGTCCGCAATTTCGGCATTGGACTTCCCTTGCGCGATGAGTTGCAACACTTCCAGCTCGCGCGGCGTGAGATCGGCGGCGGGATCGCGCGCCTGCGTCGGCGCCGAGACCTCCGCCATCAGCCGTCGGGCGATGCGCGGGTGCAGCGTCGCTTCGCCCACGGCGGCGGCGCGAATGGCCCGCAGCACCGTCTCCGCGTCGGCGTCCTTGAGCAGATATGAAAGCGCCCCCGCTTTGATCGCCGAGAAAATCAATTCATCTTGCACGTAACTCGTGAGCACCACGACCTGCGAATGCGGGCTGATCTCCCGAATGCGGCGCGTCGCCTGCACCCCACCCTGGTCCGAAGGCTCACGCCCCGGCTGCAGCGGCAGGACCAGGTCCATCAGCACCACATCGGGAACCTGCTGCGCCACGCCGTTGACAGCGCTGAGCGCATCGCCCGCCTCGCCGACGATAATGATGTCGGGCTGAGCGTTGAGATAGAAGCGCAGCCCCTTGCGCACCACGTCGTGATCGTCCACGATGAACACCGTGATGGGCTCCTCGGAGGATGGGGGTGGCGGTACACTGTTCGCGGCGGACATGGGCTTCACTTTCCCATCGCCCACATCAGGGCTGCGGCCACGCCCAGCGCCAGCAGCAGTCCCACCAGCACCATCACGAACCCGCGTCTCTGCGCCGTCGGCGCCGACGTCCGCGCCGGCGGTTCCCGCAAGCGCACCATCACCACGACGAGAATCCCCAGGGGAATGAGGGCCAGCAGCACCCATTCCGGCCCTGCAGCAGCAACATCAGTGACATCGAATGTCGCGCCGCGTCCCGCCCAGAAGCCCAAGGGCACTCCCAACAACAGCCCCAGCACGAAAGCCGCCACACTGCGCCCATGGCCCTGGCGTGGCCGTTCCTCTTCCCCGTAGTCATACGGCAGTCCGCTCATTTGGCCCATGCTCGCCTCCTGTTATGCCTGTCGGCAGCGCGTCGCCGGCAGCGCCTCTGCCGGCGATAAAACTTTTCAGCTCGCTGCGCACCCGGTCTACTGGGGTTTCTTCGGCGTGAAGGGGAGTTCCCCCACCAGGAGCGTCGGTGTGACGCCCTCTTGCGTGAGGATCACCTTCGCGTTGTCGCGCAGCGCCGTCTCCGTCATCTCCATCTGGCGCAGCAACTGCGCGCTGCCCTGGAAGTACTGTTGCGCCGCCTCGTTGACCAGCCGAATCGCCTCGGCGCGCCCTTCAGCAATCTTGATGGAGGCCTCCCGCTCGCCTTCCGCCTTGCGGATCGCCGCCTCGCGCTCGCCTTCCGCGCGTTGAATCGTCGCCAGCTTCTGCTGCTCCGCCGCTTCAAACTCGCCCGTCGCCAGCAGCCGCATCGCACGGCGTTCCTGCTCCGCCGTCTTCTGCTTGTGCATGGCCCGCTTGATGTCCTCAGGCGGATCAATCAACATGATCTCCACCTTGCTGACCACCAGCCCCCAATCATCGGCGAAGCGGTTCAGCACTGTCTGCAAGTTGTTGGCGATCTTCTCGCGCGCGACCAGGCTCTCATCCAACGTCAGATCGCCAAATTCCTGGCGGAGGTTCGTCATCGCCAGCTGGATCACCGCGCGCTTCCAGTTGTCAATATTGTAGAACGTGCGCTTGATAGATTCCTCATCCGCCTTCGGGCGCACCCACATCACCCCGTCCACCCGAATCTCGACGTTGTCCTTGGTGATGACGGGCTGAGGGGGGATGTCCACGGTATGTTCGCGGATATCGCGGACGCGGATCATCTGGAAAATGGGAAGCTGGAAGCCCAGACCGGGCAGCACAAACCGCGAATACTTCCCCAGGAATTCCTGAATGCCCCGTTCGTAAGGCTTGAGCGTGTACACAAAACCGACGATTGTCCTCATAGCACTCCTTTCTCTGACCTGGAATTCTGTAGCGTAGAAAACCCAAACCTGTCTCCCTCCATGGAGGATGCCGGATCGCCCGGCCCCCCTTCCTCCAACGGTCAGACCGTCGCCGGCTTGACCGCCTCCAACTCCGCCAGTATCAGACGCTCATCCAGCGTCCGCGCGACGATCATGGCGAGCAGCGGCAACGGCAGGGCCTGACGCAAGGTGAGGGAGAGGTCATTGCCCGATCCCTGCAGCTCCGCAAGCGTCGCGCCGCCCTCATCATAAAGCGTCCACCTGTCCGGGGTCTCGCGCTCCGGCACCAGGCTGTAACCATGGTCGTCGAAATTCACCTCCGTCCAGCTGTGGATCTGACGGCCCTGATACTGCATCGCCGCCACCGCCTGCCGTTTGAAGGTGAGGATCGCCCGTCCCTGCTGCCCCCGCATCCGGCGCAGCTCCCAGGGAGCGCCTTCCATCTTCCAACCATAGCCGTTCACCGTGCTGTGAATTTCAATCAGCGGCACGCCGGAGATCGCCGACCGCAGCCGCCAGCTCGAGCGCAGGCCCAACAGCTTGCGGCTCTTGTTGGCGCAGTACGGCCCGTCCACAGGATCCACCAACGGACGCCGCAGGTTGCGTTGGTCGGCTGGCACCCAGGGCCAGGTCTGCCCCACGGGGATGACCAATCGTTGCCCCAGCCAGGCCCAATTCTCCAGGCTGATGTCGGGGTGATATTGCGGCGCTCCGACTCCCGCCAGGATTGCGCCGTGACGCTCAGGCAGGTTCACCTCAGCCGTGACGGTCGTGCCGCGCCCCAGATCGCTGTCCACGGTCAGACGCCCGCCCACACTCATCAAGCGCTCGGTCATGCTGGCAAGGCCCAGGCCCGATTGCGGCGTGCTCGTGTCGAAACCGACCCCATTGTCCGTGACGCGCAACAGCACCGAAGCCGGCAGGCAATGCAGGGTGATATCCACGCGCGTGGCGTTGGCATGGCGGGCGACGTTGTGCAGCGCTTCCTGCACTACACGGTAGAGCACTTCCGCCACCTGCAGCGGCAAGTTCTGGTCCGAGCCTTCCACGTCCAGGTAGACCAGCAGGTGTTCCTGCGCGCCGAACAACAAGCTGTAGTCGTTCAACGCGCGGATCAGGCCCACTTCACCCAGGGAGCCGGGACGCAGGTCCTCGATCAGCCGCGTCGTCTCGCGTTGCGCCGCCTGCGCCGCGCGCTCGATTTCGTCGAGCATCTCCGCCAGGTCCGCCGGCAGCGCTCCCGCCTTCTGAGACCGGGCGCGGACAGCGCTCGCGGTCAGCGCCAGGCTGAACAGATGTTGTTTCACGCTGTCATGCAGCTCGCGCGCCAGGCGATTGCGCTCTTCCACCACCGCCAGCGCCCGCACCTGATCGGTGAGCCGGGCGTTGTGCTCGCGCAGGGCCTCCAGGTCTTCCTCATCCTCTTTCAGATGCGCGGCGAGCACGTCCAATTGCGCCGTGAGCAATCCAAAATCATCCGCCTTCGGATCTGCGATCCGCAATCCCAGGTGTCCACGCGCCCAGGCCTGTGTGATCTCCAGAGCGTGCTGCAGGCGCCGGGAACCCAGCCAGCCCAACGTGACGCTCGCCAGCAAGCAGACCGCCGCCGCCACCCAGGGCTGCCACAAGCCGATGAGCAGCGTCGCCGCCCCCACGCAAAGATACGTCAACGTCAATTTTTGTCGCGTCCGAATGTTCACCCGCCGGTTCAAATTGGACATAGGTCATCTCCCCACTCGAAAGTGCCTTCATTGTAACCCCGGTTCGCCTTTATGTCATCAGGCGGATGAACGAATTATGGCCTGTACTTGAGTACAGCGAGAGAGGAGGAGGAGGAGAAAAACCCACAAAATCAAGCGTTTCTAAAGTCCTTCGCCCCGTCGTGAAATGCGCCTTTGCCCCGCTGACACTTGAAAAACCGGCAAAACACCTATAATGCATAGAGGGACTTGTCTGAGGTTGCAATCCGCCTGCGAGCCGGTGCCCACCAGGCAAGGCGTTGGAGTCCTGAAGTCTTTTTAAACTAAGGAGACATTATGATCACACAGGAAAATCACAAGAAACTAGCCATCATTGTCGGCGGTGGTCCCGCTCCCGGCATCAATGGGGTCATTCATTCCGTGACCATCGAGGCCATCAATAATGGACTTGAAGTGCTCGGCATCCTCGATGGGTACACACATCTGGTAAAAGGCGAACTCAAGGCCCTGCCCTTGACCATTCAAGACGTCAGCCGAATCCATCTGCGCGGCGGCTCGATCCTCCACACTGCCCGCACCAATCCCACCGCCTCGTCCGAAGCCATGCGCAACACCGTTCAGACCCTGCTTGATGCCGGCGTGAGCTATCTGGTTTCTATCGGCGGAGATGACACGGCCTTCTCCGCTTACAAAGTCGCGCAATTCGCCCGCGAACAGCGAGGCGCCTCCCTCCAGGTCGTCCATGTCCCCAAAACCATTGACAACGACGTCCCCTTACCCTATGGCGTCCCGACTTTTGGCTACGAGACCGCCCGCGAGGTAGGCGCGCGCGTGATGATGAACATCATGGAAGACGCCCTCACCGGGCAGCGCTGGTTCCTGGTCGTCACCATGGGCCGTAAAGCCGGGCACCTGGCAATGGGCATCGGCAAGGGCTCCGGGGCCACCCTCACCCTGATCCCCGAAGAATGGGAAGGTCGGCGTATCCGCCTGCAAGAAGTGGTGGACATCCTGGCCACCTCGCTGATCATGCGCCTGGTGGATAACAAGCCCTACGGCGTGGCCCTGGTGGCTGAAGGCGTCATCGAAGAGATCGAGCCAGACGACCTGAAGGATCTCAAAACCGTGGAGCGCGACGCGCACGGCCACATTCGCCTCTCCGAAATCAACTTCTCCGACATCGTCAAGCGCACGCTGCGCGACCAGCTCAAGGAATTGGGCATCAACGTCAACATCGTCAACCTCGACCTGGGCTACGAGATGCGCTGCGCCCCGCCCATCGCCTATGACATTGATTACACCCGCAGCCTCGGCGAAGCCGCTGTGGATTTCCTGCTGGACGGCGGCACCGACGCCATCATCGCCCTGGCGGACGACCGCATCATCCCCCTGCCCTTTGAAAGTATGATGGATCCAGAGACCGGCCGCACGCAGGTCCGCAAGGTGAGGATTGATTCCTTTGCCTATCAATCCTCGCTGCGATTCCAGATCCGGCTCAAGCCCCAGCACGCCAACGACGAGGAACTATGGGAGCGGATGGCCGCGCAGACGAATCTCACGACGGAACAGTTCAAGGCGCGCTTCGGCTACCTCTCAGGGATTGCCGCACGCCCCTTCTAACCATGCAGCCCTGGAAAACTCTCGCGCGACGGACGGTCCTACACTGCGGACGGTTTCTCACCGTTGAAAGCCACACCGTCGCGCTGCCGGATGGGCGCATCATCGAGGAGTGGCCCTGGATCATCACGCCGGACTACGTCAACGTGGTCGCAGTGACGGTCGAGGGCCGCTTTCTGTGCTTCGAGCAGACCAAATACGCCCTCGTCGGGACCTCGCTCGCTGTGGTAGGCGGCTACCTGGAGCCGGGCGAGGCCCCCTTAACCGCCGCGCAACGCGAGCTGCTGGAGGAAACCGGTTACGCCGCGCCGACCTGGTGCTCCCTGGGCAGGTATCCCGTAGACGGCAACCGGGGCGCGGGCAACGCGCATCTCTTCCTCGCCCAAGAGGCCGCGCCCGTGGCCGAAATCCATGCCGACGACTTGGAAGAGCAACGCCTGCTGCTCCTCAGCCGCGCGGAAGTCGAAGCCGCCCTCGGTGCAGGGGAATTCAAATTGCTGTCGTGGGCCGCCGCGCTGAGCCTGGCGCTGCAACAGCTGTGAGCCCTGGCGCCCGACCCGTTTGAGCGGACACGCTTCCCCCAAAGCCCAAGGCGGCACGTAGTTCTTACCTGGCAATTCCTCGTCCAGGTAAGAAACCCTTTGACTTTTCCATCAAAACGTAGCATAATGAAGATATCACGACCCAGAGGACGAAATCGCGTGTTCATGAACACCCTCCCAAACCACGGACGAGGAGGACATCGTGGCTGAAGTTGCCTTACAGGCCTATGAGAATGAAATTGACCAGATGATCGAAGAGGCGCGGTATCTGGAAGCATTGGCCCACCTCCGACACATTCTGAGCCGATATCCTCGCTACCTGAACGCCTACTACCTGCTGGGAAAAATGCTGCTCGAAGCAGATCTACCTGACCTCGCCGTGGACATGTTTCGCCGGGTGCTCAACGCCGACCCCGAGCATTTCCTGGCCCGCATCGGCCTGGGACTCGCTCACGAACGTCGCGGACAGCTGCAAGCGGCAATCTGGAATCTGCAGCAGGCCTTTGACCTGGCTCCGGGCGATGAAGCCATCCATGATGAGCTCTGTCGCCTCATGGGCCAGGACAGCGGCGTCACGCCGGACCATATCCCCATGAGCCGGGCAGGCCTGGCGCGACTCTACCTGCGCGGTGGCCTGTTCAACCGCGCCGTCGAAGAATTCCGCACGCTCGTCGCCGAAAACCCCGACCGGGTGGATCTGCAAGTGGCCCTCGCCGAAGCCTACTGGCGCGATGATCAAATCGTGCTGGCGGCTGAGCAATGCCAGAGAATCCTGGACGTCTTTCCTTATTGCCTGAAAGCCAACCTGCTTCTGGGAACGCTGCTGCAAAACAGCGGACAGGAAAGTGGAGGCCGGTATCTGCAGCGCGCCCAGGAAGTAGACCCCGAGAATCAGGTCGCGGAGGCCCTCTTCGGCAGCAGCAGCCCCTGGCCCAGGACGACCAAAACCATCGAACGCCTGCTCTATGATCCCGCCGCGCTCGACGTAGATCAAAAAGCCCGCTGGTTCCACGACCTCGAAACCGCCTCCGTCTCCGTCGGCATCTCCGAGGCCTTGCCGCAGATGAGCCAGGCCGAAATGCAGCTGGTGGATGTGACCGCCAGCCTCGAGTCGCAGATTGAGATTCCCGATTGGCTGCGCGAGCTGACCCCGCTGGAAGAGCTCGCCGAAGGCGAAGCTCCAGAGGAACCGGCGGAAGCAGAAGTCGCCGAACCTGAAAGCACCATCGGCTATGAAGATCTGGCGAGCTGGCTACAACCGACCCGCCCCTCGGTCGCGCCTGAACCCACACCGCCTGCAGCAGAAGCCGTTTTGGGGCCGACCGCTGAGGAAGAAATCCCCGATTGGTTGCGCTCCCTGCAACCTGCCGGTCCCGCCGCCATCCCGCCTCGCCCCTCGGAGGAAGAAGTCGGCGAAGAATCTCTGCCCGATTGGCTCGCCGAACTCCAACCGCCCGCCGCCGCGGAAACCGCCGCTCCTGCCGCCCAACCCGCCGAGGCCGAAGAACTGTTCGGCTGGGACGCCTTTGCCGGCGCGCCCACAGAAGCAGCCGCAGCAGCCGGGGAAGAAGCGCTCGAAGAACTCCCCGATTGGCTCGCCGAACTCCAACCGCCCGCCGCTGCAAAAGCTCCAGCAGCCGCAGAAGAGCTCCCCGATTGGCTGACGGAACTCCAACCGCCCGCCGCCGCGGAAACCGCCGTTCCTGCCGCCCAACCCGCCGAGGCCGAAGAACTGTTCGGCTGGGACGCCTTTGCCGGCGCGCCCACAG
>Ga0208695_1001683_pt1 | contig 17741 bp, 15 predicted proteins | sample AD_UKC111_MetaG_FD_184449 | JGI IMG/M metagenome (GOLD analysis project Ga0208695, IMG submission 184449) | Active sludge microbial communities of municipal wastewater-treating anaerobic digesters from Hong Kong - AD_UKC111_MetaG (SPAdes)... | ecosystem: Engineered > Bioreactor > Anaerobic >... | reverse complement strand
CTCGCATCGAAAAAAACCAAAACCTCACTAATGTAATTCTCACAAATTTGCTGTATAATATTATTCACAAGAGACCCTCCTTGGTATTTATTGTGTTTAGCGACTAATATTTTACCAAAAAGAGCGGTCTCTTGCTATTTTTTATCCTAGAACAATTTTACACTAAGCTCATCTGCACCGCGTTTCTGATATATGCTCATATATCTGTTATCTACAGAAAAACCTTCCTGCTGTTACGGCAGGAAGGTTACTAAGCCAAGTCTCTCCCCTACTCTTGACAAGGCTATATATTTGTATTCAGCACATACTGCACAAATGCGGCAATGCCTATCGGAATTGCTTCATCATTGAAATCAAATCTGTCATTGTGCAATACCAGCTCTTCTTCACCGGGATTTGTTATCCCCAGCCTCAGAAGTGCTCCTTTGCCGACATAATTAACGTAATTGGAAAAATCCTCTGCGCCCATGGTAGGGCCGGTCAAGTTTCTTATATGGCCCTCTCCGAGGGAATCATCCGCAGCCTTCAACAGGTTTTCAACAATCTCAGGAGTATTTACTAAACAGGAAACTTCAAAATTATAGCTGAATTCATATGTACAGTTAAAGGATGCTGATACTCCTTTAATGATTCTTTCCATTCGGTTCTTGATATCCAACCGTACATTTTCATCCAATGTACGGACCGTACCTTCAAATATAGCATCATCAGGTATAATATTAAATGCCGTACCTGCGTTGAATTTGCATACGGTAACAACGGCAGGGGCGAAGGTGTCTATCTCACTGCTTACTATATTCTGCAGAGCTGTAACTATTTGTGACGCGGCAACTATTGGGTTTAGAGCCTTGAAAGGCCTGCAGCCGTGTCCGCCCTTGCCCACAATCCTGACCTTGAAGCTGTCTGCAGAAGCCATATACTGTCCCGGCCAGGAGCCTACTTCACCAACCTTAAACTGCGGCCATCCATGAATCATTACAATATTATCCACCTTTGGATTCTCCAAGACCCCGGCAGCTATCATCTCTTTTGATCCGTTCAGCCCCTCTTCGGAAGGCTGGAATATCAGCTTTACAGTTCCTGAGAAGCTTTCTTTCATACCATTCAACAGCTTGGCAGTGCCAAGCAATATAGCCGTATGCCCGTCATGGCCGCAGGCATGCATGACTCCACTATTTTTTGAAGCATAAGCCTTGCCTGTTTTTTCAGTTATCGCAAGGGCATCAATATCTGCCCTTATTGCAGTTACTCTATTGTTTCCGGGCTTTGTCCCCCTGATAATTCCAACTGCACCTGTCGGCAATGATAACGGAAGTACCTCTACTCCCATACCTTCCAATTCCTTTTTTATAAAGGAAGTGGTATTGAATTCCTTGAATCCTAATTCCGGATTTTCATGTAAATATCTTCTTGCATTTGTTGCATAGTCCTTTAACTCCAGCGCTTTTCCTAAAATTGACGATTTCATCACAACTCCTCCTTGGATTCAGGCAATTTCATGTTTATGTTTTCCAGTTTTTTGTTCAGGTTCAAAGCTTCAAACAGTGTCTTCCCATCACTTATAGCTTTAAGAAGAGCAGCCTCTTTAACAGCAGTTTTTTTACACAGCTCCAGTACCTCTCCGGCCTTTTCCTTTGGAATCACAACCACTCCATCATCATCACCGATTGCAATATCTCCGGGGTTTACTGCAACGCCGCCGCAGGATACCGGTATGTTCACCGAACCGGGTGATTCTTTAAAGCCGCCTAATGGGCTTATACTTTTTGAAAATACCGGGAAGCATGCTTCAATTATTTCCTGAGAATCCCTTACAGCACCGTCGGTAATAATGCCTCCCAGTTTTTTCTTCAATGCCATAGTTGTCATTATTCCGCCCCAAAGCCCTGCATTTGTGACCTCTCCGGCATCCACCACAAGTACATCTCCTTCTTCGGCAATTTCAAGAGCTACATGCAGCATGAGATTGTCCGACCTGAATGTTTGTACCGTCAATGCAGGCCCTGCAATTTTCATTCCTTTTGCAAGAGGCCTGATATAAGGCTTCATTGCCCCATATCTTCCCATTGAATCAGCAATCATAGCAACACTGTATTCCGCTAATTCCTTTATAAGCTCCTTTGATGGTCTTTCCCTTAACCTATTAATGGTATACATTCTATTCTCCTCACAGATTATTACTATTTGTCCAACTTGGTATTGGATCTTTTCATCTTCTCGGCAAATTCTACACAGTAATCTACCAATCTTTCAATTATCTTTTTTCCTTTTTCGCTGTCTCCGATATATGGATCACCCATGACTCCCTGCTTTGTAATTTCATCCATATCGTAATAAATTCCTGCGTCAGTATCCAAAATCCTGGTCTTGGAAATATTATCTATGGTAAATGCTTCCCATTCCCTAATCCTGTCCGGCTCCTCCAGTAAATCCATTCTGATATCCTGAGGCCTCAGGTATTTCATGACAGATGTAATCGGGTCCCCTCCATGTCCTAATGATTTCACATTTTCTCCATATAGCTCTTCTTTGAATTTTGGGGTCATGGACTGCCAAAGGTCAATCTTTCCTACCATGATCTTGTTATTTCTCCTGATATCTCTTGCAAGGATATCCAAAATAGCAGAATTGCCTCCGTGCCCATTAACAAATATTATTTTTTTCACGCCATGCTCCATTAAGCTTGTACAAACATCGCTGACTATATTGTACAGAGTTTTTGGTGATATTGATATGGTTCCGGGGAAGCATCTGAAATACTCCGAATAGCCAAAGGGAATAACGGGAATACAATATGAATCGGATTTTTCTGCAGCTATTTTTGCTATCTCATATGCTGCTATATAGTCTCCGGTAATTGAATGAGGCCCGTGTTCCTCCATTGAGCCCATAGGTATGAATACAACCGGATCCTTTTCGAATGCTTCTTTTACTTCCACCCAAGTCATAAAATGCAATTCATGTTTTTTCATTCTATAATCGTCTCCTGTCTGATATATATTTTATTAATACTGAGTACAGGCAACAAAATGACCGCTTTTTACTTCTCTTAGCTCAATATTGTTTTCGGTGCAAATGCTCTGTACTTTCGGGCATCTTGCCGCAAATCTGCAGCCGGGCTTTGGATTCACGGGGCTTGTTACTTCGCCTTTAATTATCTCTTTCATTTTTTTATTGCCATTCAAGCTGGGAACGGGAATTGCATCAAGTAAAGCCTGAGTATACGGGTGCATCGGATTCCTGAACAATTCCTCGTTGTCTGTCCGTTCAACACATTGGCCAAGATACATAACTGCTATTTCATCGCTTATATGCTTTACTACACTCAGATTATGGGTTATGAACATATAGGTAAGGCCCCTCTCCTCCTGCAGGTCCATCATCAAATTCAGTATCTGAGCCTGTATGGATACATCCAGGGCCGAAACCGGCTCATCACAAACTATGAATTGCGGGTCAAGGGCTAATGCCCTGGCTATGCCTATACGCTGCCTTCTTCCGCCATCCAGCTCGTGGGGATAGGTATTTATATATTTTTCTGTAAGTCCTACAGTTTTCATTAATTCATATACTTTTTCTTCCATTTCTTTTTTTTGCGTTATAGTCTTACATACCTTTATCGGCTCTGCAATTATTTCACTTACTGTCATACGAGGATTCAGGGAAGCATAGGGGTCCTGGAATACAATCTGCATTTTCTTCCTCATTTCTTCCATTTGCCTGCTGCTGTATTTTAAAATATCCTTCCCTTCATATAGAACTTCTCCCCCGGTGGGCTCCAAAAGCCTCAAAATAACTCTTCCCAATGTCGATTTCCCGCATCCGGATTCTCCGACTACCCCAAGAGTTTGCCCCTTCTCTATCCTCAGATTGACACCGTCCAAAGCATGAAGATTTCCTTTTGGTGTCTTAAAATATTTTTTTAGATTCCTTGTTTCAACCAAAGGCACATTCATTCAATTCACCCTTTATTCCATTATTTTATGCCTATGCCGTACTTTCGATATTATTCAAAAATAAATGACATTTGATATTATGTGTATGGCTTACATGATTTTCCGGTTTTACAGTCTTGCATATCTCCATACACTTGGGACAACGTGTATGAAATTTACATCCTGCAGGCAAATCGGTAGGATCCGGCATCAGCCCCTCAATAGGATTGAGCCTTCTTGTAGTTCTCGTCAAATCAGGTATGGACCCGAACAATCCGTCAGTATACGGATGGTGATCCTTTCCGCCGAATATGTCCTCTCTGGTTCCTATTTCGATTATTTCTCCTGCATACATTACAGCAACTCTGTCACAGGTTTGTGCTACTACCCCCAGGTCATGGGTTATCAATATCATTGCTGTATTCAGTTTCTCCTTCAAATCCTTCATCATATCCAGCACTTGTGCTTGTATTGTTACATCCAAAGCAGTTGTCGGTTCATCAGCCAACAGCAGCTTTGGCTCGCATGCCAAAGCAATGGCTATTACCACTCTTTGCTTCATTCCTCCTGAGAACTGATGAGGATAATCATTTTTTCTTTCCGGTGAAATTCCGACAAGCCTCAGTATTTCGTCAACCCTACGGGACATATCTTCCTTGCTCATGCCTTTTTTATGCAATTCCAATACTTCTGATATCTGATCTCCCACAGTCAGAGTCGGATTCAGGCTTGTCATGGGATCCTGGAATATCATTGATATGCTTTCTCCTCTTATCAAGCGCATATCCGCTTCAGTTGCTTTTGTAATATCAATATCCTCCAGCTTTATGGTCCCGCTTTTGATCAGCCCTATTTTTTCGGGAAGCAGCCTCATTATACTTAATGCCGTAGTAGTTTTTCCTGCCCCCGTTTCACCAACCAGTCCCAGGGTTTCTCCCTTATTAAGCTTTAAATCCAATCCGTTAACGGCATATACTTTTGCATCGTCTGTTTCATACATAACATTCAATCCGCTTATTTCAAGCAAAATATCCGTCATAGTTTCACTCCTAATATCAATATCTGCTAGTTTTTTAATTTAGGGTCCAATGAATCTCTCAAGCCGTCGCCTATAAGATTGAATGACATAACAGCCAGCATAATTGCAATACCCGGTATTACGACCAAATACGGATAGTACCTCATCTGGCTCCTGGCATCCGACAGCATTGAACCCCACTCAGGAGTAGGAGGCTGTATCCCAAGGCCGATAAAGCTTAAAGCTGCTATTCCCAGTATGGTAGTTCCCATATTCAGTGTTGCCTGAACTATAATCGGGCCGATTGCATTGGGCAGAATATGTCTTAGAATTATTCTTGTATTCCTTGTCCCGCATGCTTTTGCAGCTTCAATAAATTCCTGCCCTTTGATGGATAATATTGCTGAGCGGACCACCCTTGCAAATTGAGGAACTCTGGTTATGCTGTTGGCTATTATAAGGTTTACCAATCCCGGCCCCAGTGCAGCCACAACAGCCAACGCCATTAAAAGCCCGGGTATCGCCAGGAGCACATCCATAATACGCATTAGAATATTATCAGCTTTGCCCCCGTAATAACCTGCCGTCGCACCTATCATGGCCCCTGCCGTCAAGGATAATGACACAGTGGCTAAGCCTACCATCAGGGATATCCTGGCACCGAAAATAATTCTTGCAAAAATATCCCTTCCATACTGATCGGTGCCGAATATATGATCCTTATTCGGGGACATAAGCCTTATTTTCATGTTCTGTGATACCGCATCAGCTTCATAATCTACAATTAAATCTGCAAAGACAGCACAAAGCACCATCATTACAAGCATTACCAGGCCAAACATTGCAAGCTTGTTCTTTTTATATCTAAGCCAGATTGATTTAACCTGGCTTCTTTTTTTGGGTTTCAACATGTTTACTGCTAATTGCTCCGCCATTATCATCACCTGCTAACCTTTTACATATTGTGATTTGATCCTTGGATCTATAAAAATATACATAATATCTACTGCAAGATTAACCAGCCCCCCCAGCAATGCGACAAGCATTACCGAGGCTAATACTACAGGTGCATCCTTCATCTTTACGGAATCAATCATAAGGGAACCGATTCCCGGTATTGCGAATACATTTTCTATGATAACCGAACCGCCCAGCTGAATTCCGAAATTGATACCGATTACAGTGATTATCGGCAGCAGGGCATTTCTGAGGGCATGCTTGAATATTATCCTTTTCCCCTCTGCGCCTTTTGCTTTTGCAGTCCTTATATAATCCTGCCTGATAACCTCCAGCATGGTTGACCTTGTCATTCTTATCAGTATGGCTAAAGTAGCTGCAGCAAGGGTGATGGACGGCATAATATAATTTACCCAGCTGTCTGACCCTATTGCAGGCAATAAATCCAATTTCAGTGCAAACAGCAGTATAAGCATCAATCCAAGCCAGAATCCCGGCATGGAGGTTAATAGAAGCGATGAAAAAAGGCTTAATGCATCAATGATGGTATACTGCTTTACCGCTGAAATTATGCCAACAGGTATGCCGATAAGAACAGCTATTATCATTGCACCCGTAGCCAGTTTCAGAGTTGTCGGAAATCTTGAAAGCACTACTTCCGATACCGGCAGACCTAACATATACGATTCTCCGAAGTTTCCCCTTACAGCATCCTTTAAATAGTTTCCATACCTGACAAAAAAGTTCTCATTAAGTCCCATTTCTTCTCTCAGCTTATCCACATCGCTCTGCAGGGCGTGTTCGCCAAGTATCAGTCTGGCCGGGTCTCCGGGCGTTAAATTCATTACTGCAAACAACAGAAATGAAATTCCGATTATTACCGGAATCATCATCAATAATCTTTTAAATACATATCTTAACATTTTTCCTCCTACATCCAGGCCTTAGCAGGCAGTGATACCCGCTAAGGCCTGAAATTTTTAGAGCAGATTTTTACCAAGACCAATCATGGGAATACATCTTCATTGCAGGATTAATCTTTACCCCTAACAGGTCCTTATTTGTGGCATATTGCCTTTTACCCAGCAGTATTGGTACCAGCACACTTTCTTCCTTTATAATATTGCATGCCTTCCTATATATTTCCACTCTTTCCTTAGGATCTTGGGATTGTCTTCCCTGTTCCAGCAGTTCATCCAACTCCGGTATTTTACATTCGGCAAAGTTTCCGTTGCCTCCGGTTTTGCTGCTGTGGAATTGTGAATACATGCAGAAATCCGCATCACTGACAGGAGCAACTATAGCCCAGAATGTTATATCATAATCCGCATTTGTTACTACGTCTTCCATCCATTTACCCCGTGCCATTATTTCAATTTCAACATCGATTCCGATTTTTCTCAATTGCTCCTGTATTATCTCTGTCGGTTTGATATATATTTCTGAATCAATAGTCTTCATTTTAACTTTAAGTCCGTTCGGGTATCCTGCTTCTGCAACAAGCTGCTTTGCCTTTTCAACATCATAGGGATTCCCCTTGAAATTATCCGGATATCCGGCATAATTCGGAAGTATCGGTGCATCTACACTGGTTGCAACTCCTTCCTTAGCTCCCATAATGATTGCTTCCTTATCAATTGCATAGCTCACTGCTTCCCTTAATTTCTTATTGCTGAAAACGCCTTTGGAATTGTTGAAGGACACCAGCTGAATGGCATTGGCATCACATTCATAGAATGCCAGGTCCTTGTTGGCGATAATGCTTGCCCTGGCTGACTGATCCGGATTTACAACAACATCTACTTCGCCTTTTTCCAGGGCAACCAAAGCTGTACTTGCATCTCCTATTACTTTATATGTGACGGTATTTATAGCCGCCTTGCCCTTAAAATAATCAGGGAAAGCTTCAAGTACTATTTTGTCTCCTTTTACCCATTCCTTTAAACGATATGCGCCAGTTCCCACCGGGTTTCTTGAGAAACCTTCCTTGTCGGCTTCATAAGCTTTCTTATTGAGAATTGAGGTTTCCGGGCATGTAAAGCATCCAAGTATGGGGCCGTATGCATATTTTAATTTAACCTTTACTTTATTCTTATCCACCACTTCTGCTGATTCCATGGAGGATGTCATCTGCTGGGTGTAAGGTGATGCAATGGATGTATTGATTGAAAAAGCTACATCTTCTGCTGTAAGGGTATCTCCGTTATGGAATTTTACACCATCTCTGATTGTAAAAACTACTTCTTTTCCGTCTCCTGAGATTTCCCAGCTTTCCGCCAGCCAGGGTATAACTTCTCCGGCCTTGTTTTCATCATCTCTGACCAGGGTATCGTACAGCTGATATATTGGAATTCTTCTATCTGTTGCAGACATGGGATCCAGTGTGGCAAGGTCTGACTTTTCAACTACAGTAACATTGTCTTTCTTTACAGCTTCTACTTGAGCTGGAGCACTTGTTTCAGTCTTTTGTCCGGCGCATCCGGTCATTAGTATCGTTATGCTCATCAGAAAACACAATACAGTTATTAAAGATTTTCTTTTCATTATTTTACCTCCCAATAATTAGAATGGACGTACCTTTGGTACACTGCAAGAGTAATTTTTACCGGCCATTGCATTATCAAACTCTTTTTTCGCTTCAACATATATGTCAGGATCTGTTAAGAGCTTCATTCCAAACATTGCCATTATCTTTGATGCGCGTATCATGCCTTTCCGGCCCAGTGAATGCCCTGCACATGCTGTGGCAGGCCATGTATGTGCCTTAACCCCTATACCATAGCATGCTGTCCTGAAAGAGACTCCCGGCACCATATGCTGGATATCACCCACGTCAGTGGAGCCCAAGTTGAACTGTATTGGCAATAAACCTGTATGTACTATTTCATCATGAGGAAAACCATATTTCTCCCTGACAGCTTTACTGTGTTCCGGGTCTATGTCGTTCAAAGCTTTTGCAAAGTCAAGTTCTTCAGCTGTCAATTCTTCCTGGGGCACTTGTAAAAATGCTTCATGAACAACCTTCTCCAACACCTTATTGCTTAGTGCACCATATGCAGCCCCAAGAAACTCTTCTTCAAATACAGTTTCGGTCATCATCGCCGCACCCCTTGCAACTTTGACAAGCCTTTCATGGACCTCTTCCACGGTTTCCTTCTCCCTGGCCCTTACAATGTACCATACGGATGCTTTTGAAGGGATAATATTGGGAGCACTGCCGCCGTCAGTAATGATATAGGAAAAACTAACATCCTTCTTTACATGCTCTCTCAGGTAATTAGCTCCCACATTGGTGAGCTCTGCCGCATCCAGGGCGCTTCTGCCGTTATGGGGATCTATGCTTGGATGCGCAGGAATTCCTTTAAAGTGGAACTTCGTAGATAAACAGCTTATTGAATCAATGCCCACCGTGTTCATCATACCGGGATGAAATTGTATACATAAATCCAGGCAGTCGAATGCTCCTCCCTTAACCATAAAAAGCTTGCCGGTCAAAACTTCTTCTGCGGGGCAGCCGTAATAAATAATTGTTCCCGGTAAATTGCTGCTTATCATTTCTTCTTTCATACCGATTACTGCGCCTATATGGGCAGCACCTAACAGGTTGTGTCCGCAGCCATGCCCATAGCCTCCCGGTGTCACGGGATCTTCGGCAGTATCAACTTTTTGGCTTAATCCGGGAAGAGCATCATACTCTCCAAGGAAACCAATCACCGGATGGCCGGAGCCCCAAACCGCCTTTATTGCTGTCGGTATCCCCGCTGCTCCTGTTTCCACTTCAAATCCATATTCCCTCAGCATGTCCGCACTCCACTTAGCTGCCTTGAACTCCTTGTAGGCACCTTCAGGATTGTTCCAAATATCAATACTGAGCTTTTCCAATTTCTCCCTGACTCTTTCAATAGCATCAAGTGCTATAGAACCTGACATATAATTCTCCCTTCCTACCGAAATCGTTTCCCGCCTCCTTTGCACATATATTAAGTTCCGCAGAAACAATAGTGCAAGAAGCGTACCAATCATATTTTCAGCTCAAACAAAAAAGCATTACTTGTCAAAAACCTGGCTTTTACTACATATATCAACTTTTCCTGCAATTATACGATTATAATCGCTACTTTAATTGCTGAATATCTTCAGATAATATAAGCGGTAAAAATTACTGCACCAGTAAAATCTACCGCTTCAACCAAGCCCGCTACCCTTTAATCTGATACTCAATTATTTTATTTCTCAAACCTTTTTCACTTATTCCAAGCATTTCTGCAGTAGCCTTCCTATGCCCTCCATTTCTTATCAGGCTTGCTTTTATCACAATTTTTTCTATCTCCTTCAGTTTTAATCCGATTATATCCTCTGCAAATACACTGTCTTTTATTGTATTGCTTGTTTTGTGCCGTTTTACCTCTTCCGGCAGGTCATCGTATTCTATAATCGCATCGTTAGATAACACCATTGCATATTCAAAAATATTAGAAAGCTCCCTGACATTTCCAGGATAATTATAATTAAAAAGTATCCTCTCAGCTTCCTTTGATAATCCCTTAATCTCTTTATTCAATTCCTTATTGTGCAATTTTATGAAATGATTGAAAAGTAACGGCAGGTCTTGTTTTCTATCCCGCAAAGGCGGCAGGTTTATTTCTATTACATTTAACCTGAAATATAAATCCTGCCTGAACTCCCCTTCTCTGACCATAGCTCTAAGATCTTTATTGGTTGCTGAAATTATCCTGATATTCAGTTTCTTCTTTTCATTGCTTCCTACGGGTGTATACTCCTTTTCCTGCAGAACCCTCAACAGCTTTGCCTGCAGAGCAAAAGGAATATCCCCTATTTCATCCAGGAACACTGTTCCGTTATCGGCAAATTCAAACTTTCCTTTTTCATCTTTTATTGCTCCCGTAAAAGAACCCTTCTTATGGCCAAATAATTCCGATTCCAGAAGCCCTTCCGGAATAGCAGCGCAATTCACCTCTACGAACCGTTCCTTCCGGCGCTTTCCCGAATAATGTATGGCTCTTGCAACAAGCTCTTTGCCTGTTCCGCTTTCACCCGTGATTACAACATTTGTATCTACATCCTTAAGCTTATCGATAATTTTGAATACATTTTGCATTGAAGGACTTTTGCCTATTATGCCGTTATATGAGTATTTATTCTCCAATTCCTGGCTCAAATATTCGACTTTTGCATTCAGCCGCTGATATTCCAATGCCTGCTCTATTGTAACATACAGTTCATCCAGGTTTATGGGTTTCGTAAGATAGGTAAATGCTCCTTTTTTAATCGCCTGGACGGAGGAATCGATAGTACCATATGCCGTCATTATTATTACAATTAAATTCTTATCAATCTGCTTTATTTCATCCAGTACATCAAGTCCACTGTACTCTCCGATTTTCAAATCCAGCAGGCATAGATTGAAGCATTCCTCACGCATGAGTCTTATTCCATCTATCGGGTTTACAGCTGATTTGACATTATATTTATCCTCCAGAGCAAATGTGAGGGATGTGCAGATTCCGATCTCATCATCAATTATTAATATATTCTCTCTCATTTTTACCTCTCAAATCTTAGTGTAATTTTTGTATATTTATGCTTTTCACTGTCTATCAAAATGATTCCGTCATTTTTTTCTAAATATTGTTTCGATAGGTACAATCCAAGCCCCGTGCCGTTTGATTTTGTTGTGAAAAAAGGCTCCGTTGATTTTTTTATTTCGGTTTCGGACATTCCCACACCTTCATCAATAACCTGCAGGAAAACATAATTCTCATTCTTCCAAGCTTTAATGTTCATGTTCAGCTTTTCACCGGTATCATAGCCGCGGCTGATTTTTTCCTTCATTGATTCAAATCCGTTCAGTATGATATTTATCAATATCTGCGTCAATTGGTTCCTATCCGCTTCAATATGAAGCCCATCCTCTATATCAATATTCAGTGCTATTCTCTCATTTTCCATTGCATGACCCATTAAAGCTGTACATGATCTTATGACATCTTTTAGATCAATATCCTCCTTATAGTTGTTTTCCGGTTTTGCATAATCAATTAAATTCTTTATTAGGTCACTTACCCGTTCTACTTCTTTCGGCACAAATTCGGTTAACTGGTTTTGAAACTGCAGATTATTTATCTTGACGGGTATAAGCTCAATATATGTTTTTATGGATGTAAGAGGATTTCTGATTTCATGTGCTATTCCGGCAATTATTTGATTAAGTGCGCTATTTTTTTCTTTTTCAAAAATCTGCTCCTTGATATTTGTCTCTTCTGTAATATCTTCAATGGTCAGTATTGCTCCCCTGACATTATTGTCCAAATCAAACAACTGGTATATCCCGTATCTATATATGATATTTTCATCTTCTTCATTTTTTATTGTAATCTCTTCATTGGAAAATCTTATATCCTTCAGGAACAGCATATCCTTCTTATCGTTAAGTATATTATTCAACAGGCCAATTTCAAAAACATTCTTTCCGATAACAGGCTCATAAATATTTGTAAGCTTAGACGCACTTTGATTAAATAACGTTATTTTCCATTCCCTGTCAAATACTATAATTCCGCTTGGACTGCTTTCAACAATTCGGTTCTTCAGCTCATTATTATTTCTTGTCTCCAATATCTGGTTTTCTAAATCCTTATTGATTCTTTTCAATTCTTTTGTCTTTTCATTTACCTGCCTTTTCAACAGTATATTCATTCTGAAATTAAATATAAATATAACTGCGACAGCAGCAGCAGCCAATGCGGCAATATAGAGTATCCTCTTAATTATGTCCCTTACGATATATTTGTCTTCATTGATCCATTTATCATGTATCTTTTTATACTCACCGCTTATTCTCAGTTGCTGGATCCCGTTGTTTATTTTTTTCAGCAGATCTTTGTCCCCGGGTTTTATAGCAATTGAATACTCTATGGGAACCATAAAATTATTTACTATTGTATAGTCATCTTCAATCCCTGTCTTTTCCAGCTGATGTAATATGCAGTTTTTGACCCCGATCAATGCATCTGCCCTGCCGGAAACAAGATAATTGAATGCTCTGACCTGGTCGGAAACGACAATTGCCCTTAAGTTTTCCATATTATGCGCGAATGAATAGCTTATGGTATCATTTTCAAAAACCGTTACTAAATTATTATTCTTGTTATTGAAATCTATAAGTCTATTATTATTGACAATCATGAATATCGAAGACTGGGAGATGCTCTCTGACAGTCCGGCTTCGTACTTTACATTATTATTGATAACGCCGAGGGCAATATCAACATCTCCGTTCTCCAAGGCTTCCATGCATCTGTATGTTCCTTCAATAGGTATGTATTCAATCAGGAAATCATATCTTTCCGCAATTTTATTCAGCAAGTCAATATGCATGCCCGCAGGTTTATCATTCTCCAGGAACTGGTACGGCGGCAAATTAGGGTCAAAGGCAACCTTCAATATGGTATTGATGGCAGATACCTTATAGTTTAAGGAAAGTACAGCAATTATTAAAATTATGAATATCTTCATATTTTTGCGCAGCATACTCCAACCTCATCTTGCTTAAATATGGCCATTTAATTAATTATATCAATATAATGATACATAATCAATTTGCTGTCTGATTATGTCATACTGAAGCGAAACATCTTCATCAGTTTCTGCTGATTGCTTGGATATAAAAATAGCGCCGGTAAGCGCTATAATTATACTGGCATATCCTTCTTTGCGGCCTCAGTCCTCTCACTGCTGAAATAGTTGGTGCCGATTACACCTGAGATTATAAGCACACCCCCTGCTATCTGATACCAGTGCAGGGTTTCGTGCATAATGATGACCCCCGCCAGTATGGAGATAACCGTTGCCAGGTTGGCAAAAACCGAGGCGTTCACCACCGGAAGCTTTGACAGCATATAGTTCATTGCGAAAAAAGCAATTACCGAAGCAAGCAGTCCCAGGTACAATACTGCCGCAACCGAGCTCGCCTCATGCATTGGTGCTATAAACCTGTTGTAAAGATCATGGTTTATGATGCCCTGTGCCACAGAAACCAGGGAGAAAAACAATGCTCCGATCCAAAGCATTACAAAAGTGATTTCCGTTGCCGTAAAGTACTTTGAATACTTCCTTGAAAGCACATTGTTTATGGAGCCGGACAATGTTGCAGCAAGCAATAATATGATTCCTACGAAATTGCCGCTTTCCCCGGAGCCTTTTGCAAAAACAACTGTTACAATCACCCCTGTTATGGAAGCTGCGATAAACAGCTTCTGGATTCCCGAAGGATTCTCCTTCAGCATGGCCATACCCAGGATCATAACAAAAATCGGCATCAGGGACACCATAATACCTGCCTGGGAAACCGAAACATATTTAATCCCTACTGTTTCAAAAACAAAGGATATGACCGGATAGAAAACCGATAAAGCAATTACCCCTTTTATCGGTTTTCCGTGATAGTCCACTTTTACTGCCTTCAGCAGCAAAAGCAGGGTCAAGGTAACTGCTGCGATACCGAATCGGTATGCCAGCAGTACCATGGGTGAGAGGTATCTAAGGCCTTCCTTGGCAAAAAGGAAGGTCAGACCGAATATCAAAGCCATGACCAATCCTGACAGATATGCCTTCCAGTTCTTATAAGCTCTCATTTTTCGTCCTTCTTTTTAATTAATGCATCTACCCCTTTTGCCCCCCGGCCTTTTTCGTATACAAACAAGGGGTTGATATCTATTTCTTCTATATCCGGGTTTTCCATGACCAGCTTTGACACCTTGAGCAGAACGTCGATTATAGCTTCATCGTCATACACTATGCCCCTCAGTCCGCTGATTATCTTATGGATTTTTATTTCCTTAAGCATTTTTACTGCTTCCAGCCTGTCAATAGGCAGCAGCCTGAGAGTTATATCCTTGTATACTTCCACATAGATTCCGCCGCTTCCTGCCATAATGACGGGGCCGAACTGCGGATCCAGTTTCATACCTATTATCATTTCCAGGCCTTTTTCTGCCATTTCCTGTACAAGTATGCCGTCAATAACCGCGTCTGCCTTATAAGCCCTTGCATTTTCAAGTATCCTCTTATAAGCATCCCTCAGTTCCTTTTCATTCTTAACACCGATAAAAACGCAGCCCGCATCGGTTTTGTGCAGTATTTCCGAGGAAAGAATTTTCATAACCACTGGATATCCAAGCTCCGATGCACTTTTGGCCGCATCCTCTTCATCCCTGCATAAGAAGCTCTTTGCCATAGGTATTCCGTATCCGGAAAGAAGCCTGTTTGCATCCAGTTCATTCAGATATCTGCTCACTTTATTTCCTCCCCTCCGCATCCTTTAAGAATGATGCATATTCAACCATATGCCTTACAGCCTTTACCGCATTGGAAGGAGTATCAAAGGTTCTTATGCCGTTCTTTTCCAGAATCACTCTGCTTTCCCGGACATAATTCCCGGACATTATGCAGATAAGCACAGGCTTGCTTACCTTTTCCCCTTCCTTCAATAATTTCACCAATTCTGCTGCAAGCTCCTTACTTGGCAAAAATGAAGGAATAACGGTAATAAATATGACACTGCCTACGTTTTTGTCTTTTAGTACTATACGCAGGGATTCAACATGCTGCCGGACATTTGCGGAAGCTGTTATATCGGCATAACCCTCAGGGATGCATACGCTGGCCATATCCGGAAGAATGCTTCTTAATTCCGCTTTTGTCTCTTCTTCCACTACCGGCATGTTGAGGACTTCTTCATCCAGCAGGGCATCCGTGCAATATATCCCGAAGCCCCCCGCCTGGGAGAGTATGAAAACATTGTTGTCTTCAGGCAGCGGGAAGGCATCAAAGGCTTGAAGGGTATCAATCAGCTCCTCAAAGGAATAGGTTCTGATTATGCCGTACTGTTTGAAGGCGGCACTGTATACCGCATCAGATCCTGCCAGGGAACCGGTATGTGAATTGGCGGCCTTTGCTCCAACATCACTTCTTCCTACCTTCAGCACAACTATGGGCTTCTTTTTTGATATTCTTGCCATGGTGTTAATCAGTTTTTTTCCGTCAGAATATCCTTCCATATACATTCCGATGACTTTTGTATCTTCATCCTCTTCAAGGTATTCCAGCAAATCAATGAAATCAACATCAACCATATTCCCTATTGAAATGAATTTGTTCATGGAAATCGGAGCAGGCTGTGACGCTCCCGTCATCAGGATTGACGCCGCTATGGAGCCGCTTTGGGATATGAAGCTTATGCCTCCCCTTTTCCCTCTGGTCTCCTTGGGAAGCAGGGTTTCAACAAAGGTGGTGTCCACACGGTTTATATTGTCTATGACCCCTATGCAGTTGGGCCCTACCACCCGGATACCGTATTTCTTCGCCGTATCCATAAGGCAATTCTGTCTTCTGATTCCTTCTTCGGTTTTTGTTTCTCCGTAATTGGCAGCGGCACATACTATTACCTTGACATCATTTTTTTCTGCCATTCTCTTATCCAGATCTTCCATTATGCCGTATATCATTTCAGACGGTGTGATCAATACTACAAGCTCTACTTTGTCTTCAACCTCTGACAATTTCTCATAGCATGTCAATCCAAGAATTTTTTCCTCCGTTATGTTTATTGGAAAAACCTTCTTCGGATAGCCTATGCTCAGCAGATTGTTCAATATGGTGAAGCCTGCCTTGGATGGGTTGGAGGAAGCCCCTACAACTGCAATATTTTCAGGATTGAATAAAGCTCTTAGGTTATTATCCATTATATGACCTCATTTCCTACAAAGTAGACAGCCTCTTTAATCTCTTCCATTTGCTGTCCACCAGCTCCTGGATTTCGGCAATCTCATCTTCGTTCATATGTTTGAACTTCTTCATGTACCCGATATATTCCTTAACCGGCTTCGGGTTCTTGAACTCCTTGTTTATAATATATTTTCCGTCTATCACTTCATATAACGGGAAGAAATTTGTCTCCACAGACATTCTGCAGGCCTCTATGCTCAGCTCCGGTTTGATTCCCCAGCCGGTAAGGCACGGATTGAATATATGCAAATATGCCAGGCCCCGTTCCGATGCTTCCATGGCCTTTTCCACCTTGGCCACCATATCGGGAATAAACGCAGGGCTGCAGGTGGCAACATAAGGAATGTCATGCATTGCCATAATCATGGGGAAGTCCTTCTTGTTCTGCTTCTTTCCGCCTCGTCCTTCCTTGCTTACGGGTGTAGTGCTGGTCCAGGAGTATTTTGTGGTTGCACTGCTTCTTTGATACCCCGTGTTCATATAACCTTCATTGTCATAGCAGATATATATTATCTTGTCTCCTCTTTCCGCCGCACCGGATAAGCACTGCATTCCCGCATCCGTAGAGGCGCCGTCTCCGGCAAAGGCAACAACGTTAACCTTCCTGCCCACTTTCTCATAGTGCATTTTGATTCCGGCCAGCATGGAGGCTACATTGTCAAGAAGCGGGAAAAACACAGGAACCTTGGCGCCTGTTTCCATATCCCAGCCTACAACTCCTACTCCTCCCATGCATCCCGGAGGTATTGCAAGGATTGTATTGGGCCCCAGCACCTTCAAACATGTCCTTAAGGCCAGTTCAACATTACATCCCACACAAGCGGATATCCCGGGGGATATCATATCCTCCATAGAGGCTAATTTATCTACTGCATTCATTTATTTTGCCTCCTCTTCATTCATCAGCCAGATACATTCAGAATTCCTACCCTCTGCTGCCGCTTTGACAACCCTGTCTATTGAATCCATCATCATTCCTGCTGAAATATCTTCTCCGCCCAGGCCTCCAATAATAGGCACGGAGG
>Ga0208695_1001682_pt1 | contig 17751 bp, 14 predicted proteins | sample AD_UKC111_MetaG_FD_184449 | JGI IMG/M metagenome (GOLD analysis project Ga0208695, IMG submission 184449) | Active sludge microbial communities of municipal wastewater-treating anaerobic digesters from Hong Kong - AD_UKC111_MetaG (SPAdes)... | ecosystem: Engineered > Bioreactor > Anaerobic >... | reverse complement strand
ATATGATTTTAAATCGCGATAGCGGCGCTGCGGAAAGTGTGCTCATGCGTGGCGAAAAAGATTCTCGCTGTTGGCCTGTACCTTTTATTCATCAGGTATTGTTGGATGCTATAAAAGAATCCATGGCGGAAGAAAATTCTGCAAGGTTAGAAAACCCGGGAGAAGAAACCAAAGCCTATAGACCCCAAAAGGTGCTAACCCTCCTGCTATCGTCTCTCGAAAAGCGAAATGGCTCCATGTTCTTATTGGGAGGAAACCCGATAACTCTTATAAAGGCCGAAAAAAACATCCGCGCAACCTACCCAGGAATAACGATAGTAGGAAGCATACATGGCCTATATCGGCCAGAGGAAGAATGTGCTATAATTGAGGCGATACAAAAGGGAGCTCCTCAACTGATTCTGGTGGGTAGCCCGATCCCTGGCGGCGAATGCTGGATACCACGTCACATGAATATAACCAGAAGCGGTATTTTCTTTTATTATAAGCCTATAATGAAATGGATTTCCGGCAGATGAAATCTCTTTTTTCTCTAGACTCAATTAGACTTTATCTAACGGTTGAGAGATATATCGGGTAAAAATATCTTGCATAGACCAAACTATTCCCCATGTCTTGAAACATGAATATGTGTTTGTTACATCTTAAGCAATCATGAAAAGGCTTATCTATTTTGATAAGGATTCTAGCAGAATCCGGACAATAGTAAGGCTTTTTAGCAGATATTTCGATATATCTGTCGCTGGAGATTTGCTCGAATTATCGGTAATGATAGAAAGGCAGAAGCCTGAAATTCTTGTTGCTGGGCTTACATCATTAGATTCAGCATTCAATGCACGTCAAAAAGAAAGCATAAAGCGAATCACTCCTCCTCGATTGGAGATACATTATTTTCATAATTACTTTGAACTCAATGATATAATTGCCAGAGTCTCGGAAAAAGCAAGTAAAGACAATCTGCTTTCCTGTGCTGACAAAGCTGGGAATGCATTCGGAACAAAACCTCAATCTGCTGATTCTTCCTTAATTATAATTGGGAAAAGCAATAAGCTATGTCATATGATTTCGCAAATTCGTATGTTGGCCAACGAACCTTGCTCTGTTCTTATAATTGGAGAAACGGGAACGGGAAAAGAACTTGCCGCGCGAGCCCTGCATGAGTGGAGCGAGAGAAAGTGTAATCCTTTTCTGGCCTTGAATTGCGCGGCAATTCCAGAAACTCTATTTGAGAGTGAGATGTTTGGCACAGAAAGAGGAGCCTATACCGATGCTTCCTCAAGAAGCGGGGTTATCGAGCAGGCAAATAATGGTACGCTCTTTTTAGACGAAATTGGAAGCCTTTCTCCTATTTCCCAGCCATGTCTGCTGCGCGTGCTCGATAATGGAGAATATTGCAGACTTGGAAGCCTCCAAGCCCGCTCATCTAAATTTCGGCTTGTTACGGCTTCGAGCCGAAACCCAATCGACTTGGCAACCCAGCAAAAGTTTCGAGAAGATCTTTTATTCCGCATTGCCAATTTCGTAATAGAAACTCCTCCTTTGCGCGAGCGAAAAGAAGATATCCCTTTGCTTGCTCAGCATTTTTGCGATCAATATGCAAAAGGTCGCTTCAATATAGGAAGCGACGCCTTTGACAAACTGTATTCGCACAACTGGCCTGGCAATGTTAGAGAGCTTTGTTCGGTCATGCTGAGCGCATGCTCGCTTAGCAAGTCAGACAAAATTTGTGCCAAGGACATAAGGTTTTTGCCTGGCATTGAAAAGATATCAGAGCGAGGCAAGCACCAAAGCCCCTAAAGATGGGACCTTAGCCAAAATCGTCGCTATCTAATAAAAAGAAATTCTAGTATCCTAAAGCCATGAGCAATCATAACCCAGAAGATATCCAAAGCCGCATCCAAGTACAGAATCGCACATCGACATTCGGCGGAAAACTCGCGCTTGTCATAGGCGGCTCAGGGGGCATTGGTCTTGCCATATCCAACGAGCTTGCGAGCAGAGGCGCAGCGCTGCTTATACAAGGACGACATGCCTCGGACAAACTGCAAGAAGACAGCTTTCTTAAGGCTAAGAGCCGCGGCTTGATAGACTTGGAGTTTTCGAGTCCCGTCCAATTCATTCAGGCATTAGATTTGCGTCTTGATGAGATAGATTGCGAGCCCGATATAGTCGTCTGCGCCTTTGGTCCATTCCTAGAAAAACCACTAAGAGCTTGTACCACAAAAGATTGGGAATGGCTTACGCTTGCCGATTTGGCACTTCCAGGAGCCCTGGCAAGCCGATTCTTGCCTGGCATGATGGAAAGAAAATATGGCCGCTTTATATTCTTTGGTGGTACAAGAACAGATAGTATCCGCTCCTACAAGAAAACCGCAGCTTATGCCTCTGCAAAGACCGGACTTGGTGTGCTGGCAAAATCTATCGCTGTGGAAGGCGCTTCCAACAATGTCGCAGCCATCGTCGTGTGCCCTGGTCCAGTTGAAACTGAATATCTCGATAGAGAAACCATAATTCGCCATGCATCGCTGACAGCCACCGGTTCACTTTCCAAAGCCGATATAATAGCGAGCATCGCTCTCAATCTTATCGATGCCGAGCCATGCATCGCCTCTGGAGCAGTAATCAATCTGGATGGAGGTTTTGCGCCATAGCACCTTTGTGTTAGCGGGTGTACGACAATCTTGTGGCAAAGGTAGTTAGGCAGCCTTTCTTCTAAGGGTGTTTGACTTTTCCTAGCCTAACTCATATTATTGATAGATAATGCCATCAGGACTTCTTTCGCGAATCCAGAAGATTTCTCAACCTGGTTCAGATGCCCTAATCTCGTCCCAGATATCCACTGATTTCCCAGGCTGCATCGTCGCGCACTTTGTAGGTGCGGTTACAGAAGCTAATCTGGATATAGTTGCTCAATCATTCGATAGCATACTCTCTGAAGGCATACGCTACCTGGTGGTCGATTTTTCCACAATTGAAGATATCGGGCCAGCAGGTATGGGGCTAATGCTTGCGCTCAGGCAGAAATTGAGAGACCGGCATGGCGACCTCGTGCTTTGTGGTATGCGGCCTCGCATGGAACGAATGCAGAGAATACTTGGACTCGAGGGCTATTTTACGACCGCTGCAGATGCCCAAAGCGCGCTGACAGGTCTTAAATTCGCCATAAATGGCATATATCCCCTCTCTGTCCAGTGCCCAGCTTGCAACTCTCTTATTGATATAGAAAAGCCCGGTAGAGGCCGGTGCCAGACATGTGAAGCAGTAATCACGGCATTTCCGGATGGAACTATAACGCTCGGTTGAGCGCATAGATCTAAGACAATAGAAGTACAAGGAGGAGGTAGTAATGTCAGCATTGACCAGAATAGAAAGCTATCTCATCGACCTCGGAATCGAATATCAGGAGCTTTCCAATAGTTCCTGGTTGATTGAGGATGAAAGCAAGGGCTACCCCAGAATGATAGTCAGCCTGTCGGACCCTCTTGTTATTATCAGCGCCAATGTCATGCCAATACCAAAAGAGAACGCCGAATCGCTCTTCAGGACGCTCCTGGAGCTCAACGCCACGGATCTTCTTCATGGTGCCTATGCGATAAGCGGCGACCAAATCATCGTGATAGATACACTCGAGTATAACACGCTTGACAAAGAAGAATTTCTTGCATCTATTGAATCGATATCGTTCGCATTGCTAGAGCATTACAAGAAGCTTGCGAGCTATATTCATAAAGTGGAGGAATGAACTATGGGAATGTTCGATCGCCTTAAAACAGTGATCTCATCGAATATCAACGCTATCATCTCCAAAGCCGAAGACCCCGAAAAAATGCTCAATCAGATGATCATCGACATGAACGAGCAGCTTATCGAGTCCAAGAAAGCTGTTGCTATGGCCATTGCAGACGAGAAGCGGCTAGAACGAGAAATGATGGAGAACAAGGCCAAGGCACAAGAATGGGAAAAGAAAGCCATGCTTGCGGTCCGCGCTAACCGCGATGATCTCGCCAAGGAAGCTCTCCTTCGAAAGCAAGAATTCGAAAACTATGCTACCCAGCTCGCTCAACAGTGGGAAGCACAAAAACAGTCTGTAGAAAAGCTCAAAGAAGCTCTGCGCCAGCTGCAAAGCAAAATCGAAGAAGCAAACCGCAAGAAAAACATTCTTATAGCACGAGCAAAGCGGGCCGAGGCTCAACAGCGCATAACTCAGACCATGTCGAGCATGGCAGGCAATAAGAGCGCCTTTGAAACATTTGAGCGCATGGAGCGCAAAATCGAGGAAGTCGAAGCGCAAGCAGAGGCTACGAAAGAACTCGAAGATACTACCACAGGCTCAAGCCTAGAAAAGCAATTTGCTCAGCTAGAATCCTCGCCGCAAGCAGCGGATGCTATGCTCGAAGAGCTCAAGAAAAAGATGTTAACCGAGGATGCAGGACGGACTAATTCTCAGCAAGAATAAGGCTTTGCAATCTTTTTTCAATTGGTCTTCTTCTCGATTGGGCCTTTTACTTTGTTTGGGTTATTTCGGTTTTCAGTCAGTTATTCTTATTCTCGCTTAATGTGAGCTCCCACTGAGGATAGTCTCTCGACGAGATTTTCATAGCCTCGCTCGATCTGATAGACATTATGGATAATGCTAGTGCCTTCTGCGCAAAGCGCAGCGATAACCATGGCCATTCCTGCTCGCACATCAGGTGACACCATGACATTGCCTACAAGCTTCGATGGCCCATAGACAATCGCTCTATGCGGATCGCATAGCACTATCCTTGCGCCCATCGATATCAATTTATCCACAAAAAACATTCGCGATTCGAACATCTTCTCATGGATGAGCGCTACCCCATCCGCTTGCGTTGCCACTACCGTCATTATCGAGGTCAGGTCGGCAGGAAATCCAGGCCATGGAGCATCGTCTATCTTGGGAATCTGGCCACCTATATCCGGAACAACACGCAGGGCGACCATGTTATTTGGCCTCAATGTGTTCCCTTTCAAATCCCATGTTACGCCTAATTTAGAAAATCCCACCTTGAGAGGAGGAAGGTCGTCCGCCCTGACTCCATCGATCCGCAAATCTCCGCCTGTCACCGCCGCAAGGCCAATAAAAGAACCAAGTTCCATATAGTCTGAGCTTATAGTGAAATCCGTTCCATTTAGGGATTTTGCACCTTGGATAATAAGGCGGTTCGATCCTACTCCATCGATATCAGCGCCCATCTGGATGAGCATTCTGCAGAGATCCTGCACGTGCGGCTCACAGGCGGCATTCATAAGAATTGTAGTTCCCTCTGCAAGAGATGCCGCCATTATCGCATTCTCCGTGCCAGTCACCGATGCTTCATCCAAAAAAACCGGCACACCCACCAGTTTGGTCGCAGAAAAACCAAGCGTATTTTCTAGCGAGATACGTGCCCCAAGTTCTTGAAGCGCGACAATATGTGTATCTATTCGCCTCCGCCCAATAGTATCCCCACCAGGAGGAGGCAGAATTGCCTTGCCAAAGCGTGCCACAAGAGGACCAGCAAATAGAATGGAGGCTCGAACCTTCCTGGCGAGCTCTTCGGGCACTTCGCAATTCGCGATAGGGCTCGGATCTAAGCACCAGGTATGAGCATCGATCTGCTCAACTAAGCCTCCCAGATATCGAAAAACATCGAACATAACGGCGACATCCTCGATTGCAGGTATGTTTCGGAGTGTTACAGGCTCATGAGCTAGAACCGATGCTGCAATACAGGGGAGAGCAGCGTTTTTATTGCCGGAAAGCGCTAGCGTTCCCTTGATAGGATATCCACCTTCGATGATATATTTGTCCATAACCTTACTGTATGCGCTGCCGATATGCAGGTCAAGCGCACTAGAGTTTTTCTGGAGGACATCATGGCCAAGGAGATAGCAAAAGACAAAGCGGACATCGATAGATTCGATATGCCTTTACCCGACGATTTTCATGCTCATCTAAGGCAAGGAACTCTCCTCAAGGCCTCGGTGCGCCGACATGCTGGTCAATTTGCTAGAGTACTCCTTATGCCTAATACCCTGCCGCCTATAGCAAGCCCGAACCAGCTCAAGGCTTACAGAATCGAGGTCGACCAAGCCCTGGCTGAGCTTCCTTTAGAAAAACGCTTCGAGCCGCTCTACACTTTCAAGCTACTCCCCGGAATGAAAGGTGCTGATATCGAAGCATTGGCTCGCGAAGGAACCATAGCTGGAAAGTATTACCCTTCGGGATCGACAACCAATGCCGCGGATGGCCCCCGTTCCTTCGACGAAGTCGAAGAAGCATTGAATGTCATGGAAGAAATGGGACTCGTCCTCTGCATACATGGGGAAGATCCAAGCGCTCCTGTTCTTGATCGCGAACAGGCTTTCTTACCCCAGGTCGAACGCCTTATTATGCGCTATCCAAGCTTGCATGTAGTTTTGGAGCATCTTTCAGACGCTAGGAGCGTTCGCTTTGTGCAACAAGGACCTGAAAATCTCGCGGCAACGATAACCGCGCACCACCTGCTTTTCACCCTAGACGACATGATGGCAGATGCACTTAATCCTCACTTATATTGCAGGCCGATCCTCAAGTTCGCCCACGATAGAGATGCGCTGCGGATGGCAGTGCTCTCGGGTTCGAAAAAGTTCATTTTTGGCAGCGATTCGGCACCGCACCTAAGAGAAAAAAAGGAATGTTCAACTGCGGCTTCGGGTGTATACTCGGCTCCGACAGCCCTTCCTGCGCTGGTAGAGCTTTTTGCTGACTTAGGTGGTCTTGAACAACTTGTGCCTTTCTTATCTGAGAATGGCTCGCGTTTCTATGGACTTGCAGCAAATCCTTCTGTGGAAAGGAATGAACAGCAAGACCTGCACGCGCGTTCGATAGCTTTCCAACGAATAACTTGGACTGTCCCAGCAATGATCGATGGCATTGTTCCTATGTGCGCCGGCCAAAGATTAGGCTGGCGAGTCGTTTGACTGCAAGAACCTACAATCTCACAATTCTTGAGTGAGTAATTACTTCTGCACCTGCATCAGTTATAAGCACATCGTTTTCGAGACGCACTCCGCCTAGTTCTGGATGATATAGCCCTGGCTCTATAGTCACAATATGTCCAGGCAGCAAGAGATCATCTGGCATGGCTCGCATGCTGAGCGTAGGTAACTCATGCGCATCTAAACCAATTCCATGACCAAGCGAATGTGGCATGAACCATCCGGCATTGGCAAAAAATTCATCTACAAGTGTAGCAACCTTGAGAAGAGATGCACCTGGTCCGCATGCCTCCACCGCAATGCGATGTGCCTCCTCAACAAGATCGATCATAGTCTTCTGCTCTTGACTAAGAAGATTGTCTACAAAGCTCATAGTCACATCGCTAGTGTAGCCTTCGAAGCGCAGACCAAAATCGAGAATGGAAAGCCCCTTGTTAGCAAAAGGACCTGCGGTAAAAGTAGGAAAAGCATGAATGCCAAAAGAGCGCTCAGGCCCAGCGACAAGGCTTTCGAACCCCATTCCCTCTGCACCCATTTGCCTTGCCTCGCGCTCGAGAAAAAGAGCGACATCTAGTTCGGTAGAGAGAGTGCCAGCTGCGACTTCTTTCTCGACCATATCCATAAGCTCGTCGGTATATTGAGCAATCTTCCAGTACAAATCGATCTCGTCTGCATCCTTTCTGGACCGCATCTCCTTGATAAATCCATCGATGCCGTTCTTTTTGCAGACAAGATCAAAAGCATCGAGAGATTGAACAAGCTCTATATATTCGGGATAGGGAGTAGAAGCCGGAAGCGCAACCTTCGAGCCTTTCTCAATACCCAAGAGCTCGAGCGCTGCCTTGAGCGCTTGAGCCGATTGCCTCCCAAAATCAGTAAATGGCAGGACATGATCCGAATCTCCCATTCGATGTGCCATATTTACATCCCAGGCAATAAGCACAGATGTACCATTCGCGTTGACTACAAGCAGGGCATCCGAAGGCTGACCACACAGATAGCGCAGCGACGAATCTCGTCCATGCTCGAAATCCGATACCACAACAGCGCCTAAGCCCTTTCGCACAAGCTCCGCTGCAAGCGCAGAGCGCCTTCTTGAGTATTTCTTGTTGTTCATGCATGCTCCTTAGGATTCAAAATAAAATGGAAAGAACAGAGCAATTATCCTCCGAGGCAAAGATACTGTCCAGGGAGGGCTGGCTTAATTGGCGCATAGTCGCAGCGGAATGGAAAAAGAGCTGTATGATCATCTAGATATATGTTCATTAAGATGATTTTGAACTGAGTTCATAAGAAATCAAATATAAAAACCGTTGACAGTGTATATTTCCAGTGTTTTAATCAAAGTGATGTCAAAATCTATTTTAGTATAGACATCTCATTTCAATTCCCATGAGGAGGAAACTGATGAAAAAGGGTATCTCGACTTTCTTTCTTTCAATTATGATGCTGATGGTTATAGTCGGGATAGGAGCTCAAGATGCTGACAAATATGCGGTCAAAGCCCCAATCAAGATACAGTTTTGGCACGCACTTGAGGCTCAATATAAGCCACTTATCGACAAGGTAATCGCCGACTTCGAAAAACAGAACCCACTTATCAAGGTCGAGGCAATCTATCAAGGCAGCTATGCGGATCTCAACGAAAAGCTAATAGCTGCACAGGCAGCAGGCACTACTTTGCCAGCGCTTACAGTGGCAAATACACCCTATGTAGCACAATATGGTGCGGCAGGGCTTTGTGAGATCCTTGATCCATACATCAAGGCGACTAGCTTCGATATCAATGATTTTGGTGAAGGTTTGCGGCGAGCTTCGAGCTATGATGGCAAGCAGGTCTCTTTGCCCTTCCTTATTTCTACACAAATCATGTTCTACAACAAAGACATAGCGGAAGCTGAAAAAATCAAGCTACCAGAAAAATGGTCAGATATGGATGAATTCATGAAGAAAGCCTCAAAGATCTCGGGCGGAGTTACTCAACGATATGCCACAGTTATCCCGGGCTGGGATCAATGGTATTTTGAGCCTTTCTATTTAAACGCTGGGGTAAAGATAATAAAAGACAATAATACTACTGATCTAGGAGAACCAACCGCGGTTGCAATCACAAAGAAACTTAAACAGTGGTGTGACGAAAAAACCGCCTACTGGGCTTATGGAAAGGATGCTTCTTCTATAATGAGACAGAACTTTCTCGATGGAAAAGCTTTTTCAGTTGTACACACTACTTCATTGTACGAGATGTACGCCACTAATGCCAAATTCAAAGTTGGAATGCACTATCTGCCGGGCAATGCAACAAGAAAATCGGAAATTGGAGGATGCGTTCTCCTTATTCCAGCAAAGAACAAACAGGATGTAAAGAATGCGGCATGGAAACTTCTATCCTATCTAACAAGCAAGGAAGTCAACATGCTTTGGGCAAAAGAAACTGGATATATGCCTACCCGCAACTCTGTCTTGCAAACAAGCGAGGCGAAAGCATTTCTAGAAGAAAAGCCAGCATTCAAGGCAGTTTTCGACAATCTAAACAATATAAATCCACGTATTCAACACCCAGCCTATGCAGCGCTTTCGAAGATTTGGATGCAGGAATTGGCTAAGGTCATTATTGAAGGTGGAGATGTCGATTCTTCTATGAAAAAGATGGCACAGCTAATAAACGAAGCTCTTGAAGACTGATAAGCAAAAATTAATTCACTTTTAAATGTGGCTGACAAAAGATACTTTTTGTCAGCCACACCCTTATTCCGAGTCAAGCTGGAGAAATGAACTCAATGACTACAAAAAAGAAAATCAACTACCGGCGGCGCGAAAAATTGAAAGATTTTCTATGCGTGCTGCCTGCAGTCATATTTTTCGCATTATTTGTCTATTACCCAATCGTAAAACTCTTTCAGATCAGTTTCACAAACTGGAATCTTATAAGCGACACCTATAAATATGTTGGACTCAAGAATTTCAAATGGCTTTTCAAGGGCTCGGGATTCGCAAGCCTAGTAAATTCCCTGGCCATCACCTTCCGCTATACATTCTGGGAAATTGTCATAACAATAGCTGGAGGTCTGTTGCTAGCATCCCTATTCAATAGAGAGAGCAAAGTCTTTTCTGCATTGCGCTCTATCGTTTTTATGCCGCGATATATCGCCATATCGGCTTCCGCCATTGTATTCATGTGGATCTTGAACGACCAATACGGAATTCTTAACTATGTCCTCAAAGTAATCGGCCTTAAGCCAATAATGTTCAATACCAAAGAAAATGCCTTGACGGCAGTGCTCATATTGACGGGCTGGAGGGTTATTGGATATGGCATGATGATCTATCTCTCCGCAATGAAGGGCATATCACCTGAATATTATGAGGCGGCAAAGCTCGACGGGGCAAATGGTTTCCAGCGATTTAGATTTATAACTCTCCCACTTCTTTCTCCTACAACCCTGTTCCTCTTTGTCACAACTTTTATAGCCTCGATGAAAGTCTTCCAATCAATCGATGTAATGACAAGTGGAGGACCGTATGGGGCAACAGAAGTAATTGTATACTGGATCTATGAATTGGCTTTTGTCGATTTTAGAGTGGATCGCGCTGCAGCAGTTACCCTTGTCTTTTTTGTAATTCTAATGGGATTTACTGCCGCCACAATGAAATTCACCGAAAGAAATATCTATTATGAATCATAATAAGGCGACTTACTTATGCTAAAACAGAATGAAATTTCCAATATCAAAGCGATCAAGACTCGGCACATACTGACATTTTTTCAGTATCTGTTTGCGATCGTATTTACGCTAATCATAGTCTTTCCCTTCTACTGGATGATCATCACATCGCTCAAGACAAGCGAAGAGCTGCTGAGACCTGTTCCTACTCTTTGGCCATTGAAATTCCAGTGGAAGAATTATATCGATGTGTTCAAAATGGCTCCTTTCGGGCAATATATACTTAACACAATCGTCATGACCGTAGGAGTAATGACTCTACAGATTGTCATCGGATCCTTTGCGGCCTATGGTTTTTCCAAAGGAAAATTCCCTGGACGCGATATTCTATTCATTGTAGTCTTGGGAGCACTAATGGTACCCATTCAAGTGACCTTTGTGCCAATATATGTAATGATAGCAAAGCTCAATTGGATAAATACTTTTGCGGGTCTGATAGTGCCTAACGCCGTATCCGCTTATACGATCTTCATGCTTCGACAGACTTTCAAATCTGTAGACGATGCGTTTATAGAAGCTGCACAGCTCGAAGGATTGGGGCGAATCGGTATTATCTTTCGCATTCTAATTCCATTATGCAAACCCACCATGCTTACTGTTACCATAATAACTTTTATCGATAGCTGGAATGCATATTTCTGGCCCAAAATCGCCACCACCACTCCATTGCGAAGGACAATCGCATTGGGCGTCTATGAACTCAAGCGCTCTTATGCAGGCCTAGAAACTATGAATCAGAACCAAATCATGGCTGGAGCTGTAATAACGGTTATTCCAATCATTATTCTATTCATTCTCCTTCAGAAATATATTCTTACCGGATTTTCGAAGGTGGCTTCAAAGTGATTGGGAGTAAGATGAACCAGCTTTCTAAAGAGCCTCTTTCTATAGGGGTAGTGACCCTTCCCAAAAAGGTCTTTTCTAAAGAAAACTTTTCTAAAGAGGGCTCTTCTATGGATTCCTATTCTATAGAGGCTAAAAAGAGAAAACCCAAGTTGGACCGCTCAAGACACAGCAATGCGCTTGCTCTGCGATGTAAGACTACATTCATTTTTGCAATGCTGTGCATTGTCTTCGGGATTCGAACTGTCGGCCTTACATGGGCTCAAGCCGAATCTTCTGCCATAGTGGATCGTTATGATCAGGTATTCAGTCGTGAGAATAATGATAAAAGGTTGACAGCCTGGTTCTTAAGACTCCTATTGTCCGAAGAGTCGAATACCGATGAAAAATCTGGGGATAGTACTATCATTATCTCGCCAGATAATAAGGTGATGCTCATAGATGGCGGAGCCCCATCCTGCGGTTCTATGGTATGCTCCTATCTGCATGCTCTTGAAATCGATAGAATAGATGCCATAGTAGTGTCGCATCCTCATATAGATCATATAGGTGGGCTTATATCCGTACTGCAAGAATTCCCTGTAGAAGTCATCTATATGAGCAAACTCGAATATCCTACCGCTATTTTCCAGAATTTTTTGACCAATGCGGCGGACAAGAAAATTCCTATTATCTATCTAGAAGAAGGATCGGAGTTCGACTTTGGCAGTAAAATACATGCAAAAGTATATAATCCGGAAGCTAATATCGTGTATTACAGCGAATATCCTGCCAATAGCACTCTATTTGTAAACGATAGATCTTTAGTAATGAAATTCGCATTTGGCAATTCGAGCATGTTGTTCATGGGCGATGTCTATACATCGAGGGAACTGGATCTTATAGAGAAATATGGCTCTGAGCTCAAGGCCGATGTTTTTAAAGTAGGACATCACGGTAGCGATACATCATCCTCTAAGTCTTTTATAAGACTTGTGTCTCCAGAAATTGCAGTGATGATGCATGACCGCCTTGCCAGCTTGCAGGTATATAATAACCTCCGAAAAATAGGAGCAGCAGTCTATTTGAGCCCCATTGATGGAAACATAAGAGTCTCTATCGACGATAAGGGAAATCTGAGCGTAATTACGCAATTCGACCGAATAAGCGACTTTTTAAAATAGAAATAGGGATTCCATATTATCCCTCTAAACTAACGACATATTCTTCATCCAAGATTTTCTCATGGACCTAAAATGGCATTGCATAGGCAGCGGTGTAAGCAAGGCAATATTCAAGGTTATCAAACAAGCCGTCTCATCATTATCTTTGATCATTCTCTTTGAGCCTTGTGGCAAGAATTGCTGAAGCACCCAATAGTACTGCTACGATGATGAGCGATACAGTGAAAGTTCCAGTCACATTGTTGATCGCTTCCATCGCATAGACGAGTAGAACAGAGACTTGGCCCGCGAGCGTAACTAAGCCGTTGGATGTGCCTTCTGGAGTTGGATGCGCAACTTCAGCCGCATATTGCATTCCCACAGGATTCACTGCAATTAGAAAAAAACCCAGCACAAAAGCCGAAGCTGCGATCAGTACAAATCCTTGCGCGAGTGCCAGTCCAACAAGACCTGGAATCGCTCCCATTAGGCCTAATACGATGTAGGGTTTGCGTTTCCCAGCCTTGTCAGAAAAGTGCGGTATGACCATTGCGCCAATAATTCCTCCTACTAACATGATGGCTCCAAGAATTCCCGCTTGATCTGAACCTATGCCACGCGGCCGAACAATACCCTCAACCCAGGTTGTCACACCATTGAAAATACCCATCCCAACGAACACGATTACGAGAAATTGCACGAATGATGGTGTTTTGAGCGCATGTTTTAACCCTTCAACCATGAAGGCGCGCTCGCGGGATGCCGATTCGTCAGGCGGAAGCCGCGGCTTTTCCTTGGCCACGAGCGCAAACACCAACGCAGCCACGCTCGCTGCCGCACCATACACCATCTGCACCTGCGCAATATTCATCCTTCCGGCTAAAATCGGAGTCAGCACCAGGCCAACCGCGGTTCCGAGAATGCTCGCAATAGTGATAAGCCCAACCGCAGTAGCTCGCTCGCGCGCCGGAAACCATGCAGCCGGTATCTTTGTCCATGAATTCAGCAAAAACGGCTGCGCCGCTGCTAGCCCGCAGGTCGCTACCATTGCAAGCGCAAAACGCTGCCCTGCAATGCCACGTACTATTCCCAGCACGCCAACCGCAACGGAAGCCGTGCCTACGGTCAACACATAACCATAGCGGTCGATCAGCCACGAAACTGGAATCGAGAGTGGAATAAAGGCGATCATGAAGGACATCGCAAAAAAGCCAACTGCCATTTCCGATACCCCGTAGTATAAGGCCGCGCTACTTGTGATGGGCGAATACGCAATCCACAGTACCTGTATAGTCATATTGACAAGCATTGTTGCCACAAGGATAACCCAGCGATAAGGGAAAACTTTGTAATTTTGCTCCATGATCGATCGCTCCCTTGTACTCGAATTTTTATATTATGAAGCAAAGTCAACGGCTAGATAAGATACTGGCAACGCGATAATAATCATCCGCGCTAAGCAGGATAATCTCATTTTACGATCAACTAAAATTATGGCGCTGCGATATACTTCTTGGCATTTTGGCATGGTCCCAAAGGCCCCATGATAAATCCCACACAGAGTGGCAGTACTATAGCGAGGAAGACTGGCAAAGCCAGAGATTTAAGCTGCTCAGCGCTGCCTTTGCTATTTCCGCAGCTTCTCCACATCATCTAGCGCAAGCTTTAGCGCAGCGGCGCCCTCTTCGATATCTTTGTCTGTTAGTACCAAGGGTGGCAAAAGCCTCACGGTATCATCTCCAGCTGTTAGAACGAGAAGGTGGTGAGCCTGGGCTGCGCTGACAACCTCATGAGGATCGACTCTTACGCCCACCCCGATCATAAGTCCCATGCCGCGCACATCTTTGACTATTGGATGATTGAAGCATTCTATGAGTGCTCTGAGGCGGCGGCCCTTGCGGTCGATTTCGTCGAGGAAACCTGGTCTTGTGAGCTCCGATAGCACAATGAGAGCCGCAGATGCCGCAAGTGGGCCGCCGCCGAAGGTTGTGCCATGATCGCCAGGCTGTAACACTTCGGCCGCATCTCCTCGCGCAAGGAAAGCGCCGATCGGTACGCCGCCAGCAAGCCCTTTGGCAATCGCACTGACATCTGGCTTTAGTCCCAGCCGCTCGCAGGCCAGGATCGCCCCCGTTCTGCCCATCCCCGTCTGCACCTCATCCGCACAGAACAAGATATCCCGCTCGCGGCACATCTCCTGGGCTGCCCTTAGATACGCCTGCGAAATCATTCGTACCCCGCCTTCGCCTTGAATTGGCTCGAACACAAAGGCGCACACATTCGGTCCAAGCAGTTTGTCGAGCTCTTCTATGTCATCTGGCTCGGCATACACAAAACCTGGCGTAAGAGGTCCGAAGTATTTATGGAATTTGTCCTGTCCAGTAGCCGTGATAGTTGTTATCGTCCGCCCATGGAAGGATTGTTTGAGAGTTACAATGATATTCCTGTCTGGGTTTTTTGTTGAGCCATATTTGCGGGCAAGCTTGAACATACCCTCATTCGCTTCGGCTCCTGAATTGCAGAAGAAAACCTTGTCATAGCCGGTTGCATCCGTGAGCTCCTGAGCGAGTTTTATCGATGGCTCGGTGATAAAATAATTCGACACATGGATTAGCTTTGATGCTTGTTCCGCTATTGCTGAAACGAGCTTCGGATGCCCGTGCCCCAGCGAGCTTACCCCGATTCCCGCCATAAAATCGATATATTCGTTTCCATCGGTAGCAAAAAGCCGCGCGCCAGCCCCATGATCCAGCACAAGGCCGGTCCGCGTGTAGGTGTTCATGAATCTGTCGTTCATCCTTGCATCCTTAATAGGCGCTTTATTCTTTAATATGTTTTTCATCTTATCATTGTCCCCATTCCGGTATCAGTGAATAATTCTACCAAAAGAGAATGTGGAGAACGGCCATCGACAATATGCGCTGCTGTTACACCCTGGGCAAGAGCTTGGAGGCAACCCTCTACCTTGGGAATCATTCCAGCCTTGATTACACCCTTTTTCATGAGTGTCTTGGCCATCTCCACATCCATTTCGCGGATTAGAGTGCCGAGGTCTGCCCTATCTTCCATAACGCCCGGAACGTCGGTAAGCAGGATTAGTTTTTCAGCTTTGAGTGCTATAGCTATAGCTCCAGCCGCGGTATCCGCATTTATATTATAGAATCCGCTCCCTTCATCCGCTTTAAGGGCAAGGCTCGCTACAACCGGTATGATGCCATTGTCCAATAGCATTCGGATAGCCTCGGTTTTGACTTCTTGGATGTCGCCTACAAGGCCGAGATCCTGTCCATTTTTTCGCATGCGCTTTGCCATAAAGAGTCCACCATCTGCACCGCAGATTCCCATCGCCTTGCCACCCATGCGCGAAAAGAGCTCGATGAGGTCTTTGTTTACTTTGCCAGCAAGGACCATTTGAACTATCTCCATGGTCTCGTCATCTGTGTAGCGCAGGCCATCTACAAATATTGGCTCTTTGTTTAGTTTTTTTAGCATTCGATCTATCTCTGGCCCGCCTCCATGCACTAGGACTGGTTTCATTCCCACCTGCTGCATGAGAATAAGGTCCTGAATCACGGTCTGGCGCACGCCTTCATTGATCATGGCTGCACCGCCGTATTTTATTACGATTATCTTGCCACAGAATCTTCGCAGATAAGGCAGAGCCTCTATCAAGACATCCGCATTGAAATGTTTATCCATAAAGCACCTCGTCTGTAATCATATCTTTATCTAAGGTCGACTCGAACATAACAAAAAGTATCACTTCTATTTATCTAAGGGCGACGCAAAGGCAGTATAGCCTTGCTGTTATTATGTACGATAATCGCCATTGATTCGCACATATTCATAAGAAAGATCGCAGCCCCATGCCGTTACCTCAGCCTCTCCCAAATGCAGATCCACGATAATTTCTACTTCTTGATTATTGAGGATTTTCTTGGCTCTTTCTTCACTGAAAGGCAAGGGCGCGCCCCCCTTACAGACTTCGATATAGCCTCTAGGGCTCTCGAAAGAGATATCCACCTTATCGGGATCGAAATCGCTGAGTGTGTAACCCATTGCGCATAGAATTCTGCCCCAGTTCGCATCCGCACCGAACATTGCGGTTTTTACGAGGCTCGATGTGATTATGCCTTTTGCAAGGGATTCGGCCTGCTCTTCAGATACTGCTCCTCCAACCGTGCACTCTATCAGCCTGGTTGCGCCTTCTCCGTCGCGAGCTACCATCTTAGCCAGTTCCACACAGACGAATTGGAGGGCATCTCGAAAATCGCTGTAGTTGTCATCTTCTTTGTCGATATACGCATTGTTGGCTTTGCCATTGGCAAGGATTACGACCATATCGTTAGTGGAAGTATCGCCATCTACACTGACACGGTTGAAGCTAACCCGGACGACTTCCTTGAGCGCTTTCTGAAGAAGAGGTTCCGCAATAGCACAGTCTGTCGTAATAAAGCAGAGCATGGTTGCCATGTTTGGGTGGATCATGCCGGAACCTTTGGCCATAGCACCTATGGTAACCGGTACGCCATCGAGTTCTTCGATGACCGCAATTTCCTTTTTCATTGTATCGGTCGTCATTATCGCCTCTCTGGCATCTATCGAACCGCCCTTGGAAAGGCCTTTTACTAGATCGGGCATGCCTGCTTCGATAACCGAGACGTCGAGCTGTTGGCCAATGACACCAGTAGAGGCTACGACTACGTCTTCGGTCTTGACTGGAAGATACTGGGATACAAGCTCCGCCATGCGCCGCGCCGCTTTTAGACCTTCTTCTCCGGTACAGGTGTTTGCGTTACCCGAGTTGACAATTATCGCCTGAGCGCGACCATCTGCCAGGTGTTCCTGAGTAACTATAAGAGTCTGACCCTTTACCCTATTCGTCGTGTAGACGGCTGCAGCCGCACAGGGCACTTCCGACCATATCAGGGCTAGATCCTTCTTTTCCTTATTTTTGCGAATTCCGACATGAACGCCAGAAGCTAGGAATCCTTTTGCGGCAGTTACGCCGCCCCGACTTTGTTTCATCACACCCTCCTTGCCTAGAATGCAGGTGG
>Ga0208695_1001678_pt1 | contig 17780 bp, 16 predicted proteins | sample AD_UKC111_MetaG_FD_184449 | JGI IMG/M metagenome (GOLD analysis project Ga0208695, IMG submission 184449) | Active sludge microbial communities of municipal wastewater-treating anaerobic digesters from Hong Kong - AD_UKC111_MetaG (SPAdes)... | ecosystem: Engineered > Bioreactor > Anaerobic >... | reverse complement strand
ACCCACAATCGTTTCTTCCGAACTTTGGACGAAGTGCTTGTGGCGGTCGATATCTGCTTCGACCGTTGGCAACGACCAAATTCCGTGTTGCGCAGATTATGCGGCATTACTTAAGACGCTATGTTTAGCTGGAGTATGGTGTTGCCGGTGTTGCCTGCCAGGACTGCGTGATTCGCGCGCTGGCGGTGATCCACCGTTGATCGGAGCCCGAGCGTATGAGTGCCTCAACGCCGTGGGCGTGCGTCAGCGTTTGCTTGCGCCATCCGGCCTGGTGATCACCACTTCGCGCTCACCCAGCATCACTTTCGCGCGGCCATCGCTGAAAGACTCGCCGTTGGCGTACTTCGGGGCAATCACCCAGCGCCCGCGGCGGTCGATGTAGCCCAGTTTGCCGGGCGGATCAAGATTGGTTCGCGGCCACAGGTCATTCAACCCGACCGCGGCGAGCCCTTCGGCGAACACGGGCGGTGAGCGGAAGCGGGTACCGAACTTGGCAGCGATCACCACACGGCCGCGCGTGTCGATAAAGCCCACCGGTCCGTTCTCGCGCAGGCGAAACGCGGCCAACCCCTCATGAAACTCAAAGGCGTCGGCAAAGCGCGGACGGATGACCCAGCGCCCTTCGGCATCGACAAAACCCACCTTGCCGGAGGCTTGCGCCCGCAGCGCGAGCAGGCCCTCGCTGAACTTGGCCTCGGTCATGGTGGGCAGCGACACCCAGATCGCATTTTCAACGCCCTGCAACCGGACGTTTCCCTGACTGTCGATCAGTGCCGACTCGCCGGCGCGGTCTTCGACGATCGCCAGACCGTGGTCGAAATCCGCTCCCGACCGGAAGCGCGGACTGATCACCCACGCACCGCTGGCGTCCTGATACCCGGTCAGCCCCGAGGCCTTGTCGGTGACCGCTTTCAACGCGCCCGCCGCTGGCGCCAACGCGAACGCCGGCGTGGCGGCCGCGCCGAGCAGGGCGAACGACAGCAGCGTCAGGTGAATCAACGCACGGAGCTTCGTGCCGATGGTTGTCACAGTTTTGCCTCGAGAAGCATCTCTTCAAACAGTTTGGCGATGTCAGCAATCGGCTGATACGACGCCGCATCGCCACCATTCACCATCTTGCGCGCATTGAAGTAGTCGGTCTTGCTGCCAATGATGTAGTACGCCAGTTTGTGTTTGTTGGCGAAGCCGTCACCGGTCAGCATGCCGTGCGCCATGATGTCATAGGCCACCTGCGGCTGCTTCACCAGCAGCGGATCGAACAGCAGATCGAGGCCGCGCCCGAGGGATACGCCCGCTGCCACGTAGTTGTTCCACCACGTCAGTTGCACGTAGCCGCGCCCGAAGTAAACGTGCTCGTCGCCATGAAAGTGAGTGTAGGTTGCCGATGCGCCACCGGCGAATGCCGCGCCGACGGCGGCTTTCTTGCTGTGCCAGACTTCGGTGCCCGTCGAGCTGATCACGAACTGGTCGCCATCCTTTTCAACGATCCAGGCACCGCCCAGCACACTGGCGCTCTGAAAGATTTTGCTCAGCTTCGCCAGCAGCACGACATCATCGCTCTCGATCTTCTTGATCTTCACCGGCGCCTTGTACCGCCGCTTGTTGGCCACCACAATCTCGTCGATCGGCACCATCACCTCCCACACCTTGATGTGCTTGTCGACCATCAGCGGCTGCTTGTCCGGCCCCAGCACCGGCTTTTTGCCCTTGCCAAGTTTGGGTACCTGCACGGTCTCGGTGATGGTGTGGGACGCCTCCCAGAACGCGGTTGCCAGCATGTAGGCCATCCAGCGCACGTCGGTCACGCGTGAATCTGCCTGCATCATCTGGATCAGCTGCCAAGCGTTGGTCGCGGCTGCGTTGGTGTAGCGCACCTTGAAGTAAAGATGCATCTTGCGGCGAGCCTCGAAGGCAGCGCGGAACTTGGCTTCATCAAAGCCACCGGTGTGGCTGTAGTCGGTTTGCGGTGTGGTCATCGGGGAGGAGTGGCGGGTGAGGCCTGCGCAAGGCAGCGCCGTCGTCAGGATGGCTTGCGCTACCGATTCTGGTAACGTTAAATGACATTATCATGAAACGTGCGCAACGAAACCGAGTGCTGGACGATTCAGACAAAGGGAGGCGCGCGAATGTGGGAAGCGATAACCAGGCCCGACCGAAGCGGTCACGCGTTGTGGCGCAGTTAAGCGAATACGACGGACTGTGAGTTGGCGTTTCACCGAGGCGGCGAAACAACTGGTGCGGTCACATCCCGCTCACCGGTCGCAAGATCAGGATGCGATCTCAGTCGAGAAGGACGCATCCGCGCCCGGGCGCTTACGCCCGCACGTAGCGCAGGTGCGTGGCGTCCGGCGTATTGAGCACGCTGTCGATGCGGAACTGCGGCAGCGCTTCACCCGGATTCTCGAACAGTCGCCTCCCACTGCCGAACAGGATCGGGGCGAGCGCAATCTCCAGCTCGTCCACCACGCCCATGCTCAGGTATTGCTGGATCACATCGGCACCACCCGAGATGCGGATGTCGCGGTCACCGACCACCGCACGGGCCTGCTCAAGAGCCTTCGCGGGCCCCTCGTTGCAAAAGAAGAATGTCGTGCCGCCGGGCCGCACCCAAGGCTCGCGCTTGGCGTGCGTCAGCACGTACACGGTCGTGTGAAACGGCGCCTCCGCACGCCAGCTGACCTCGCCCTGCTCAAACATCCGCTTGCCCATGATGCTCACACCGCTGCGCTCCATCGTATGGCGCAGCATGTCGTTCACCGGGCCGGTCTCACCACCCGTGCCAAAGCCCAGGTTCTCGCGGAAATACTGCTGCTTGAGAATCCAGCCCATCAAACCACCCCACTTCGCGCCCCAGTTCTTAAACGCGGGATCGCTCCAGTGTGCGAGGCTCATGCCATCTGGGGCCAGGTAGCCGTCCAAGGTGAGGCCTATGTTAACGAAGACTTTTGGCATTACATCCTGCTCGCAAAGAGAAACGTTGATCTAACGTTGACCTTGACCAGCACAAACGTGCGTGGCGGCAACTATGCGCAGGCATCGATAGAGCTGTCAGCCCTCAGCTTGGGCAAGAAAGAACAAATAGTATTTGCGGAGCGTCTCAAACGCACTTGCCGCAATTTCGTGCATATCTGCTGAGCCTGCGGCGGCGATCTTTGCACGTGCTTCCTCAGAACGGGCCTGCAGAAGATAAATGCGCTCAATCTTCAGTAGCCCATGGGACGGCCAGTAGGCTTACCGGTAAGCGCGTCGATTTCGTACGACGTGATCCCATCCGGTGGCGTAGTGAGAAGTTGATCGTCGAGCACCCATGTGCCCTCAAAAACAAATGTTCGGCCGGGTTCTACGTGAAATCCCGGCGGAAGAGTGGTCGGAATTGGAAAGTGCCGGCGCTCGTGCACGGAAACAAAGATGAGGTCGCGATGCTGATCTTCGTTCCGAAGCCACTTGACGAGATCCGTTGTTGTTGTCCAGCCATCGAACGATGCAGCGTGCTACTTCCCTTTGCCTAATCGACTGAAGTCTCTCCGCATCGCGGACGTAAGCTTCTGAGACAGATCGACAAACTGCGAAAAGGCGCGACGGATATCGCGTGGTGAGTCACGAGCCACATTCAACTTGGCGAAAGCATCCTCAATATCCGCAAAGATGATTGCCGAATCGGGGAGAGCGGTCATACTCGAAACCAAGCGCGCTTTGCTGGATCGCTTTTGGAGCCAATACTAGGGATGGTTGTGTCCCGGTCACATCGCTTCCGAGTCAACTCCGAGCCGCCGTCCGCAACGCATCAGCGGCCCACTGATTCAGGCTGATGCCTGCCAATTCCGCCGCCTCAATGGCGCTTGCGTGTACATCGGTCGGCACACGTAGCATCAGATTGCCGCTGACTGGTTTATTGGGGGATTGGCCTAGCTCAGCGCAGGCTTTGAGGTAGTCGTTGACGGCTACATGAAATGCCTTTTCCAGCCCCGCAACCGTTTCAGCATGGAAGCCGACAACATCGCGAATGCCGGCAATGCGGCCCACAAAAATACGATCCTCAGCATCGAACTCGATACGGGCGCTGAAACCCTTGTAGGTGAGTGCATTGCTCATGGGGTTACTCCGATCAATCTCAAAAATTCACGCGCATCGCGAACCCGATAGCGCAACGCCCGCCGCTCGGGGTGAGGGCGATGAAAGTAGGCACGCCTGCCATCTTTCTCGAACGTCACCGACGAGCCAGAGCCTTCGATCACGCGGCAGCCGACTGCCTTCAAAAGCGATTCGATCAGGCTCCATTCAAGATTGCCGTTGACCGGGTCCGCAAATATGGCTTCCAGCGTTTTGCGCTGTTTGCTGTTCATGACTGGATTATATGATTGATTGCAATATTTGCAATCACTGGCGCCGCACGGCCAAGAGCGCGCTGGTGGCAAATCAACCATCTAAGCAAAGATCAACTTTGGTTGGTATCAACTTGTGGTAGGTTGAAACCCACCCTACGTCTTCCCACGAGTTCATGGTTCGACAAGCTCACCACGAACGGGGCTGGGACTCGTCCCGGTCGCGAATGCCCTACTTCGCCAACGCCTTCATGGCATCCGTCAACCCCTGCACCGTCGTCGGGTACATCCTTCCGCCCATCACGTTCTTGATGATGTCGGTGGAGTAGGTGTACTCCCAGCTGCGCTCGGGCATCGGGTTCAGCCAGGCGACGCGCTTGAAGTGGTTGGTCATTCGCTGCAGCCAGACCTTGCCGGTTTCGCTGTTGCTGTATTCAACGCTGCCGCCTTCCATCTCGATCTCGTACGGGCTCATCGCGGCGTCGCCGACGAAGATCAGGCGGTAGTCGGGGCCGTACTTGTGCAGCAGGTCCATCGTCAGCGTGCGCTCGGTGGTGCACCGGCGATTGGTCTTCCACACAAAGTCGTACAGGCAGTTGTGAAAGTAGAAGTGTTCGAGCCGCTTGAACTCCATCTTGGCGGCGCTGAACAGCGCTTCCACCTGTTCAACGTGGTCATCCATTGAGCCGCCGATGTCGAGCAGCAGCAGCACCTTTACCGCGTTGCGGCGCTCGGGCCGCATCTGGATCGAGAGCATGCCGGCGTTCTTGCCGGTTTCTTCCAGCGTGTGCGGCAGGTCAAGTTCGTCCACCGCGCCCTCACGCGCGAAGCGGCGCAGGCGGCGCAGCGCCACCTTGATGTTGCGGGTGTTGAAATCAACGTTGTCGTCGTAGTCGCGGAACTGCCGCTCGTCCCACACCTTCACGGCGGTGCGGTTGCGGCTCTTGTCCTGCCCAATGCGGATGCCCGCCGGGTTTTCGCCGTAAGCGCCGAATGGCGACGTGCCGCCGGTGCCGATCCATTTGTTGCCACCCTGATGCCGGCCCTGCTGTTCTTCGAGGCGCTTCTTGAGCGTCTCCATCAGCTCGTTCCAGTCGAGCGCCTTGAGTTTCTCGCGCTCCTCGGGCGTCAGCATCTTCTCGACGACCTTGCGCACCCATTCGTCGGGGATCGCGGTCTTCAGATCGACCAGCTCGGACACACCCTTGAAGTATTCCGCAAACGCAAAATCGAAGCGGTCAAACTTCGTCTCGTCTTTCACCAGCGTCGCCTTCGACAGATAGTAGAAATCGTCGATTGAGGGCGAAATCAAGTCCTCTTTCAACGCCTCCAGCAGCGTCAGGAACTCGCGCGTCGACGGCTTAACGCCGCGATGACGCAGGTGGTAGAAAAAGTCGAGCAGCATGCGGCGGATTGTCGCAGACCGGCGTAGAAAACTGCCTCAGGCGAGCAAGTCAATCGCCGTCATTCCCGCGAAGGCGGGACTCCAGCCCGTCGACCGCTCTTGCGGTCCAGCTGTGACGAGCAGCGCGAATGCCCGGTCCGGGTCCCCGCCTTCACGGGGACGTCAGCGCGGCGTTACTCCGCCTTGATCGCCGCTGCCTTCACGACAGCCTCAAATTTGGCGAGATCCGCCCGCCACTGCGCGCCGAACTCGTCTGGCGTGTTGCCCACCGGCATGATGCCCAAGCCCAGCAGGCGCTCACGCACCTCCGGTTGCGCGAGCGCGGCGGCCGTCTCGCGCTGCAATTTGTCGATGATCGCTGGGGGCGTCTTCGCAGGCGCCAGCAGCGCCACCCAGGAATCGACCACCATGTCGGGGTAGCCAGATTCCTTCATTGTCGGCACGTTCGGCAGCGCGGCATCACGTTTGGCACTGGAGACTGCGATCGCGTTGACGCGTCCGGACTTCACCATTGGCAGTGCGCCCGCGATGGCGGTGTAGACCAGTGGGATCTGGCCGCCCAGTACATCCTGCAGCGCCTGTCCGCCGCCTTTGTAGGGAATGTGGGTGAGTGCCGCACCGGATCGCTGCTTGAGCATTTCGCCGGCGAGATGCGGGGTGCCGCCGTTGCCGGAGGTGCCGTAGCTGAGGCCGCCGCTGACCGTCTTGCTGTAGGCGATCAGCGATGGGAAGTCTTTCGCCGGCACCGAAGGATGGGCAACCAGGATCAGCGTTGCATCGCCGATCTTGGTGATCGGCGCAAAGTCCTTCGCCTCAAATCCAGTCTTGGCGAACACATGCGGGTTGATTGCCATCGTGCCGTCAAAACCAAGCAGCAGGGTGTAGCCGTCCGGCGCTGACTGCGCGACGCGGGTGGTGCCGATGTTGCCGGACGCCCCAGCCTGATTCTCGACCACCACCGTCTGCCCCAATCGCTTCGACAGCGCTTCGGCCACGATGCGACCCGACGTATCGGTCACCCCTCCGGGTGCGAAGGGCACTACCAGCTTGATCGGTTTGTTCGGATAGTCCTGCGCCTGCGTCACCGTCGGCAGCAAAGCCAATGCGGCCGCAATGACTGCGGTGCCCGCAACAACCGCGAAACGGTCAATCTTCAGCATATTTCTTTTCAAAGTCCCATACCTCCTGAAAACCCATCAGCGTGCTCATCTGGCTGAACGGATAGAGCGGCTGCGCCATGCCCGCCGACGAACCTTGCGTCTTCAGCGCGGCGTAGGCGGCAGCCATTGCTTCGGTCGCAGCCAGCAGCGCGGTGACCGGAAAGATCGCGATGCGATAGCCAAGTTGCTCCAGCACCAGGCGCGACTTGACCGGCGTGCGTCCGCCTTCGACCATGTTGGCCAGCAGCGGCTTGTCGACGCGCTCGCAAATCGTGCGCATCTCGTCCTCGCTCTCGGGCGATTCGACGAACAAAATGTCCGCACCCGCCTTGCCGTAAAGCTCGGCGCGGCGCAACGCCTCGTCGATCCCGTGTTCGGTGCGGGCGTCGGTGCGGGCGACAATCAGGAAATCCTTGCTCGTGCGCGACTCTGCTGCCACCCGAATCTTGCGCACCATGTCCTCCGCCGGAATCACGCGCCGATTCGGCGTGTGCCCGCATTTTTTCGGGAACACCTGATCTTCAAGCTGGATGGCGCTGGCGCCGGCGGCCTCGTAGCCGCGCACGGCATGCGCGACGTTGAGCAGGCCGCCGTACCCGGTGTCACCATCGGCGATGAACGGCGTGCGCACCGTGCGGGCGATCATCGCAACGCGATCAAGCATCTGCGTGTAGCTCGCCAGCCCGGCGTCGGGCAGACCGAGCGACGAGGCGACGCTGCCGTAGCCGGTCATGTACAGGCAATCAAAGCCCATGCGGTCGGCGAGCCGCGCCGAAACGCCATCATGAATGCCGGGCGCGATGATCAGGCCGGGTTGTTGCAGACGGGCAGCGAGGGAGCCAGGGGCCATTGTGCGGCGGTGGACGGTTTCGACGCCGCGATTATGTGGCGCAGGTTTCGTCTTGCTGCGCGGAGAATCCGATTTCCGTGCGACCGAACGCGCGAACGCAGCGTATTGACGGCCGTGGCGCTGCTTGTCATTCCCGCGAAGGCGGGAATCCAGGCCGTGCGTCTCGGTCTACTCGGCGAGCATCACTGGGGTCATACACGTCGGTCTGGGTCCCCGCCTTCGCGGGGACGACAGTGCAATGAATGATTTCCGATACTCGGCGACTTGCGCCTTGATCAGGGGGCATCTGCCCGCGCCAACAACGCCGCCAGGGGCTGCGCCATCACGATCTCGATGCCGTCCTTCTCACCGGTCTCGGTGAACCCCATCGCCTTGTAGAACGGCGACGGATTGCCTTCACGCGGCACGTACGACAGGCGCAGCTGCGTGATGCCGGGTCGCGTCGCTGCATAGCGTGCAGCCCCCAAGATCGCGGCTGCGCCATAGCCACGCCCCTGCTGCTGAAAGTCCACCATCAGCCGCCAGATGTCGATGCTGTCGGCGTGCGTTTCATCCTTGGCGGCCAACGCGGGATCGAGCGTGGGGTCGTAGAGCATGATGAAACCGACTGGCTTCGCGGTGTCTCCGGCTCCGGCCACGATTGCGCGCGGCACGGCGTTGGCGCTCACGCTCGCCTGCGCCATCGACACCGCATTGGTTGCCACCATGCGCTCGCCGATGGCGCCGGGGTTCAGCCGTAGAACGGCGAGCAGGTTGTCACTGGTGATGGGCGCAAGGTACACATTGGCTCCCTCCCCCCTCGTGGTGGACGGTTGGGGAGAGGGGGACGCGTAACTGTGCAAGCGCTCTTCCAGCTTCGCCTTCGCCGCCGGCCACTCATCGGCCAGCATCGAATACATCACCGTGTCGCGCACCTTGCCATCGCGGATGCCCAGGTGGTGCCGAATCACGCCATCGCGTTTTGCACCCAGCCGCTCGATGGCGCGCTGCGAGGCGAAATTCATGTGGCTGGCGCGCCAGCCAACGACCGCGCAACCGAGTGTCTCAAACGCGTGCTGCATCAGCATCAGTTTGCACAGGGTGTTGACCTTGCTGCGCTGGTAACTTTTGGCGTACCAGGTCCAGCCGATTTCGACGCGACGGATATTGGCCACGATGTCGTGATAACTGGTGCTGCCGATCACCTTGCCTTTGCCGTGGTTGGCAGCGATGTCAATCACCGCGAAAGCAAGGCGCGAGCCTTCGGCGCGCTGCTTGAGGGCGGTCTCGATGTAGCCGCGCGTCTCCTGTGGCTCGGGTACAGAAGTGACGCGGATGTTCCACAGCTCGCCATCCGCCGCGGCCGCCGCGATGCCGGTCTCATGCGCCAGCGTGAGTGGTTCGAGCCGGACGCCGTCGCGTTCGAGCGTGACGGCTGGGGGCCAGGCGTTGTCGCTCACAAGCTACTCGTACTTTCGGGCGTCGTCGATCACTTTGCCATCGTTGGCTAGTGATCCAATGCCCGCAAACACGACGTCGCCGCCAAGCTTGGTGACATCGCGCAGCGCCTCAACGATCTTTGCCTTCAGCGCATCCGAGGGCGCGGCACATTCGGCATGCAATGCCATCGCGTCCTTTTGATCCGGATTGGTGATCACCAGCCGCACGCGGCCAAGCTCGGGGAAGCGCTTGGCGACCTGATCCACCTGCGATGGATGCACGAACATGCCCTTGATCTTGGCGGTCTGGTCGGCGCGGCCCATCCAGCCCTTGATGCGGGTGTTGGTGCGGCCGCTTGGGCAGGGGCCGGCGAGCACCGCAGAGAGGTCGCCAGTGCCGAAACGGATCAGCGGATAGTCGGCGTTGAAGGTGGTCACCACGATCTCTCCCACTTCGCCATCGGCGACTGGCTCACCGGTGCCGGGGCGGACGATCTCGACGATGATGTCCTCGTCGATCACCATGCCCTGCACGTTACCGTTGGCATCCGGCGCTTCGTAGGCAATGAGGCCGAGATCAGCCGTCCCGTATGTCTGGGTGCCGACGATGCCGCGCGCTTTCAGCATGTCGCGCAACTGCGGCGGGAAGTATTCACCCGAGACGGACGCCTTTTTGAGCGATGTAATGGGCGTGCCCAGCTCATCCGCCTTTTCCAGCAGGATGCGCAGGAACGATGGCGTGCCGGTGTAGGCAACGGGCTTCAGGTCATGCATCGCGGCAATCTGCTGCTCGGTGTTGCCCACGCCGGCCGGGAACACCGCGCAACCGAGCGCCACGGCGCCTGCGTCCATGATCCAGCCGCCTGGCGTCATGTGATAGCTGAAGGTGTTGTGCACCAGGTCACCCGCGCGGAAACCCGCGGCGTACAGCGCACGCGCGGTGCGCCGGTAGGCGTGCGCCTCCGCGCTCTCGGGCTCGTAGATCGGGCCGGGTGAGGCGTACACATGGGCCGCACGTCGCGCCGGCGAGCCCCAGCCGGCAAAACCAATCGCCGCGAAACCACCAAACGGGTCACCGCCGGCAGCGCGCGAAACCTGCTGCACCTCCAGCAATTCACTCTTGCGGATCACCGGCAGCTTGGCCAGCGCCGCGCGCGAAGTCACGCCAGCAGGATCGATGGCCGCCAGCGATTTGGCGAATGCCGCAGTCGTCGCTTTGGCATGCGCAATCTGCTGGTCAAGACGGGAAAACAGCTCGGCTTCGCGCTCGCTGGCAGCGCGCGTTTCGCGGGGATCGGGGAAGGTCTGCATGGTCTCGGATGTTCGATACGTTGTCGGGCGAACGGGCAGCGGCTACGCTTGCCGTACATATTCGCATTATCGCTGCACGATGCCTCCGATTTCGACTGAACCAACCGATCAACCGGACGGAGTGACCACTACCAAGTTGTCAGCCATTCGCGCCGACATCACCACGCTCGCGGTGGACGCCATTGTCAACGCCGCCAATTCGTCGCTGCTCGGCGGTGGCGGCGTCTATGGCGCCATCCATCGCGCTGCCGGGCCGGAATTACTGCACGAGTGCCGGTTGCTGGGCGGCTGCAAGACGGGTGATGCCAAGCTGACTAACGGATATCGGCTGCCCGCGCGATTCATCATCCACACGGTCGGGCCGGTGTGGCGGGGCGGCGGTTATGGTGAGGCAGACCTGCTGGCGTCGTGCTATCGCCGCTGCCTCGAAGTGGCGCTTTCGAATGGCTTGCGCACCGTCGCGTTTCCGGCGATCAGTACGGGCATCTATGGCTTCCCGAAGCAGCCGGCGGCAAGCATCGCGGTGGCGTCCGTGCGTGCGGTGTGCCGCCAGTCAGACGGGCTGGAAACTGTGGTCTTCTGCTGTTTCTCCAACGATGACTTGCTGCTCTACAACGCGGCTATCAACGAGGGTGATACCGCGATCAGCGAAAGCGTCTAAGCCGCTGCCATCTTCGCCTGACACACCCGCCCCTTGCCGGAGCGTTTGGCTTCGTACATCGCGGCGTCGGCCCACTGGATCAGCTCGCGGGCGTGGCCGATGCTTTCCGGGCACAGCGCGACACCAATGGAGGCGCCGACTTTGGCGCGACCACCGCCGAAATTGCAGGGATGTTCAAGTGCGCGCAGGATGCGCTGGGCGAGTGCATTCATCGACTGCAAGGTCACATCGGTCTCGGTGAGTACCACGAATTCGTCGCCACCGAAGCGTGACACGACGTCGGCCTCGCGGGTGATGGCCAGCAGCCGTCGCGCGACTTCGCAGAGCACTTCGTCGCCCGCACCGTGACCGTGCTGGTCGTTGACAAGTTTGAACTCGTCGAGATCGAGGAACAGCAGCGCGATCAGCGTGCCATTGCGCTTGCGTCGTGCGACTGCCTGCTCAAGCCGGTCGGTGAGGGCGCGGCGGTTGTAGAGGCCGGTGAGCGGGTCATGGGTTGCAAACTTGCGCAGCTGCAATTCGGCGATGGTTCGCGTGGTCACGTCCTGCACCAGCGACATCATCGAGCTGACCCGGCCGCTGGCGTCGGTCAGCGCCGAGTTGAACCACTCGCTGTAGACCGGCGCACCGTTGCGGTGGGTCAGCGTGACTTCGACGCGGTTGCTTTTCTCGAGGCCGCGTTGCAGGCGGGCAAAGGCATCGGCCAGCGGCCGCATCTGGCGGTCGTCACCGAGGATCGGCAACAGCGGCCGCCCGATAAGTGGCTCCGGCGCCATACCCAGCAGTGACTCAACCTGCGCCGAGCAGCGCGTGATGTGTAATGAGCCATCAAACTCCATCACCGTCAGCGGGCTGTTGTCGAAGTGTGACGACAGCCGCTCGTTGGCCACGCGCAGCGCTTCCACCTTCACCTTGAGTTCGTGTACCCGCATCGACGATGTGGCGGCGCCGATGATGCGGCCGGAGTCATCACGCCACGGCGTGACGGCAATCGTGTGCCAGATGCCGGCACTGCCGACCACCGGCCCCAGCCGTTCGTAGTACACCTCTTCGCCAGCGAAGGCACGCCTGATGAAGGGCATGAAGGCGTCGGTATGTTCCTTGGTGTAGAGATCGAACAGTGACTTGCCGATCATCTCGGCCGGCGTCATGTTGAACGATTTCGCAAAACGCGCATTGACGTAATGCAGACGTGCGTCGAGGTCGAGCAGCGAGACGATGGCGCCCAGATTGTGGTCGAGAATGCGACCCAGCGCAGCGAACGACAGCCCGGCATTCAACGCCGTGCGCGGCAGATGGGCCGGGAGCGCGTTGTCGCTGGTCAGTTCACTGGTGTCAGCCATGCGTGTTCCCTGGCGCCTCGTACCTTTTCGGTGTTGCGGGTTCGACAGTTCGATGGTCTGGCAAGCGGATGGCCACAGTCCCGATACTGCGGACCCCGTTCTGATTTTTCGTCGATGCCATGACGTGCAGCGGCTACGCGTCTGCCCTGCGCCCGGTCATCGGCCGCAAACCCTTGCCTGGCAAGGCGATACGCGCTTCGGCCATTATCACATCAAGCCCATAGAATCAGCTCATCTTCACGCAAATATTGCGCCGCAGTCCGCAGCGCAGTTCATTGCTACGTAATTCGGCACTCCCAGTTTCAGTTTCCATGCCAATCCACTCCCTTCAAGGCAGCTTTTCTGGCCGCCTGCTGACCGACCCCGCCGATATGGCGCCATTCCTGATCGACTGGCGCAAGCGCTGGACGGGCAAGGCAATTGCCGTGGCGCTGCCCGATACCACCGAGGACGTCGCCACCGTCGTGCGCTGGTGTGCCGCCAACCGGGTGCCGATCGTGCCGCAGGGTGGCAACACCGGCATGTCCGGCGCCTGTGTGCCGGACGACTCCGGGCGCGCGCTGGTGCTGTCGCTGACGCGGCTGAACCGCGTGCGCGAAGTTGACGCGCTGAACAACACAATGACCGTGGAGGCGGGCTGCATTCTGCAAAACCTGCAGGACGTGGCGCGCGATGCCAACCGGCTGTTTCCGCTGTCGCTGGGCGCGGAAGGCTCGTGCACGATTGGCGGCAATCTGTCGACCAATGCCGGTGGCGTGGCGGTGCTGCGCTACGGCAATGCGCGCGAGCTCTGTCTCGGGCTCGAAGTGGTGACTGCCGATGGCGAGATCTGGAACGGCCTGCGCGGCCTGCGCAAGGACAACACCGGCTACGATTTGCGTGATCTTTTTGTTGGCGCTGAAGGTACGCTGGGCGTCATCACCGCGGCGACGGTGAAGCTGTTCCCGCTGCCGGCGGCGAAGGTGACCGCGTGGGCCGCCGTGCCCTCGCTGCATCACGCGATGCAGCTGCTCGAACGCGCGCAGAACACGCTTGGCGCCCGGCTCACCGCCTTCGAGGCACTGACGCCGCCGTGCATCGACATCCTCGGCGAACAGCTGCCGCATTTGCGCTGGCCGATGGAAGAGCGTGCCACCGATGCCGTGCTGATCGAACTGTCCGATCCCGATAGCGAAGCGGCTGGCCGCGCGGCGCTGGAGGGCTTGCTGGAACACGCGATGGAAGCGGGCTGGGTGAGCGATGCGGCGATCGCCGCCAGCATCGCGCAGTCGCGCGAGTTCTGGAGCCTGCGTGAGCACATGACCGAGGCGCAGCAGCGTGCCGGCAAAAACATCAAGCATGACATCGCGGTGCCGGTCTCGCGCATCGCGGATTTCGTCGCGCAGACCAATGCCGAAATCGCGCGCCAGTTTCCCGGCGTGCGCATGATTGTGTTCGGCCATCTCGGTGACGGCAATTTGCACTACAACGTGTCGCCGCCGAAGGGCTCGCGCGGTGAGGACTTCGAAGTGATCGAAGGCGCAGTCAACCGCATCACTCATGATGCCGTGCACGTCTTCAACGGCTCGGTGTCGGCCGAACACGGCCTTGGTGTGCTGCGGCGCGGCGAGGCGGCGCGCTACAAGTCAGCCGTTGAACTGAAACTGATGCACGCGATCAAGCAGGCGCTCGACCCGCAGGGCATCATGAATCCGGGCAAGGCCCTGGGGGACTTCGCATGAGAGTGTGTGTACTGGGCGCCGGCGCCATCGGCGGCTGGATGGGCGTCAAGCTGGCGCAGGCGGGGCATGCGGTGAGCGTGCTGGCGCGCGGCGCGACGCTGGCGGCAATTCGCGCCGAAGGGCTGCGCTTGATCGAAGCGGGTGAGACGGCAGCGGTAAAAGTCGCGGCGAGTGACAAGCCGGACGATCTCACGGCGGACGCATTTCCCGATCTGCTGATCGTCGCCGTGAAATCGCAGGGACTGCGGGATGCAGCGCTGGCCGCCAAGCCGCTGATCGGTCCAAACACGATCGTGCTAACGGCGATGAACGGCGTGCCATGGTGGTTTTTCCAGCGCAGCGACCGCCCGCTCGCCGGCACCGCGCTGGCGAGCATCGACCCTACCGGTGAGATTGCCGCCAGCATTCCGTCGGCCAACGTGATTGGCTGCGTGGTTCACGCTGCGTGTTCGGTGGATGCGCCGGGGCTGATCCGGCACAAGATGGGTACGCGGCTCATCATTGGCGAACCGGACGGAGCGGCGCAAAGTGTTGCGCAGGGCGGCATCAGCGCGCGTCTGGCGGCGTTGCATACAGCGCTCACGACAGCGGGCTTCGAGTCGGAGGCCAGCGCCGACATCCAGCGCGATGTCTGGTTCAAGCTGTGGGGCAACATGACGATGAACCCGGTCTCGGCGATCACCGGCGCCACCACCGATCTGATTCTCGACGACCCGCTGACGCGCGAATTCTGCTCGGCGGTAATGCGCGAAGCGAAGGCGATCGGTGAGCAGATTGGCATCCCGATCGCGCAATCGCCCGACGAGCGTCATGCCGTCACCCGCAAGCTTGGCGCCATGAAAACCTCGATGCTGCAGGACGTGGAGGCGGGGCGCAGCATCGAGCTTGATGCGCTGGTGGCAGCGGTGGTCGAAATCGGCGCCAAAGTTGGTGTGCCGACCCCCTATACCAGCGCGCTGTTCGGTCTGGCGCGACTGACCGGGCGGGTGCGCGGGCTGTATTGACCCATACATCTTTTTGCTGAAAGTACCGCCGCTAAAGGGCTAAAGCAGTAAATTGCGTTAAAGTCGATAACGCAAAAAATCACCCGCTGAGCCCAATGTATTAGGGCTTCTGACCAAAAAGATGCTACCCTGACGTCGCAGTGCAGGGGTCGTTTGCGTCTGCACGGGCACGGACGCTCACAGGGCGGCCGGACGTGGCTGCGACGCAACGGCGCAGCCCGGAACACGGGGGAAGCGATGGCACTTATCGCGTGGTCAGACGAAGCAGCGACGGTTCGCGGCGGGCGCTGCGTTGCTGTGGTTTGTGCCATGGGTCTGGCCATGCTGGCGTCGCTGGCACGTGCAGCCGACACCGTTGCGCCGACTTACCCCGGCACGCTGGCGGCGGGTTCCGCTGGCGGTTATCTGCTGATGGGAATCTTCATCCAGCTGGTGATCGTGTTGCCGTTGATGCTGATGCTCGCCCGGCAGGACACGGCCATCTTCATCCGCGTCTTGCTGTGCGTGGCCGCCTGCGCGGCAATGACGGCGCTGTACTGGTTCGCCGGGGTTGGCACGCCCCGCGCGTGGCTGGCCGCGGGCTGGCCGGCGATTTTGCTGCTGCTGCTGTTGACCTGGGCCACCTGGCGGCCGCAATCCATTCGCAAGCTGGCGCCACACCCACCGCCGCAGCCGAAGTCGAGGCGACACAAAAAGCCCCGCAGCCGCGCGCAACAGCTGCTGCGTCCGCGCTACGCGGGCGTCCGCCCGAGCTGGGCGCATCGTGGCGGACTGGGCATGGTCGCCGGCTTCCTGGCGATTGTGTTTGTTGGCACCTCGGAGGTCGATATTGTGTTGCTGGTGATCGCGGCGCTGCTGTGGGCGGTGTTTGCGCTGATGCTTTGCAACAGCATGGTGTACGCCCTGATGCCGCGGCCGAGGGTGCCGGGATCAAGTGGATCGTCCGACAGCTACTACTCGGGCGACAGCGGCTGGAGCAGCGACTCCGGCGGCGATTCCGGCAGCAGCGATTCCGGGGGCAGCAGCGATTCCGGGGGCGGTGGCGATTCCGGCGGCGGTGGTTCGTCGGAGTGACGGCATTCTCGATAGCTGACCGTCCGGCAATCGCAGGTGATGGCGAACGAGGGGAAAAAACGATGAACTGTTTTGCACGCATTCGGGTAGCCAGCGTCGCCACATCCGCGCGACGGGCGGACGGCATCGATGGGCAGCGCCGACGCCAGGCATGGTGGCTGCCTGCTGGTCTGCTGGTTGCCGGGGCGCTGCTGCTATGTGCCAGCACGCGGGCGGATGACGAGACGCCCGTTCCTGCCGCAGCGGGCTATGTGGTCGACACCACGGGCAGCGTCAGCGCCGCTGACCGCGAGCGGCTGGTTGGGCTGGCGCGGCAGATCAATCAGTCGACCGGTGCCCAGCTTTTCACCGTGATCGTCGATCACACCGACCCGGAGCCCATCGAGAACTTCGCGCAACGCGTGTTCACCACCTGGAAGCCCGGCCGCAAGGGCGCCGACGACGGGCTGGTGCTGGTGCTGGCGCCGAACAACAAGCAGCGCAAGACGCGATTGCAAGTGGGTTACGGCCTCGAAGGGGCAATCCCCGACGCCACCGCTCGACGGATCCTTGGTGAGCAGGTCAGACCGGCGCTGGATCAGGGCGGCGCCACGGCGGCGGCCACGGCTGCGGCACAGGCGATCCAGAAGACGTTGACCGCAGCCGGGGTGACGCCGGACCGCAGTGTGCGAAAGGAGGCAGAAGTTCCACCAGTGGAAATCAAGCTGTTCGCGCTCGCCTTCATCTACTTCATCCTGATGTTCATCGCGATTGGCGTGTTCAGCAAACGACCCCGGCGCGTCACGGCAGCAGCATTGTGCATAGTGCTGGCGGCGCTCGCCGCCGCAGCCTACGTGTGGGCGGCCGGGCCGCATCCGGTGCGCATGGCGGCGGGCGTGTGGCTGGTGGTATTGCTGGCGCTGGCGGTATCGTTCTTCCGGTATCCGCCGCCGGTGGAGGTGCCACCGCGAGCTGGCACCAGCCGCAAGCAGCAGGCGAAGATTGACTGGAAGCCACGGGTGCCCTATGTGTGGGTGGTGTGGCTGGCGATGGCAGCGGTGATCGCGCTTTACTGGTTTCGGGCCGAGCACATCGCGCTCGGCCTTGCCGGCGGCTTTTTCGCCACCATCGGTGCATTGGGGCTGGCTGGCCAGATGAGCATTCCGTTTCTGCCAGCGTCCGCCGCACGGGCGTTCAGCGGCAGCAGCGGCGGCAGCGACTCGTCAAGCAGCAGTGACTCGTCATGGAGCAGCTCCAGCAGCTCCTCTGGAGGTGATTCCGGCGGCAGCAGCGATTCCGGTGGGGGCGGCGACTCGGGCGGCGGGGGATCGTCGGAATAGGGCGTGGGGCAGTTGCTTTTGGCGAGAACGTACGCCGGGCATGGGCTCGCAGCCTAAAACGCTAAAAGTCGACTCCTGATTAGCAAGGAGGCTCAGAGAGTCTTATTTTGCGTTGAGGCCAAGGTTTGGTTGCTACGGCGGCGTGGATCAGTCGGGGCAACATGGCCGGGAGGTTGGAGCGCCGATTGAAGC
>Ga0208695_1001677_pt1 | contig 17783 bp, 17 predicted proteins | sample AD_UKC111_MetaG_FD_184449 | JGI IMG/M metagenome (GOLD analysis project Ga0208695, IMG submission 184449) | Active sludge microbial communities of municipal wastewater-treating anaerobic digesters from Hong Kong - AD_UKC111_MetaG (SPAdes)... | ecosystem: Engineered > Bioreactor > Anaerobic >... | reverse complement strand
ATTGTGCTGGATGAGACTTTGTGTGATGTGACAAATGTAGCTGCGGGACTTAAGCCCGACGGTGTCCTGGTTATCAACACAAGAAAATCAGCTGATGAAGCGGCACAACATATCGGATTTGAGGATTCATCCAGAATAGTTGTCATTGACGCCACAGATATTGCCCTTGAACTTTTGGGGAATCCGGTAGTAAATACAATCATGCTCGGTGCGGCAGTAGGTGCAACCGGAATGGTATCAATGGAATCTGTTGAAAAAGCCATTGACGATGTAATGGGCAGGAATCTCAGGGAAAAGAACAAGAAAGCGGCAAGAGCAGCTTATGACAGGGTTAAGGAGGCGGTGATGCAATAATGAACAAGCCGAAATGGAACAAGGATTATAAAGCACCATCCTCCTGGGATGAAATGTTCTTTGGATCAAGTAATGGGGTAGGGATATTGCCGACTCCCAATTCGGGTTTCAGGACATTGCATCCGGAAATCGACAGTAAAGCGTGCATAAAATGCATGATGTGCTGGGTTTTTTGCCCGGAAGGCTGCATAGACAAGAGCGGCAGCTATCTTGAAATAGATATGGATTACTGCAAAGGGTGCGGGATCTGCGCAGCCGAATGCCCGAAAAAGTGCATTATAATGGTTAAGGATGGTGATGCGGAATGAGTAAAAAAGCTTTTTTATCCGCCAATGAAGCAGCGGCTTACGGTGTAAAGCTTTCAAGGCCTCATGTCGTATCGGCATATCCGATTACACCGCAGACCACTTTGGTTGAGAAGATTGCAGATTTTCTGGCAAACGGAGAAGCGGATTTCAAATATATGATGGTAGAAAGTGAACACAGCGCCATGGCCTCAGCTTTGGGTGCATCCATGATGGGAGCGCGGACATTTACTGCATCCTCTTCCCAGGGGCTCCTTTACATGTGCGAAATGCTGAGCTATGTGAGCGGTGCGAGATTTCCGATAGTAATGGTTGATGCAAACCGTTCCATTGCCACACCCTGGAATATTTTCGGAGACCAGAGAGATGCTATGGCAATGAGGGATTCGGGATGGATAATGCTGTACGTGGAAAGCGGACAGGAGGCGTTGGATACGGTCATACAGGCATACAAAATAGCAGAGGATCCCGAAGTCATGACCCCTGTCATGGTAAATATCGACGGTTTTACCCTTACCCATACCTATGACATGGTGGAGATACCGGAGCAGGAGGAAGTGGACAGCTTCCTGCCGCCTTACAGTACAACAAACAAAATGGATATGAAGAATCCCAAAACATTATGTATGTCAGTGGGCCCTGATTTCCATACCGAAGGCCGATTTTTGCAGCAAAAGGCTTTTGAAGCAGCAAAGAGGAAGATTGTCTCTGTCAATGATGAATATGCAAAATTGACAGGCAGGTCCTACGGTGGGATGATTGAAGAATACCGCGCCGATGATGCTGAAGTAGTCCTGGTAGCAGTGGGAAGTGTAGCAGGTACTGTAAGGGTAGTTGTGGACGAAATGAGAGAAGCAGGGAAGAAGGTAGGCCTTATAAAGCTCAGAAGCTTCAGGCCCTTCCCAAAGGAGTATTTCGAATCGGCAAGAGATAAGTTTAAGGCTGTAGGAGTAATAGACAGAAGCATATCCTTCGGTTTTGACGGAACTGTATTTTCTGAGGTCAAGTCTGCCATGTACGGTTCAAGTGCAAAGGTGGCCAATTACATTGTAGGCTTGGGCGGAAGGGATATACCGAAACATCAGATAGAGACAATGTTCAACAAGCTTTTCGGTATTGCTTCCGGAAAGAATGAAGCTGAAGTGCAGTTCTTAGGAATGAGGTGGGAATAATGGCAGTAAATATTAAAAACTTGCCTGATGAGGAATTGTTGTACGGTGCAAAGACTTGCCAGGGATGCGGAGTAATGCTTGCAGCCAGGCTGGCCCTTAAGGTATTGGGAGAAAAGACCTGTTTGGCTACTCCCGCCTGCTGTTTTGCAGCTACCACAACAGTATATCCCCAATCTTCAATTTTTGTAAACAATGCAATTACTGCATTTCCGGCCCTTGCCTCTACATTATCGGGAATGGCAGCGGCAGCAGAAGCTCTCGGATGGGATGAGGATATTACCATTCTGGGCATTGCAGGGGACGGAGGAACGGTTGACATAGGCCTGCAGGCATTATCCGGGGCAGCGGAAAGAAATGAGAACATTATCTATATCTGTGTAGACAATGAAGCATATATGAACACAGGAAACCAGAGAAGCGGCGTAACCTCTTACAAGGCATGGACTACAACAACACCGACCGGCTCGTGCTCCAAGGGTGAGAAAAATAGATTCAAGAAGAGCCTGTTTGAAATAATGGCGGCTCATCGTGTGCCTTATACGGCTACAGCTTCTGTTGCTTATCCGAAGGATCTTATGGAAAAGGTTGAGAAGGCAAAGAGTATAAAGGGCTGCAAGGTTATCCACGTCATGACCCCATGTCCTACCGGCTGGGGCTATGATCCGGCTTATACGGTAAGAGTAGCAAAGCTGGCTGTTGAGTGCGGCCTTTGGTACCTTGCAGAATATGAAAACAATGAGTTCAGATTCAATTTTGTACCCAAGGAATTCAAACCCGTTGAAGAATATCTGAAGCTGCAGCGCCGTTTCAGGCATCTGGATGAAAGTGACTGCAGGGAGATAGAGGCCAACAGGGATATTGAATGGGACAGGATGAGAAAAAGATTCGCATAGGCGGAGGGAAAACAACTGTGGTATTAGTAACCACAGTTGTTTTTTTGTATAGGAGGAATATAAGAGATGGAGTACAGCGTGAGGCGCTTATTTCGGAATGGGTAGGGAAAGCTAGGGAAATGCCACTTCCGGTCAATATCGCAAGGTAAACTCAAGTAACTGCATTCTTAGTGTAAAATTGTTCTAGGATAAAAAATAGCAAGAGACCGCTCTTTTTGGTAAAATATTAGTTGCAAAACCAAAACAAAATACCAAGGAGGGTCTCTTGTGAATAATATTATACAGCAAATTTGTGAGAATTACATTAGTGAAGTTTTGCTTTTTTTCGATGCGAGAACAATAAAAACACTTGATGAAATTGAGGTTAATCTGAAGGAAAAGACAGATGAGTATCTTAGGCAAATGATTAAAGCATACTTTGAAGGGCTTGACCAAGCAATAGCAGACGATAAAACGGGGAGAAAGAAAAAAGGTTATGTTATTGAGCAGAAGGCAGTTAAGAGAGAAATATATACGCAGTTTGGGAGCTTAGGATTTAAAAGAAGATATTACAAAAATAAACTAACTGGCGGATATTCATATCTATTAGATAATGTAGTAGGGATAGAAAGCTATGACAGAGTCAGCGGAACTGTATCAGCAGCATTGGTTGAAAGTGCCTCAGAGGTATCATATGCAAAGAGCAGTAAGTATATATGTGATGGAGATATCAGCCGTCAAACAGTAAAGAATAAAATAAGGCGGACGGAAGATCTTAAAGCAGAAGCTCCTGAGGAAAAGCGCAATATAAAGTATCTGCATGTGGAAGCAGATGAGGATCATGTTTCGTTGCAGGACGGAACAGATACAATAGTTCCGTTAATTAGTATTTATGAGGGAGTAGAACATATAGGCAAGAGAGGAAAATGCATCAACATTCATCATATCAGCAGTTACGGGAAAAGTGCAGATGACATATGGCAGGAAGCCGCAGAATGGATTTACTCAGCTTACAACGAGGATGAAATAGAGAAGATATACCTTCACGGAGATGGAGCGCCCTGGATCAAGAAAGGGAAGTACTACTTACCAAAAGTACAGTTTGTATTGGACAGATATCATTTAAATAAAGCATTAAAGGAAGTATCAGGGGGAGACGAACTTGTATGTGCTAAGTTAAAAGCTGCAATTATGGAAGCAGACAAGAAATCACTGAAAGAGCTATGCAGAGAACTCCGCAAGGATGCGGAAAGCGATAAGGTGAAGGAAAAAGTAGATAGATTCAGGAACTACATTGAAACAAATTGGGAGGGTATAGAAGCATATCAGGATGGAGGCTCAAGAGGCAGCAATACAGAAGGACATGTAAGCCATGTATTATCCAGCAGATTGAGCAGCAGGCCCATAGGTTGGAGCCGGGAAGGTCTAAAAGCAATGGCAGAGCTAAGAGCTTACTGCTGTAGTGGAGGGCATATAGAAACAAAGCACATAAGAAAAGCTGAAGGGTCCTACAAAGTAACAAGAAAGATACTGGATAAAGTATCAAGATCGTATAGAAATACTTCTAAAGAAATACTGCACAATATTACGGTATTAAATATCGGTAAGGTGGATTCTCTGTCAAGAACGCTAAAAGGCATAAAAAACAGTGGATATATTATTTAAACATGAGAAAAGCGAACCGGAATAACCACGGAAAAAGAGAAGAAAAAAGGAAAAAAAGAAAAGAAAAAGCATGGTACACAGACCGCGACCAGCGGAGCCAGGCTTCTTGTCAAGGCCGTGTGCGGAGCACCGTTCAATTAAGTCTTGACAAAATGGCAAGCGGTACAATAAGCGCATTTTTCTTTGCGCAATATTAAATTCCGATAAATCCCTAAATCAGGTGTAAATCGACCTGTGTTTCAGTTAGAGTGTGAGTTCAGTTTAACCATAAAGAGAATATCTGCTTTTTAAAAACCGAGAACAAATTGACACCGCCGTCATAATAACAAACAGTGGACAAACATAAGCATATTGATTACAATATATATGTCATGAAGAAGGCTTAGTAATTTGGTTAGTGCAAAACATACAATAAGGTGATTATTTTGGGAGATAAGAAAAACTTAAATAACAGTCTTGATAAAACCCTGAATATGCTGACCTATTTTAATGAAGACAGACAAGTAATAGGCTTGAGTGAGCTTGCGCGGCTTTCAGGCATTCCAAAAGCAACAGTATATAGAATGATTTCAACTCTTGAAGCTCATGGATTTATAAATAGGGTGGATGTGCTAGGCAAGGAGAATCAATACAAGCTGGGGCTCAGGTTTCTGGAATACGGAAAACTAGTCAGTAATGGCCTGGAAATCAGGAATATCGCGCTACCTCATATGGCAAAACTCAGGGATAAAGTAAATGAATGTGTACAGCTTATCGTAAGGGATAATGACGAAGCTATGTATATAGAGAAGCTTGAGTGCAAACAGTTTATCAGGCTATATACCAGGATAGGCAGACGAGCTCCCCTGTATGGCGGTGCCTGCCCCCGTGCAATACTTACTTTTCTGCCTGATGAAGAAATAGACAGGATACTTAATTCTGTGAATTTGGTCAAATATACGAATAATACTGTAATTGACAAGAAAAAACTTAAAAAGATGATAGAACAAGACAGACAAAGGGGATATACTGTAAGCTACGGAGAACTGGAACCGGAGACTGTTGCTATCGGTGCACCGATATTTGACCATAAAGGTAATGTAGCTGCTTCTTTGAGTGTTGCAGGACCGGATAACCGCTTTACCGAAAAAGAGCTGCCTTATCTTACAGACGAGTTATTGAAAACAACGAGAGAAATTTCAAAGGCCCTGGGTTATAATAAATAATATTTATACAGTAAAAAAGCTGTGAACCAATATGGATTCACAGCTTTTTTTGCACATAATAATAGTTATAATAATTGATTTTTCAAAAAATTCAAATTTATTATTGTAATACGAAAAAAAAGGAGTTATTATATTAATATGGCAAAATTAAACCGTCGGTTCGCATATTGAGACGAAAGGAGGGGAAATATGGAAAACATTGTCGATCTAAACAGTGATGTAGGGGAAAGCTATGGAGCCTACAAGTTAGGACTGGACGAAGAGGTACTCAAGTATGTATCATCTGTCAACATAGCCTGCGGATGGCATGCGGGAGATCCGATGGTTATGGAAAAAACTATTGCATTAGCCGCTGAAAATAAGTTAGGTATAGGTGCACATCCCGGATATCCTGATCTGATTGGTTTTGGAAGAAGAAATATGGATATTTCACCAAAAGAAGCAAGAAATTATTTGATTTATCAAATAGGTGCACTAAACGCATTCGCCGAAGCAGCCGGTACCGCTTTGCAGCACGTAAAACTTCATGGTGCATTTTATAACACTGTATCAGCAAATGCAATACTTGCAAAAGAAACAGCCAAAGCCATTTATGATGTAAACAAGAACCTTATAGTACTGGCATTGGCAGGAAGTGAACTGGCTAATGCAGCAAGGGAGATAGGATTAAAGGTTGCGGAAGAGGTTTTTGCCGACAGAGCATATAATTCAGATGGTTCTTTAGTTTCCAGAAAGCTCCCGGGGTCAGTTATTCATGATAAGAATCTGGCCATAGAAAGAGTAATCAGAATGGTCACAGAGGGAAAAGTCAATGCTATAGACGGAACAGATATTAGTATCAATGCAGATTCTATCTGCGTACATGGCGATAATCCGGAAGCAGTGTCTTTTGTAAGGCTTATCAGGGAAAACCTGGAGAAGCATGGAATTCAAATCAGGCCTATAAATCAATTTATTTAAGGGAGGATGATACAATGACAACACGAAATGCAGAGTCAAAAACAACTGGTAAGAAGGCTACATTTTCAATCATCATGGGTGCGGCATTCATTATGGCTACTTCAGCAATAGGACCGGGTTTTCTGACGCAGACTGCGGTTTTTACAGAACAATTCAGAGCTTCTTTTGCATTTGTCATCTTATTATCAATACTCATTGATATTGCTGCACAAATGAATGTATGGAGGGTTATCGGCATATCCGGTATGAGAGGCCAGGATATTGCCAATAAGGTATTTCCAGGGTTGGGATATTTTGTAGCCGCATGTGTTTCTCTGGGAGGGCTTGCATTTAACATAGGAAATATCGGCGGGGCTGCTTTGGGTGTCAATGTACTGTTCGGCGTTAATGTAAAGGTAGCTGCTGTAATTTCTGCAGTTATAGCAATAATAATATTCCTGTCAAAACAAATAGGGGCGGCAATGGACAAGTTTGCCAAATTCCTTGGTGTTATAATGATTGGCCTTGTATTGTTTATGGCAATCAAAACACAGCCTCCTGTTGGTGAAGCTGTTATTAGGACCTTTGTACCGGAAACCTTCTCCTTTATGACATTGCTAACCTTGGTCGGCGGTACCGTAGGCGGTTACATTACCTTTGCCGGCGGTCACAGGTTAATAGACGGAGGAATTACCGGGATAGAAAATATAAAGAACATAACAAAAGGTTCCGTGAATGGTATTATAATTGCATCAGTAATGAGAATCCTTTTGTTCCTGGCCATATTAGGCGTTGTATCAACCGGATTCAAGCTGGATCCCGCAAATCCGCCGGCTTCCGCATTCAGGCAGGGCGCAGGAATCATAGGCTATAAGTTCTTCGGCGTAGTTCTCTGGTCAGCCGCCATAACATCTGTTGTAGGCGCTGCCTACACTTCAGTATCCTTCCTTAGATCCTTCTCAAAGAATATCAATGACCATTATAATTACTGGATCATAGCTTTTATTGTCTTATCAACAGGTATTTTTGTTACAATCGGTCAACCTGTAAACCTTTTGATTGTGGCAGGTTCTCTCAATGGCCTTATTCTTCCGGTAACGTTAGGCACCATGCTGCTGGCCTCCGGCAGAAAGAATATTATCGGCGAATACAAACATCCAAAGTGGCTGCTGTGGTCAGGTATAATAGTTGTTGTCCTTACAACATACGCGGGATACAAGTCATTACTTGGAATAGCTAAATTGTTCCAATAAAATTATTCTATGAGAGGGTGCCTCCGGCACCTTCTCAAATTATAACAAGGCGAAAAGTTGTCCAACAGGCAGCGAGCATATCTCCTGCCTCATTGAAATCTTGTTAAAATCAGGGGAGTGTGGTGATAATATGTACGATGAAGCACGTTATCTGATGTCCGGAGATAAAGGCCTGGTGGTTGAGTTTGGAAATGAAATAAGTGAGCCGGTAAACGAAAAAGTAAGAGGTATGTATTTGGCAATACAAAAGAGCCAAATGCCGGGAATATATGAATTGATTCCCACTTACAGATCTCTTTTGATACAATATAATCCTCTGGAGATAGAGATAGACAGTCTTATTGAAAAGTTGTCAGAAATTGAAAAGGATCTGGGGGCTATTGACCTTCCGAAGCCAAGGATAGTAGAGATACCAACAATATACGGCGGGGAATTCGGAGAGGATCTGGGCTTTGTAGCAGAACACAATGGGCTGAGTGAGGATGAAGTAATTAAGATACATTCATCTATTGATTACCGTATATACATGCTGGGATTTACCCCCGGTTTTTCCTATTTGGGAGGCATGTCTGAAAAAATAGCAACACCAAGGCTAAAAACTCCCAGAACAAAGATACCCGGAGGTTCTGTAGGTATTGCAGGCAAACAAACCGGCATATATCCCATGGAAAGCCCGGGAGGCTGGCAGCTTATAGGCAGAACTCCCGTCAAGCTGTACGACCCTGCCAGTGAGACACCTATAATTCTGCGGGCAGGAGATTATATAAGATTTATACCGATTGATAAGGACGAATATGATTATATCCATGACTTGGCGGGAAAAAAACAATACAAAATAAAAATAGTAACAGAATAGGCAGGCGAGAGATATGAAAGATATAGTAATTATCAATCCCGGATTATATACTACCGTGCAGGACCGGGGAAGGTGGGGATATCAGGAGTATGGGATGCCTGTTACAGGCGCTATGGATGACTACTCCCTCAGGTTAGCCAACATATTGGTAGGAAATGATGAGTATGATGCGGTTCTGGAGACTACCTTGAACGGGCCTGAAATATCTTTCAATACCGATGTTGTTGCAGCAATTACGGGAGCGAACATGGTACCCAGGGTAAACGGCTATACTGTCCCCATGTGGAGATCTCTTAAACTATCCAAAGGGGATGTGCTTTCCTTTGAAATGGCGAGAGAGGGAACAAGAGGTTATATAGCTTTTGCCGGAGGCCTTGATATTCCGCCTGTAATGGGCAGCCGTTCAACTTATGTAAGAGGTGCTATAGGGGGTTATGAAGGCAGAAAGCTTAAAAGCAATGATGAAATAGATTTGAGGGACAAAAATCTCCCCATAGAGCAATTGGCCGACAGGATCATACCTCCGCAATACATACCTCAGTATGAAGACAGCTGCATAATAAGGGTTATTCCGGGTCCCCAGGATGACTACTTTACAGAAGAGAGTATAGAGAAGTTTTTCAACTCAGAGTATGAGATTACAAAGGAAGCCGACCGGATGGGCTACAGGCTTTCAGGGCCCCAACTTATTCATAAAGCCGGAGCGGATATAATTTCAGACGGCATTAATCTGGGTTCTGTTCAGGTGCCCGGCCATGGAATGCCTATAATAATGATGTCAGACAGGCAGACTACAGGAGGATACACAAAAATAGCCACGGTGATTTCGTCGGATATCCCTGTAATGGCACAGCTGAAGCCCGGCAATAAGGTGAGATTTGAGAAGATTGATATCCGAGAGGCCCATAAGGTTTTAAAAGAATACGAGAACAAAATTAAAGAAATAAAAGACTATGTAAACAGTTATCAGTTAAACACTGCAGGAATGAAACGTTACAATCTCAAAATCGAAGGTGTCAGCTACGAAGTTATGGTAGAGGAGATTGTTTAAAGGAGTGAGAAACATAAAGGAATCTAGAGAACTAATAGCTGTCATAACTGCTGCTGTTATGGCAATGTCGGAAGGCAAGGCTAATTTTGTGATAAGATCCATTAGAAGGACATCAAAGGGCCTGAGCAATTGGGTGCTTTCAGGATGGTTTAAATAAAGCTAACCATGGGCTGCAAAAAAAAGGACTTCACTCTATGAGTCAGTCCTTTTTGTCCTTTGATATATCTTCTTCCCGATAGATTTACAAGGAATTTACAATATCGGTAATACCCTTCTCCCTTATTCGCTTTAGAGGGCCGATAACTGAAAAAACAGTAACTGTTGATACAAGCACCAGAATAATAACTATTTGAAACAGCGGAAATCTCCATTTTATATTAAAGCTTGAAAGATAATTCATAATCAGCACTTTCTGCAGCAATAATCCCATTACCGACCCTGCAGCAGATCCTATAAGGCTGTATGTTGCGGCTTCGGCCAGAACCATCCTTTTCAGCTGCCTGCCTGACATTCCGACTGCTCTCATTACTCCCAGGTACTTTGTTTTTGTTACCACGCTGGTATTCATAGTATTCATGATGTTCAATATGCTTATTATTGCAATGACAGCAACAAAGCCGTATACAAAAACCGCCATGGTCAAAAACAACTGGTTCATTTCAGAATTCTTCTGGCGCATATCCAGAAGGCTAATACCGTCAACTGCCATACTCTTCAGAATTCCAACCGTTTCTTCATCCTTTTTATTCTTCAACTGAATATCAATAGCCTTGAAGCCGGCCTCTCCCATAATGTCGGAAAACACCTTCTCAGTTACAACAAATGCAGTCAGGGTCAGCTCCGAACTGTTAAAGGGCACCTGCCTCAGTATCCCCATCACTTTAAGCTCCTTTTTCCCTTTCGGAGTATCAATATATACCCTGTCTCCAAGCTTCAGGCCGGCAGTTTCTGTTGTAATATTATTCCTTAAGATTTGTGCAACAGCAATAATACCATTCTCCTCATTCATCCTTGCTGCTGAAAGTTCACCCTCCAGCAAGTCCGCCTTTGCCCATCTTAATTGGTTCTCATCGTAGGAAATCAGCCAGGACTTCTCCGGGGGTATAAAAAGGCCGTTATTTTCTGTCTTTATCTCCTCAAAGCTTTTTTTATATGATTCACTAAGCCTTGAAACATCAAAGGATGCATTAACATAGGCAAGTTTTCTCCCATAAGCCCGTTTAACTCCATCCAATTCTGACAGCCTTGCAAAAATCCCTTCTCCCATACCCTGCTCAGAAACCAGGGAAATGTCAGGAGTATAAGGCTTCGTGGTTTTCATGGAAGTATGCATGAAATCAATAAATACATTAAAGCCCAGGAGCATGATTATACTTAGTGCAATGGAGCATGACATCAGAAAGAGAGTTTTCTTCTTCATGAAAGCGCTGTTTACTCCCATTGCGGTTTCCAGACTCATAAGCTTTGATAAAAAGCCTTTCTTAGCAGGTTTTGTGATTTTCATCTCATTGCTTCCCGTTACGGCATTTACGGGTGAAACCCCTGCGGCCTTTCTTGCAGGTATCAGGGTAGAAATAAAAACAGTCATGAATCCAATAGCTATTCCCAGAAGAATTCCCGCAATGCTGATACTGAACAACGGAATTTCACTGAAAATCGTATTGTTGTAAAATTTCAGTATTGCAGAACAGACAATCGCCATCAGCATACCTAATGCTATACCCGGGGGAATTGCCCTTAAAGTTATGGCAAACCCTTCTTTTCTTACCAGCTTTTTTATCTGTGCTTTTGATGCACCGATGCATCTTAACAGTCCGAATTGCCTCACTCTCTCCATGATTGAAATATTAAAGGTATTGTATATCATAACTACCCCCGCCGCAAGAACCAGAATGAACAGGACAGCTCCTACGGTATACAGCCCGGTTGCCGCTTTGTGCTTACTTTGTCCTATGACTGAAAGCAATTGGGTGTTCAAGCCTATTCTATCGTCAGCAAGGCTCAATTCTTCTTTTATCTCAGCAACTGCCCCGTTAATTTTCACCCTGTTTTTGAACTCAACGAAAAACAGGTTCTGCTTTACTTCGGCAATACTGTCTGCTCCCGATACTGACATAATTACCCCCGGTACGCCTGCAGCCTTCATTTTGCCCAGGTCATTATAAATCCCGCTTACTATGAATTCCTTTTCTGTTTTGTCCTCAAAGGCAATTCTGACCATATGCCCTGTTTCTTTCCCTTGAAGCAAGCGTTCCGCTGCCCATGCCTCAAGCATTACTTCGTTTTTCCCCCTTGGAAAATTCCCTTGCAGAACTTCAATATTCATATTCCCTGCAAATACTTCTTCCAGTGCTCCAAGCCTGCAGTCAGTCCCGTTTATTTTACCATTCCCCAAGTCCTTCCATCTTCCGGCATTCCGGACATCAATACGGCTTCTTAAAATAGCTGCTTCTTCATCAGAGGCATCTTTAACGGCAAGATGAAAGTTGCCATAGGTATAAATCACCTGAAGCTTTTCAAACCTTAAGAAAACATCAACCATCGAAAATATCCCGGTTACAAGTGCAACTGATATTGTGACGCTTATGACAGCCAACCTCGTCTTTTTGCTGTGGGCTTTAAGATAGTTCTGCACAAGCATCAGATAGCTTTTCATCTCACGCCACCCCCGAGCTCGGTAACAATTCCATCCTCAACTCTGAATACCCGGTCACCATAAGAGGCATAGTTCTCGTTATGAGTTATCATAAGAAGAGTCTGCCTGTATTTATCCACCGACAGCTTCATCAAATCAACAACATCCCTGCTGCTCCTGCTGTCAAGGTTTCCTGTAGGCTCATCAGCCAAAATAACGGCAGGCCTGGCCGCAAGTGCCCTCCCAATTGCCACACGCTGCTGCTGCCCCCCCGAAAGCTGATTGGGCAAATGATGCCTCCTCTCTGTAAGCCCCAATGTATTAAGGAGTTCATCGATATATTCCTTATCAGGCTTTTTATAGTCCAGCAGCAAGGGCAGAACTATATTCTCTTCAACATTCAGCTCGGGTATCAGATTATATGCCTGAAAAATGAAGCCTATGCTCCGTCTGCGGAATACAGCAAGTTCTTCCTCTTCCATAACAAATATATCACGCCCGTTTAGAAAGACCTTACCGGAGGTCGGATTATCCAATGCCCCGATAAGATTGAGAAGTGTGCTTTTCCCCGAACCGGAAGGCCCGACAATAGATACAAATTCCCCCTTTTCAATAGAAAAGGAAGTATTTTTAAGGGCTTCCACTTTGGTTTCTCCCTTGCCATAAGTTTTTGACAGATTCTCCGTTCTTAATATTTCCATTTTTTACACCTCAATGCTATTAAGTGCTTTTTCCACAGAATAACATACCAACCTTACTCTAATATTTATTGAAGCTTACAATTTTGTAATCTGGGAAGGCGGACAACGAATTTTGTGCCCGCACCTTTTGTACTTTCTGCGGTTATGAATCCGTCGTGCATTTCAATGATTGTTTTGGCCAATGTAAGTCCTATACCGGTTCCCTGCTTGTTCTGTGAAAACTTGCTCCTATAAAACCTTTTGAAAATATGGTTGATATCATCAGGGTGTATACCTTCTCCATTGTCTTCAACAGTAATTTTTACCATCAGCGGAGTTTCTTCCGCCAGGACTCTGATATGGTTTCCCGGATTAGTGTGCTCCACTGCGTTCTTGAACAAGTTGCTCAAGGCTTCAAGGATCCACTCCCTGTCGCAGCTGTATGAAATGCTGCTATCGGCATTTATTTCAAAGGTTTTGCCTTCTATTTGCAACCTTGCCTCAAAGCTTTCCGCAGCTTGCTCAATGATATCCTTTAAAAGGTGGCTTTTCTTGTTTAGCTCAATAATACCCGCGTCCAGTCTGGCCAGCTTCAAAAGGCCGGCTATCAGATTATGCATGCGCTCAAGTTCCTTGACGCTTTTATCCAGGAATTTTGATATTACCTCGTTTTGCACATTTTCACTTCTCATGATTTCATTGTACATCCCAAGGGCTGATAACGGCGTCTTCAACTGGTGGGAAACATTTTCCAGGATGTCCTTCATAAAACTCCTGTTTTGCCTCTCCTTCTCAATATGCGCATACAATGATGAGGTCATGGCATTAATAGATGCCGCAAGCTTGGGCAGGCTGCCTTCGCCGCTGTCCTCAAGCCTTGCACAAGCATGCCCCTTTATTATTCCGTTTATATCGCTGCTATATTGGTCTATTGTTTTAAAATGCAAGTTCAGGAACGAAATGACGAAAAGCATAACTGCAAAACCTGAAATAACGGTAAGAGCAAGATATGCTGCCATATTCATTCTATAAAACCTGTTTGCCCGGGGAACCAAAAATAATTCCGTGCTTTGCTTGTATCCGGATTGCCCAAGCAAAGCTCTTCCTGCTTCAATATCAGCGGAGGATTTTCCTGCTGCAAAAGCAGACCGTATTTCCGCAGAAAGCTCCGGATGTGCCCGCTCCAAATATCCGGCAAGCTCATAATCATGTATGATAATGGCGTTCTTGAAGTGGAGTGCATTTATATATGCAGCAGCCTGAAATACAGCAATTACAACTACAAGGATCAGTACCAGCTGAATCAGAAGCCGTTTTGCGCTCTTATTAATCAATAAATTCATAGCTTATCCCTCTGTTATATTCCATTTATACCCCATTCCCCTTAATGTCACCAGGAATGAAGGATGTTTCGGATTTTCTTCAATTTTCTCCCGCAGCCTGCTTATATAAACATTCAGGGTATTGTCATCAATAAAACTCTCATGAGAATCCCACAGTTCCTGTATTATCTGGTCCCTGGACATAACCCTCCTGGGATTTTTCATGAACAGGCACAACAATTTATATTCAGCTGATGTAAGCTCCATGTCCTTTCCGTTTTTTATTGCCCTGCCTTCCAAAAGCTTAACCACAATCCCGTTTGAGCTTAGTTCAGTCTTGCTGCTCGCAGCACTGCTGCGCCGCAATATGGCATTTATCCTGGATATTAACTCATTCAGCTTAAATGGCTTGGATATATAGTCATCTCCGCCCAGGTCCAGCCCCATAACAACATTTACCTCTTCATCGGAGGCTGTCAGAAAAATAATCGGTACAGCGGATTGCTGCCTTATACTTTTGCATATATCAAAGCCGCTTCCATCCGGAAGCATTAAATCCAATATAATCAATTGATATTCATTCCGACTGAAAAATTCCCCGGCCTCTTTCACAGTCCTCGCAACAGTCACGTCAGAATCATGCCTGGAAAGTGAGAACTTCAGGCCTTCAATCAAGCTTAAGTCATCTTCGACCAATAGTATTCTTCTCACATTCATTCCCCCATCTTCCAATACTTATATAATAATTAATACGTATTATTTGATCATTTTCGCAGCATCTATAATAGTATAACATTTCCATATACTTCTAGTAAATAAAACTGCCGGCATACAGAGAAAAGCGGTAAGGAAAAAGAAAAGGAGTATCGCTGACTACTTATCAAGTAGTTGCAACACTCCCTTTTGCTCCATATTATCTTCTGAAGTCTCTGTTGTTGTTTCTCAGTGCTTTTTTTGCTTTTCTGCAGTCAGGGCATCTCTGAGGTTCGTTTTCGAAACCTTTTTCCTTATAAAAAGCCTGCTCGCCTTCTGTGAATACAAATACTGTTCCACAGTCCTTGCAAGTCAAATTCTTGTCAGCCATTCTATTACCTCCTATTATTTATTAGGATTTAACAACTTTCAAACATTATACATTCTCCTGATAAACAATAGGAAATGGTTTTAATATCGTTAAATCACCGATTATATAAGTATATCACCGATACCATTTAATGTCAACAATTATTTACTGCGCAGAAACACCAATGTGAACCAGGTCAGCGATCCAAAAGCCAACAAATTTATAAAATAGCTGGCTAGAATATTCCAATGAATATATTCAGCCACCTCTGTGCTGATAATTGTGAGTTCAAGAAGTATGTACAACGTCGAACATGCTGCTATATGGGCAAGCTGAAGCCATTTATTGCTGGGCACATATTGACAGAAAAGAGTCCCCATGGTAAAAATCGGGCCGAATTTATAGAATGCCGAACAAGTTGCCCAGGGTATGATAATATCATGGAAGTCATACAAATCCAGCTTTTGTCCTCCATAATCAACAATTGTCGCCAGAAGTAAAGCCAAAACTCCACCCAGTATATTCTTCCTAAGATTTTTGTTATCTGTCAACAGAAAAAACAAAATCCATGATATAACAAAGTTAATAATCCATGGCATAGGATATCTCCTCATAAAGTTAATAAATTACAATTATTATTTGATAAATAGATTAATTTATGCTGATGGTTCTAATGCTTCTTTTTTTTGGATAACTTGATTTTCATGACCTTCCTGCATATATTTTAATGATTGAATTATGCTTAAATGAGGTCGTGAAATGTATAAAGGCTTAAAAAAACTTACACTGTTTTTCCTTATTATGTTTTTGTGTTCATATATCACATACAGTATTGAACCGGGGGAGCCTGCTCCTGCAGATGAATCCCTTCCTGTGCCGGAATCCCTTGAGGAGGCAGCACCTTCACCTGTCCCCGGGCTGCAGGAGGCTGAACAGCCCGATGAAGCTCAACAGCAAGCTGCTTCAGACTTCAATAAAAAAGTTGAAGAAATTATAATAAAAGGGATTAATTCGTATTATAAAAATGGGGGCAAGGGAACCATAGGAATATATATCAAGGAACTGAATACCGGTTTTGAATATGCCTTCAACGGGGAAAAAAACAAATCCGGACAATCCGGATGAAGGGTACTTTAATTCCGCCTCCACCTGCAAACTTCTATCAGCCGCAGTAATGTACTATATGAACAGCTACGGGGAATTGGAGCTTGACAAGGCCTATACCGATGAAGCCACAAACCCTATATAGGACCATAACCGGAGAGATATATGAATTCATGAAAAAGAGGGCTGAAACCCAGTCCTCTTCTTAAAACAGTACTCTGTTATCTCCAATACGCTTCGTAATCTTAATCTGATCAAAATAATCCAGGAGTGCCATAGCATATTTTCTGCTGGTGCCCAGCAGATCCCTGAATTGGCCAAGCTGTATCGAACCGTTCTCTTTTATATACTTTCTTAAAAGCTCTGCTGCTTCATTATAAGCATCCTTTGAAAAAGCAATATCCTCATCCAGCTTCACAAGCTCGCCCATTTCAATCAGGGCAATGTATACCTCCTGGCATTGGTTTATGTTCAAACGGTTTGCTGCAGCCAGTTCTGAAAGCCTGGGAGGGTTGAACCGGTTCTTTTTATATTCCTGCAGGATAGTATCCCCAATATGCTCCTGCTGTTTGTTGAATTGCACCTTAAAACCGCTTAGTGCGGCATATTGATTCTCAAGCCTGATAATTCCGCAAGCTTCAAAATACCCGAAAACCATATCAGCCAGTCTTGGTTTCATACCTTCAAAAACCTTGGTCCGAAGCTCTTCCTTTGATATTCCGCTTTTCAGCGGATTTCTCCTGTGATATGACTCCAGCAGCTCTGTAAGCTTGGTCTCCACATCCCTCAGATACTTCACATGAAGTATATAAGTCTCGTCTCCAAGCCTGAACTCGGAAATAAGCTTTTTCTCCAGAAGCTCGGCAGCTATTTTGTCATAAAGCTCGGCAGTCATGTTCCCTGCTGCCTTTAATATCGTTTTCTTTTCGGGAAATTTATCGCTGTTCTGTATCAGATACCTCTCAACTACCTCGGTTGGATTGCCCTGCTCCTTAACCTTCAGCTCGTCTATTACTTCCTCTTTGAAGCGCTTTCTCTTGGGAGGATTGGGTTCCAGCACTGTTCCTCCTCCTATGGTAAGCATTGGAGAATATGTCCTGATAACAAAACGGTCTCCCTTCATGCAGGCAGTCTCCTCCTCCAGTCTGAGCTGCACGAATGCACTCTCTCCCGGCTTCAATTCTTCCCTGTCCAGAAGCACTACTCTGCACATTATCTCAGAGGTTCCGTGATAAAATCTTAACCTATCCCTATTGTCAATAGTTTTATCTGCATTCTTCAATATTTCCAGCCTTGCATCCAGCATC
>Ga0208695_1001674_pt1 | contig 17822 bp, 15 predicted proteins | sample AD_UKC111_MetaG_FD_184449 | JGI IMG/M metagenome (GOLD analysis project Ga0208695, IMG submission 184449) | Active sludge microbial communities of municipal wastewater-treating anaerobic digesters from Hong Kong - AD_UKC111_MetaG (SPAdes)... | ecosystem: Engineered > Bioreactor > Anaerobic >... | reverse complement strand
CAGCTTCACCAGAAATTATGGCTATATCACAACTTTTTTCAACCGATGATGAAAGTAAAAGCCAAAGAGTATGTTGAACCTCTCAAATATCGGCGGAAATTTGACACAGCGCAAACACCTTTTGATCGTTTAGTCCAAATGGAGTGCTTAGGTGAGGCGACCCAAACCGAGCTGGAAAACCTACGCCAATCCATCGACCCCTTGGCTTTGAGAGATGAGATCGAACAGTTGATCATGGAACTATCAGTATTGCCCTGCGCTGAGCCAGGTGCAAAGATTAATGTTTACGATACCCTAATTATGAAGGAGGAAGCTGCTGAGCTTCGGTAACATTATCAATTGAACCAACCATAAACTTTCAGTAACATTATCTTTTGACTTGACAGGGCTGCAGGGAAATACCCTCTCTTGATTATTAACTTACAGGATAATAGACAAAATATTGTGCGGTGGGTAGTTAAACTTTATCAACCGACAATTTTAAGTAAAATGCATTTATGGGCGCTATTTGCTATATGGATGGCCCTCTTACCCAGCATTCTTGGGGGTATTTTCCGCCTCGAGCACGTTTTGAATGGCGTCGCTGATGCGCGTGGCGGTCTCCACATTGTTCATGGTGTAAAGGAGGATGCCGCGCACATCGTGGTCGATCAAGTCCATAATCTGCTCGGTGGCGTAAAAGATGCTGGCGTCAAACAGCGCTTTGGGGTTATCGCTGTAGCGGCTGAAGAGGCGCGAAAACTAGATTGTCCGGTTTTTTAGAAACAAGGGTGGGAGAGAGAGGTTAGTTTTTTTGGATATATAATTCTGTTATAATTATCATCAATAATTTCACCTCAAAATATTTTTTCCTCTCATATTGTGCCCACACAGGAGGCTCTATGAACATCCGCAAGTTATTAACCCTCATGCTTTCCCTATTGCTATTGTACTCACTGCTTTTCATGCCAGCCTCCGCGCGGGCAGAAATCACTCCGCAAGCCAGCTTTACGGTGAATACCACCACGATGAACGCGGATATCAACCCGGGCAACGGCATCTGCGCGGACAGCGGCGGTCTGTGCAGTCTAGTCGCCGCCATGCAGGAAGCCAACGCGCTTGCTGGCGCGGACTCCATTACCATACCCGCCGGCACCTACTATCTGCCCGGCAGGCTGGAACCGACCGAGGCTGTCACGTTCACCGGCGGTGGGATGAACAGCACGATAATCCACGGACGGGACGCGGGCTCGCAGCCGGCTTTTCAGATTAAGGCTAATGTGACCATCAATAGCCTGGAAATCAACGGCTTCACACAGGCAGTCACGATTGCCTCCACGCAGTCCAACAGAACCGTCACGCTTACCGGGGTCAGGGTCTACAACTGCGGCAACTATCTGGCGAAATTAGGATCGGCGGTTCATAATGCCTGCAGCTCTTGCACGCTCCAGATTTCTAGTAGTGCGCTGAGCAGCAATTTTTCTGACGGCTGCGGGGCTATCAGCAACTACGGCAGCCTCTCCATCTCCAACAGCACCATCAGTGGAAATTCAGCTTCAACCGGGTACGGCGGCGCGGTGTGCAGCTCCGGGGTCGGCAACAGTATAACCGTTACCAGCAGTTTGATCTACAGCAACAGCGCGACCAACGTCGACAATGGCTACGGCGGCGCTTTTGATCTCCGCAACGGAACTTATGATATTTATCAGAGCGAAGTATTTGGCAATACGGCCGGTAAGGGCGGCGGCGCGATTGCCATCTCCTTTGGAAGCCTGACAATCAGCCAGAGCAAAATCTATGGGAATACCGCCAATTACGGCGGTGGGCTCTCGCTTAATGCAGAATCCGCTGTCATAAACCAGAGCTTGATTAAAGATAATGAAGCGTTGGGCTACGGCGGTGGCATGTATGTTTGGAGGAGCGCGACCGTGACCAACTCCTCCATCGTGAACAACACCGCGGGAACCACGGGCGGTGGAATTGGCTTAAGAGACGAGACCCTGACAATCGTGAATTCCACCATCAGCGGTAATTCCGCCGATCAGAACGGGGGCGGTATTCACACTTCCAACCAGTCGGTCGCGCGCCTGGCGAACGTCACCGTTGCGGACAATACAGCTGACGCCAACGTCACAGACGATGTAGAGGCGATGGGCGGTGGGTTTTACACGGATGACAACAGCCAGATACAAGCCAAAAATTCTATCGTTGCCAAAAACCATGACCTGAAAGCAGCCCCTATTGAGATTGTCGCTTCGGATTGTTACGGGGATTTTGTGTCCGACGGCTATAACCTGATCGGGATCGCCGGCGCCTTCTGCACCCTCAGCGGCAATATGGCTGGGATGCAATATGGCTCCGGTGGAAACACCCTGGACCCCCAATTGGGACCGCTCATCGTGTATCTCGATGGTCACAATTATTTCCATCCAGTCTTATTCGGCCCGGTGGTGGATAGAGGGAACCCCTCTGACTGCCGTGATTACGATAATGCCCTGCTCATGTCGGACCAACTGCAGGAAAACCCCCGTCCATATGGAGGAGGTTCCGCGGTGGGCTACACACCACGCTGCGACCTGGGTGCCATTGAATCGTTCCGCGTCCGAAGGGAGCTGTTCTTGCCGCAAGTATTAAAGTAGTACTAGCAGGCAAGACACCACCAATAGAGGACTGCAAACCAATATCAAGATAGAGGCTTGTTGTTAAGAGCAAGCCTCTTTTTCTGTCCGTTTATTTTGCTATTATGCGGCGTTCTTGGGGGTGTTTTCCGCCTCGAGCACGTTCTGGATGGCGTCACTGATGCGCGTGGCGGTCTCCACGTTGTTCATGGTGTAGAGGTGAATGCCGCGCACATCGTGGTCGATCAAGTCCATAATCTGCTCGGTGGCGTAAAAAATGCCGGCATCGAACAGCGCTTTAGGATTATCGCTGTAGCGGCTGAAGAGGCGCGAAAGCTTAGCCGGCACGCTGGCACCGCTGAGCGCGACGGTGCGCTCGATCTGGTGCAGGTTAGTGATGGGCATGATGCCTGCTTCGATGGGCACATTAATCCCGGCACGCTCGGCTTTCTCGCGGAAGGCGTAAAACTTATCATTATCGAAAAATAGCTGCGTGACCAAGTGGTCAACCCCGCTATCGATCTTAATTTTCAGGTTTTCGATGTCCTGCTCAAGCGACTCAGCCTGGTAGTGCCCCTCGGGGTAGCAGGCGCCTAGCAAGTTGAAGCTTGAGTCATATTGCTTGATAAAGGCAGCCAAGTCGCTGGCGTGTTTGAAGTCTTCTTTAACCGTCATCGTGGGAGTGATATCGCCGCGCAGCACCATGATATTTTGCACCTGGTTGGCTTTGAGGCGCTCGAGCGTGTCAATTACCTCCGCGCGGTCCAGCCCGACGCAAGTGAGGTGCGCCACAGGTTCGATGTGGTAGGTAGTCAGGATGAGCGAGGCGATCTCGATAGTTTTATCGCGCTGAGCCTGGCTGCCGCCCGCGCCGTAGGTGACGCTGATAAAGTCAGCAGGGATGCCGCGCAGCCGCAGCAGGGTGTTATAGATCGTGTTGTAAGGAGAATCTTTTTTGGGCGGAAAGATCTCCAATGAAAACAGCGTCTTTTTATGGTCAAATAACTTGGTGATGTTCATCATACACACTCCCGAATGGCTTATTTTAACCCGATTTGAACCGGTATTGCAGCAGCGGATAAGGATATGTGTACAAGAATAAGCATAAAATATTAATCCATCCCTGAATTTTCCCCGGCGCTATAGGGAAATTTACGTTTGTTTTTCTTTCGCTGGAGAAAGTTATTTCCTTGAAAAACACGCCTTCACCCAATTTTTCAAACTCTTCCTTCTTTTTCTGTGGGGCTTTATGGCAATTCTGGCTGTGCATCTTGACGATAGTTATCTGGATGGCAACCGCCTACAGACGCTTATGGTATATTTTAGCTACACAATCGCACCAGGGAGCTTAACCTTATGTATGTAGCCATCGAAGGCGTTATCGGAGTCGGCAAGACTACTTTGGCGCGCTTTGTCCACAACGCTTTTTCTGCCGACTTGCTGCTCGAGGTTTTCGAGGAGAACCCCTTCCTCTCTGACTTTTATAGCGATCGCAGCCGCTATGCCTTCCAAACGCAAATCTTCTTCCTGCTTAGCCGCTACCAGCAGCAGCATAAGGTCATCCCCGAAGCTCTGGCTGCCGGGCACATGATTATTTCTGATTACACATTCGATAAAGACTCTTTGTTTGCCGGCATCAACCTGAAAGGCGACGAGCTGGCTGTCTATCACCGCGTGCATGCAGCCCTGGCAGAGAAAATCCCCCAGCCTGACCTGGTGGTTTACTTGCGCGCCAGCACGGATACGCTTATGGAACGCATTGCCCACCGCGACCGCCCTTACGAACGGGATATGGACCGGGCTTATATTGATGAGCTTAACCGCGCTTACGAGACTTTCTTTGCCAACCCTAAGTGGGAGGGGCGCTTGCTGCCCATTGAGACCGATACGCTCAACATTGTTGCTCGGCAAGAGGATTTGGATTACGTGATCGACCGCATCCGCCAGGCACTGCGCCTCAGCCCTTACCAAGAAGCACTGCCACTCAAACCTTAAGAAGGAGATTACCATGCGCATCACCCAAGAGCTGCTCATCAAATTTGCTCAGGATTACGTCGCCAAGCAAACGCGCAAACCTAATGACATCGTAGCCGTATTTCTTACGGGTTCCGTGCTCACGCCTGAGCCCCTGATCGGCGGTACTACCGATATTGACCTGGTGATGGTGCATAAGGAAGATCCAACTGTGGAGCGTGAGGTGCAGCGCGTCAGCTATGAGATTTCATTGGATATTCAGCACCACCATCAGTCGTTCTACACCTTCCACCGCCGCCTGCGCCTAAACCCGTGGCTGGGCTATGCTCTTTGCAGCCATAACGGCTTTCTCTATGATACCGATCACTGGCTGGAGTTCATCCAAGCTGGCGTCAGCGCGCAATTTGACACACCAGAGACCGTTTATGCACGCGCACTAGCCGTCGCTGAGCGCGCCCGCCAACTGTGGTTCGAGCTGGAAGACCCGCAGGAGCTGCCTTTTGAAATCTGGGTGGACCAATACTTCAAGGCGGTCAATACAGCAGCAAACGGGCTGGCGGTACTTTCTGGGCCGGCGCTGCCTACACGCCGCTTTTTGCTCGCCTTCCCCGAGCGTGCTGAAGCCGCCGGACGAGTGGAGCTCAACGAGGCACTCTTGAAGCTTCTCAGCCAGGTGCCGTTGACCCAAGAGCTTTATGCCCAAGCCAAACCGTCTTGGCAGCAAGCTTTGCAAGCAATTAGCAAACAGCCAGATTGCCCGCCTAACCTAAACTTGGTGCGCAAAGCTTACTATCTCAATGCCTGTGATGCGATGGCAGAAAGTGGCAATGCTGCAGCTGCCTTCTGGCCGCTCATCGAGACTTGGCGCGAAGCCATCCACCACCTGGGGGATAAGACCCCACATCAAGCTGCCTGGAAGCAATTCCTGGAAGGCTTGGGCTTGGATGAAAGCAGCAAAGCTGAGCATGTTGCCAGGCTGGATAACTTCCTCGATCAGGTTGAAGGTGTACTTACCGATTGGAAGGAAGCTTACGGGCTTTAGGCTTCTGATTACCCTATCCACAAGAATCTGTGGATAAGTGCCTGATTTTCTGTGGATAACTCTGCAGAAATGTGGATAACTTGGTCAAAATTCATCATTTTTGTGGGGAATTCAACGGGAAAAACCCTGGATAAAAACCCCGCTTTTGTACATCTTCTTGTTATTGGAGGAATTATTTCGTCTTTTCGTGCAGCTCTCCACAAACGTATGTGGAAACTTTTAGCCGCCTTTTTTCCTGAATGTGGGGGGCATACTACTCTCATAACGGTATATATTTAGGCTTTAGGCAATGCAAGTAAGGTTATCCACATATCCCCACACTCTACTGCTTTTACTACTTAATTAATTGAAACAAGAATATAGGATATGAATTATCTTTAAACCTGTCTACGCCAAAATTCAATAAAAGAATCTATAAGGTGATTTCGGTTTTACCCATTAGGCGATCTTGTACCAGCTGCACCACTTGGGAAATATGCGCTTCTCGTGCGACCAAGTCTAAATTATCACTCGGAATGATTAATACCGGGCACTGCGTAAATGTGTTAATCCACTCTTCATAGAGTGCGTTGAGGCTCACAAGATACTCGCGAGGGATGCCAGCCTCGAAACCGCGCCCACGTGAGGCGATACGTGCCAGCAAGGTGTTCACCGATGCCCGCAAGTAAACCACCAAATTCGGCGGCGGCAATAGAGAGATGAGAATCTGATATAGGTCTTGGTAGACGCCATAATCCCGCGGGCTGATGAGGTTCTGCAGGTAGAGGTTGCGGGCAAAAATTTCTGCATCCTCGTACACGCTGCGATCTTGCACCACCGAGCCTTCAGCCTCCAGCAGCTGCTTATGGATGCGCAGCCGCCGGGTCAAAAAGTAGAGCTGGGAGTGAAACGCCCAGCTGCGCATATCGCTATAAAAATCTTCCAGATAAGGGTTATCGTTGACCGGCTCGAAAAAGGGTTGGAAGCCTAACCGCTCGCTGAGCAGCTGTACCAATGTCGATTTTCCTGCGCCAATATTCCCAGCCACAACAATAAATTTATCCATAATAAACTGATCTCATATAAAAAATGTATTTAGCATGAAAGACGCTACTGCTTTGCTTAGCTCGCTGGTAGATTACTCAGCGATATGCCAATCTTTTTTGAGTTTGCAAGCATGTCCTGCAAGCTAACTGCCTTCATCCTGGCAATGAGCGCATTTTGAGTTTCTTCCCAAAAGGTGCGGTACGGGCAATCAGGTGAGAGCGGGCAGGATTCGGGGTCGGCAATGCAGTCAATTAGCGTGATGGGTCCATCAATGGTGGTGACAACGTCATAGATGGAGATCTCTGCGGCGGGCTTAGCAAGCATCACCCCGCCGCGTGCGCCGCGCCGTGTACGGATTAAGCCCGCATTGACCAGTTGAGAGTTGATTCTGGAGAGAAAAATGCGCGAGATTTGCATTTCCTCTGCGATTGTATTGGAGGGAATCAGCTGGCTTTCGGCATATTTGGCAATATAAAGCATTGACCGCAGCGCATAGTCAGCTTGATTGGTAATTTGCATAGACATTGTGCTCCTCCTTTTTTATAATGTTGAGAAAGCCTTCTTGATTTGTGACGGCTTAATCAATTGTTAACGTAATTTTATTTATTTTACCCCATTTATCCAAATATAGTAACCGTCGGAAGTGGTTTCCACCCAGGTGTAGTCACTTGCTAAAACAATAGCACCCGGATTGGAAGCTATCTTTGATGCTTCGAGAGGCAGCGCAGCCGTGAGCAGAGTCAGTTGTGCAGCAGAAGCTGGCGGCATTTCCGGACCGATGAACACGCTCGTCGGGTAGTCTTTGGCGGAAGAAGCAGCGCTATAGTTGATTAGCGCATGAAAATTAGCTTGGTCAATTTGCACAGCTGCCAAAGATTCCTCGCCAAAGATGAAGGCAAGCTGTGCACCGCCCAGGTTAAGCTGGTCTATGGATTGCAAGCGCTGCTGCGGTATCTGCGCCTGCTGGAAAGCAGCATAAACACGGCGCGTGGTTTGAATGCGTTCTGGATCACAGCCCCAATAGACCTTGCCGAGCGTAAAGCTCTCCGCGAGACCAAACAAACCTGAGACGTCTGCCTTACCGCAAGCTGGGACGACCAGCGCATCGACCTCTCGGCTGAAGGGTGGCAGCGCTGTGCCTAACTGCTGAGCCAGCGTACTTGCCTCAAGCGACCCGCCCACAAGCACGAAACGCCCGCTGCCAGTACGCAGGAGGACTACCGGCTTCTCCGCGCCAGAGAGCACACGCACATGCAGCTTGCCATCTGGGGTATTGGCAGCCGCGGACCATACCAGAATGCATGCGCAAGCTAGTACGAGGATAGGCACGACTGGCTGCTGGGTAAGCTTGCGTACTTTTGGTTTGCCTGGCAGCGTGAGCGCCAGGATTAGCGCGTAGAAAGCCAGCACCCAAAAGAAGCTGAAATGCGGCAGCTGCCAGCCGGCAGGCGCTAAGCCAGCCAACCAAGTGACCATCCGGTTGGTATAAGCCGCAAAAGGCCAAGCTAACCATGCCAGCACGCGCCCTAGCAACGGCGCGAGCAAGCCGGCAACCATGGCAACCAAGCCCAAAACCATCACCGCTGGCTGGGCAGGTAAAATCAAAGGGTTGGCAATCAAAAAGAGCGGGGAAATTTGGCGGAAATGATAGGCAATCAGCGGCAAAGCAAAGATCTGCGCTGCCAGTGTCACCAAGAAATATTCGCTGAGCGCTCCGCTCAGGCGCTTGGCGGCTTCCTCGCCCAGCCTGCCTTCAAAAAAGCGCTGCAGGCGGGCTTGCATCGGGCTGGCAAAGAGCGCTAAGCCTAAGGTCGCGGCTGCGGAGAGCTGAAAGCCCACATCCCAGGGCAGGTGCGGGTTGAAAAGCACCATCAGCAAGATGCTCAACCCCAAGCTATTGAGTGCATTACCGCGCCGGCGGATGGATGCGCCGATAATGCTGAAAGAGCCCATGATCGCCGCGCGCAACACGGATGCACTCGCGCCGACCAAAACGGTATAGAGCGCCAGCACGAGGATGGCGAGCATCCCGCCGCGCCAGCTGCCCAGCCGGCGGGTGAAGAGGGCGGTTACCAGGCTGGCAAGAATGACCATATTGAAGCCCGAGATGGCGATGATATGCGCCGTGCCGGTGAGGGCGTAAGCCTCTTCTAGCTCGGGGGAGAGCCCGCTCTCATCGCCGAGTAAGATGCCGCGCAACAGGGCGCTTTCCGGCTCGTGGAAAATCTGGCGCAGCACCTGCAGGCTGTGCTCACGCAGGCGGTAGATGGCGGCACGCAAAGGGCTGCCTTGCTCGTGGGCAAGCACGCGCACTTGAGCAAACTGAGTGGAAGAATAAATCCCTTGGTGAAAAAGATACTCGCGATAAGAGAAGGCGCTGCCTTCGGAAGGCGTCTCGAGATTGCCGCGGATGGAGAGCAAGTCGCCGTATGTATAGGCGCTGCCAGCCGGCACCTGCAGCAGGATGCGCCCGTGCACTTCGTCGGGAGATACGGGCACAGGGTCCGAGCTGAGCGGGGTGAGCGACTCTATGCGCACAGTCAGGCTGAGGGAATCCCCGTGCAACTCTGGGGGCGTATCCACTATGCCAGTCAGCTCGACAATGCCGCGCTCGTTGTAGTATCCGACCCAAGCTGGGTTGTCTTGCGGGAGGGAGAGCTGGTAGAGCAGCGCGGTGAGGCAAAAGACGGCGGCGACAGCAGCCAGCGGCAGCTTCTTTTGCACCAAGAGGCGCGAGCGCCGGCTGGCTTGCCAGATGAGCGCAAGGAGGCTTGCCACCAGTAGTCCTGCCCAAGCGCCCCAGGGGAGGCGAAGTGCCTGCGCCGCCAGCGCGCCCACAAGCGCCGCCAAGCCTAACCAAAAGAAGGGCATGAACGCGGGAATATGCACCTGGGTTGGGTCCGGCTGGGGGTGAGGAGAGGGCGGGGTTGATTCGGGTGAGGGCATCACGTAACTCTTAAAAGCCTTATGCTTATAGCTTAAATTTTAAACCAGAATTACAATATTAGTAACATATACGAAATTTCAGAGAAAATTATTCTTTGAATTTGTATAAAAAAGACAGCGCAATGAATTATTGCGCTATCTTTTCAACGAAATTTTTGAGTGTAAATCTATGTTTAATCGGTACTTGGTAGTAAATTCGGTATATTGAACATTGCTTGATTATATACTGAGGAGGGATCAATAAATAGATGCAATAGTGGAATAATCCAAAGGATTCCGAACACGAAAATACCAACAATCAAGCAGACAATTGATAGTGTGTTCATCTTCCAATGTATATTGCAAACTAAATCATATTTTCCTTCCTTTGGCTGACTTATGGTAAGTGTAGCGTCGAAATCAGCTGTAAAGCCAAAGGTTACTCCTTCTTTACCTTGTGTTATTCTTAATCCATTATCGGTTTTAATTATCTGGCCGCCGAGGGGAAGAAAAGATTTAAATGCGGCTTCTTGGACTTGTTCAAAAGAATGAGGTGAACTAAATTGAAAGAATAAAGTCTTAGCGCCCATATTAATACCTCACCGGATAGGTTCCTGTATACATTTGGTAAAATTCTTGCGCTTTCTTTTCGTTATATTGAGCTGTTTTTCCTGAGAGCGAAAAAGCTTCAATGAGCGCGATCCACCCGGGAATAGTAGTCCACGAGAATAAAAGATATACAATTCCCAAACCCGTTTGACCTAGGTAAAACTTATGCGCTCCAACTCCACCTAAAAATAAAGCTAACAAGACTGCAGTTGTTGGGTTTTTCTTTACAGTGTTTAATTGCATTAAGAACGGCGTCCTCTTGTCTTCAGGTAAAGCATTTACCATGCGAGCGATGTTCTCATCACTTTGCCTTGATTGTTCTTTGCTTTTGTTTAATAAAAAAATTGCTGCTACTACAGCACAACCAAGAAGTACAAAAAAAACTGTCAGTATCCAACCAAAATCATCCATCATATCTCCTCTCGATTTAAATAAATTAGAATTATTTTCTCTTTACAATAAAATATACATTTTAACAATTGATTTGTCAATACCAAAAAAGAAAACCAGAAAAATCTCAAAGACACACACATTCAAATAACTATCAATACCCTCTCTTTTCCAAATACTCCAGCAGCATCTCCAGCGCTTTCTCGGCTAAGGCTTCCTTGTTAGCTAGGCGGTCGCCATGCAGCAAAAAGTGGCGGGACCATTCCCCTTCAGCGGCGGCTAAGCCCACCCAACTGGTGCCAACTGGTTTAGCCGGCGTGGCGCCTCCCGGGCCGGCAATGCAGCTCACCGAGAGCCCAATATCCGTCTTGAGGGCGTGGCGTGCCCCCCGCGCCATCTCCAGCACGGTTTGGCTGCTAACCGCGCCGTATTTCTGCAAGGTCTCCCACTTCACGCCCAGCAGCGAGACCTTGGCGGCGTAGGCATAAGCGACCACCCCGCCGATGAAGTAGTCCGAGGAACCAGGCACGTTCGTGATGCGGTGGCTGACTAAACCCCCGGTGCAGCTTTCAGCCAGAGCTAAGGTCAGCTTCTGCGCGAGCAGCTTCTGCCCCACGCGCGCTTCCAAGCTTTCGCTTTGGGCGAGCTGGTCCGCTCCGGGCGGGTTGGTGGTGGAGGTGTCCAGTTCGCGCCAAATCTGGATGAGGCCGTTTTGCTGTAAGTACACCGCAGCCGCCGGGCTCAGCCAGCCGCGCTCCACCAGCACCTGCGGGTCAGTGCCAGCCTCCAGCTCCCGCCTGATTTGCGAGGAGGAGATCTCCGGCACGGTTACCTCGTTGAGGAAGATGATCTCAGCGCCTTTTTTACGCAGCTCAGCCATGAAATCTTGATTGGGGCTGGAGCCTAAGCGCGGGCAGATCACCAGCTTGGTAAGCCGAATGAGCTGCTCCCATTGATACCAATGCCGAAAGGGCGGGTCGCTGCCGGCAAAGCTATCCATACCTAAGAGCAGCGCCATTTGCTGTGAAGGGTCCAGGCGCTCGCGCAGGGCAGCAAGCGTCTCGACGGTGAAATTCGGGCGGTGGCTCTCGCGCACCAGCTCTTCTTCCAGGCGGCTGACGGTAACCTTCGGCACCATGCCAGCCAAGTCTTGCGCAATCTGCTCAGCTGCTATCTGGCAAAGCGCATAACGGTACTCATAAGTGAGCGGCAGGGACCGTTTGGCTTCGTCTTGTGTGTTGTGGTGACGGTAAACGGGCATGATGATCACTTCTGCCACGGGGTACCCACGCTGGATGAGGGCACGGGCGGCATTGGTCATGAGCTCGGCATGCCCCTGATGAAAGGGATCGGCTGAGGAGCCAAAAATGAGCACGAGCGGCGCATTGCTATTTTCCATATGCCTTATTCTACGCTTTTTTCTAAGGCTTGGATTTCTTCCAGCCAGAGGGCAGCGCTGGCATCCGAAGGCATCATCCACCCGCCGCGCGGTGAGAGGCTGAGCCCAACTATTTGCGGACCGTCGGTGATGGCAGAGCGCTTAAACTGCTGGCTGAAGAAGCGGATGTAAAAAATGCGCATCCAACGAAGGATTTCATGAGCAGTGTAGCTGCCGAAGAAAGCTTGCTTGGCTAAGTTAAATACCTCTTTAGGGCTCAGCCGCTGCCCAATGGCATAATATAGGAAAAAATCGTGCAGCAGGTAAGGACCAATGCTAGCCTCGGTGGAATGCGCTGGAGTGCTGCTAGTGCCCGTGGGGATGAGCTCAGGCGAGATAGTCGCTTGGCAGATTTGTCGGGTGATAGCGGCGCCCTCTGCACCAAAAAGCGCCTCGCCTGCCCAAGCTAAAACGCGCAGCAGCAGCGTCTTGGGCAAGCCGGCGTTAGGGTCGTACATAGACATGTGGTCGCCATTGAAGGTGCACCAGCCCAGCGCGATTTCCGAAAGATCGCCTGTCCCGACCATCAAAGCTTGGTGCTGGTTCGCCAAATCCATCAGGATTTGCGTGCGCTCGCGCGCCTGGGCGTTTTCGTAAGTCACGTCAAAACCGTCCAGCGGGTGCCCAATGTCTTTGAGGTGCTGTTCGAGGGCAGCATTAATCGGAATGGTGCGGAAAGTTACGCCGGTAAGCTCGGCTAAGGTTTCCAAGCGCTCTTTGGAAGCAGCTGTGGTGCCTGGACCCGGCAACGAAATGGCAAAAATGCCCTTCTTATCAAAGCCGAGTTGGGTAAAAGCCTGAACGCAAACCAGCAGCGCCATGCTCGAATCGGAGCCGCCTGAAATGCCCAGCACCACGCGCCGGATGCCCGTATACCGCAAGCGCCCGACGAGCGCTGCGCTCTGAATAGCAAAAGCGCGTTGGAATTGCGCAAAGGGGTTAGCGCTGGCGATAAAGGGTGTTTGGCTGAGGGATGGCGTACTCTGATCTTGCGGTGGCTGTTTACCTTGCGGCGTTGCTGCTGCGGTGAGATTTACATCTATCGAGGTGCTCTGCGTGCTGAACTGCAGCGGCTGTGTTTCGGTGAGCAGCTTGCCCGCCTGGGCGATGCCAGCCATACCGCTCATCACCAGGTCAGTAGTTGATTCAGACGCTCCGCAAGACGCAGACGCCAAGACCCCTGGAATATTTACGCGCTGAGCGTAGCTCTCGGCGGTGAGCAGCTCCGGCTCAGCCAAAGCCGGCAGCGCACAGGGGTTTAGCAGCAAGCTGACCGAGCGGTCATACTGACCATCTCGCAGGTCGCCAATGCAAATCTGTAGGTTACCAGATATGAGCTCAGGGAGCTGCAATGTGAGATCGGCGGCGATCGGGACGCGCTTACCCAGTAGGTCAATCATACCTATGGAAAGGTCACTTGCAGGTGCAAACCAACGGTTAGGCTGTCTCCCAGAAAAATCTCGCGGCTGCGCAGCCAAGGATATCCCTGCAAGCCCTTGAGGGCTGAGCAGTGCAGCGGCATCGTAAAGCTTGCCGGCGAGCGCTAACGGCAGCCCAACCACCGTCCACAGGTTAAACTGCTGCGCGGCTTCTTGTAAGCGCGCGAGGTTTTCGAGAGCTTTTTCTCGTAATAAGGGCTGGAAAAATAGATCCCCGCAGGTGCTGCCTGTCAGGCAGAGCTCTGGGAAGAGCACCAGCTGCGGCTGGAAAGCCTCTGCCGCAGCTTGCTGCAGGGCATCCAGTAAAATGCTAGTATTGAAAATAACGTCGGCTACCTGCAGCTCAGGGACGACCACACGCAAGCGCAATGTCTCTGCAGCGGGAAAAGTGCTTGAAGAGAGTGGATTGGTCATAGCAGCGAACTTTTGCCCCAACCTGAGGTATAAACATTTTGTGCAGCTTTATATGGCAAAAGTTAACTCCTTTCAGATGGAATCATAACAAGCTTTTGAAAAGTTAGGGGAAGTTTTTCGGTCCTCGTTGGTTTTTAGTGATGTGACTAAGAGGTCATATCACCTATCGATAGCTTTGCAGACGGGAAAGCTGGTTTGATAAAGCTTGCGGGTCTTCACGGAAGTACTCCAAGGTGAGCAGTTGGGGATTGGTGCGCTCTAAAGTCCACTCAAGGAGCTGGTAATCTTCCTCCATGAGGGGCTCGTGAGCGTCATAGAGCCAGCCGTCAGGTCCCTCGCGCACACCCGCCAAGTGAATTTGTTGCGTGCGCTCAAGCGGAAGAGCCGTGATGTATTCTTGCGAGCTTATCCCACGCGCGCGGGCTGCGATGCGAGCATGTGCCAAGTCGAGCAGTAAGTCAGTTTGGGTTTCATCCAGCACTTTGGCAATTACTGCCGGATCACTCTCAAAGCGATAGCGCCTAGGGTGCAGGCTCGGCATGTTTTCCAAAATGACCGGTAGTTTCACTTGCTGCTTGAGCGAATTAACATTTCGAATAAAACTCCAAATAGCCAATGCAGGGATCGGCCCAGGCAAGACCCAGCTCCTTTTTATGCGTGCATTCGTCCAGAGTGTTGGCAGGGGCGCCAAGTGGATGGAAACGAAAGGCGTTTCTGGGCAGGCTTGCAGATAGTTTAGCAAGTGCGAGCGCCAATTTTTTCCGGTTTGCATACGCCCAGGGTGAAAGTGAAAAGGCAAGCCCGGAAATTCAGCCCGCCTCTGGGCAATCAACCCCAGCTCGAGCTTATCTACCCATTCGATGGCATCGATTTCTATCGCCGATGCGCGCAGCAAGGTGATAAGAGCTTCAGAATAATTCACGGATAGTTTCATTTCCGCCCTGCTTGCATCTTGGTAGGCATAGCTGTAATATCATCGTTTTGCGAGAGCTGCTCATGCACCAACTGGGCAAGCCGTCCAAACTCAGGCTGGTAGCGCATCTCCTCGGATCGGGGGCGAGGTAAAGGAATAGGCAGGTCCAGGCTGATCTGCGCCGGACGGCGCGTCATCACCAAGACGCGGTCGGCTAAGTAAATCGCTTCTGAGATTGAATGGGTGACCATCAGCACAGTTTTGCGCTTTTCCTCCCAGATGCGCAGTAACTCTTCGCCCATGCGTTCGCGCGTGAGCGCATCGAGCTGCCCAAAAGGCTCATCCAACAGCAAAATTTCTGGGTCTTGCACCAAGGAGCGCGCAATCGCCACACGCTGTGCCATCCCGCCAGAGAGCTCGTGGGGGTAGCTCTTTTCGAAGCCATGCAAGCCAACCAAATCGATCATCTCTTGGGTGGCTTGCAAAATCTCTTCCTTGGGTCGTCCAGCCAATTCCAGCGGCAGGCTGACGTTCTCGAAGAGAGTGCGCCAGGGCATCAGGTTAGGTTTTTGGAAGACCAAACCAGTTTGCGGCCCGGTGTGGTTAGGCTGCGGGAAGCGGATTTCGCCAGCTGATGGGGTGAGCAAGCCGCTCAACGCGCGCAGCAAAGTGCTCTTGCCGCCGCCCGAAGGACCAATAACGCAAACAAAGGAGTTCGCCTCCACAGTAAAGGAGAGGTTATCGAGCACCTCCAGGCTGCCGTCTGTTTCTACGAAGGCAATCGAGAGCCCGCGCACTTCCAGCGCAATCTCAGGGGAGGAAGGCATCACTATAAGCTCCTTGCACGTCTATAGGCTGGCTCATCAACCCAAGCTGGAGCAGAACTTGTTGCATGTTCTCCCAGCGCTCCTGCTGCGAGCCGGGTAGGGGGTCTGTTTCCCACAGTTTGATCGATTCCGCCAGCACGGCTTGCTGCACGGCTTGGTCTGCCTCGGTAAGGTTCTCCACATACTTGGCGCAAATCGCATAAGCTTCCTCCGGGTTTTCGGCGGCAGCTTTCACCCCGCGGTAGAAAGCTCTCACCACAGAGCGCACCAAATCCGGGTCATTTGCAATCGTCTCTTCATTAGTTACAAGAACATTGCCGACCAAATCTAAGTAATCAGAGACGGCAATCACGTTGATCTCGTAGCCCATTGCGCGCAGCTGCGAAGGCTCATTGGGCAGGTAGATGACAGCCGCATCCACGGTTTGACTTACCAGTGCTTCCACTTGGGTAAAGCCGATCGAGGAAAGGGTGTAATCAGCATCGCTCAAGCCGGCATAATTCGCTAAGGCTTCGAAGCCGATATAGTTCGCACCATACAAGCCGGGCAAGCCAATCACTTTGCCTTTAAGGTCCTGCGGCGTTTGGATATTTTTATCCTTGAGCGAAACCACCCCGACCGGGTAATCCTTATACCAAGGGAAGACTGCTACCACCGGCAGCCCTTGCGCACGCGCCATAAGCACCTGCTCGCCCGAAGCCACCATAAACTGCTGGTTGCCCGAGCCCACCAGCGCGATTAAGTCTGCTTCGTTGCCATAGTTAAGCGTTACGTGCAGCCCTTCCTCAGCAAAGTAGCCTTTTTCGATGGCTACATAAAAGGGGGCAAACTGCACATTCGGAATATAGGTCAGGTTAAACGTGATCTCGCGCAGTTGAGCGTTGGCTGTGGGGGTGCTGCTCGCCTTGCAAGCCGAGAGCGCTAAAATCGCCAATATTATCAACAGAAAAAGAGATCTTTTCATAAGTTTTGAAGCTCCTAAATTGTCTTGCGCCAGGTTTGCCAAGCAAGCAGCCGGCTCTCAAGCAGCAAGATTAAACCATACAGCGCCGCTGCCAAAGCCATCAGGGTGATGACAGCCACAAAGACCAGCGCGGTATCATATTGCCCGCGCCCCACATTAATCAGAAAACCCAAGCCGCGGTCTGAACCGACTAATTCTCCCACTATAGCGCCGATCACCGAAAGCGTCGCGCCCACCCTCAAGCCGCCCAAGAAAACCGGTAGGCTGGCGGGGAGTTCCAGGTAGCGCAAGGTTTGCGCCGGCGTTGCCCTTAGTGAGCGCATCAGCTCGCGTAAGTCTTGCGGCACCTCGCGTAACCCCACCAGTGTATTGATTAGCACGGGGAAGAAAACCGTGAGCGAGCAAATCAGCACCTTCGAAAATATCCCCGGTCCAAACCAAATTACCAGCAGCGGAGCAATCGCAACTACAGGCACCGACTGGCTGGCAACCAAGTAAGGTGAGGCGAAATTCTCCAGCCATGGGGATTTGGAAAGGAAATAACCCAAAAGCGCGGCGAGCGAGCTGCCAATTATTAATCCAAGAATTACTTCAAGCAGCGTGTAAGATAAATGCCGCCAGAGTAAACCATTGCTAAGGGTTACGAGGAATTTTTGCCAGACCATGGCTGGGCTAGGCAGGATGAAAGCCGGCAGCCTGAGCAGCATCCACAGCAGCTGCCAAAGCGCTACCCCAAAGAGGAGTGCTAAAGCAACCATCACCCAGCGCTGGGAAGTGAGGCGTTGCAGTTGATCTTTCGTGGTAGTCATGCCTTGCTGTTTCATCGTAATTAAGGTTAAAGCATATCATAAATAGAGGCAGTTCCCTTTCGGTTTTTATCATTTTAGGTTTCGGTTTTCTAGGAGGTATTTGATAACACATCATACCTTTGAGCGGGTTAGACTTTATTTGCAGCTATAATACAAGCATGATTTCTAATTTATCTGCTCCTGAACGCATTTTGGTCATGCCGAACGCAGAACTCCCCAAGGCGATTGCACTCTCAGAGGAAATTAGTCAATACCTAGCGCAAAGGCACATCGATCATCGTGTCTATTCCTATCGGTATGAGCACTTGATGCAAGAGCCGGATCTTGAGGGTTGGGATGTTATTTTAACAGTGGGCGGAGATGGCACACTTCTGCGCGTGGGGCACCTATGTGTCCCATTAGGTCTACCCATATTAGGTATCCAAGCTGGTCGGTTAGGCTTCCTTTCTGAGCTC
>Ga0208695_1001673_pt1 | contig 17831 bp, 13 predicted proteins | sample AD_UKC111_MetaG_FD_184449 | JGI IMG/M metagenome (GOLD analysis project Ga0208695, IMG submission 184449) | Active sludge microbial communities of municipal wastewater-treating anaerobic digesters from Hong Kong - AD_UKC111_MetaG (SPAdes)... | ecosystem: Engineered > Bioreactor > Anaerobic >... | reverse complement strand
TGTTCTTTGCAGGTCAGAACAGTAGCCATCAACCTTAAGGCCGAAATCCATATTAAGAACATGGCCGGGTTTAACCTGCCGGTCAGTCGGAGAATAATGAGCCTGAGCTGTTTCCGGCCCGGTAAAGACCGCCGGACAGGTGGCTTCGGCCCAGGCCGTCTGAAGCTGGCGCTCTCTGACCTGATTTAACATGAAAGCTGCAATTTCTTTTTCAGTTTTCCCGGGAGCAATAAATTTCCAGACCAGCTGGAAAATTCTCTCTGTTTCTGCGCAGGCTGCTTTCATCGCCTCAAGTTCAGACGGCGTTTTCCTTTCCCGGAGAGCAGAAGTAATCCGTTCGGCCGAAACCAGACGATTTTCATAGCCAAGGTCTTGAAGAAAATCAGATAGAACCAGGTACAGGCCGTGGGTCAAACCATCGCTTATTTCACTATTCTTTGAATAGTTAATAGCAATTGTTTGTGGCTGAATTTCCTTCAGATAACCCTGTAATAGCTCTTTGATCCCGGTTATGTAACTGTCCACCGAATCATAAGCTCCGGTCTCTTCAATTCCTTTTTGATCATAAAGGCCAACAATAGCTTTTTTCCGGCCAGAAGAAGTAATAATGAAAGCCGAATGCCAGGTGACCTGACCGGGGGTCAGAAAGACCAGTATCGGGTCACCGCAAATCTCACTCTCTCTGGTAAAGGTTAGCCAGCAATCGATTCCTGTTTCTTTAAGTATATGTACAGCCTGTTCCGTTTTTTCTCTGATCAGGGCCTCTTTTTTAAGCATTTTTACCCTCCATGCTTATTTTTTTTGATTATGTTTATTGACCGTATTTTTCAAGTTTCCTCATAGACAGTAAAACCAGGCCGGCCGCCAGGGCCAGTAATCCGGCCAGAAGCAGGAAATATTGATGATGGGGAAACTGGCTATAGAGCTTTCCGAGTAATCCGCTGCCGTAGCTTCCAATGGCCGTAGCCACAAACCAGCCGCCCATCATCAAGCCTCTGATTTTATCGGGAGCTACTTTGGAAACATAAGATTGGCCCATTGGTGAGATTAAGATTTCAGCTATGGTGACTATAAAGTAAGTCCCGATTAGCCAGAAAGGCGACATAATGTTGAGATCTCTATTGCCTCCCTGGCCGCAGGCCAGAACCATAACCAGCATGGCGGACATCATAAAAATCATACCATAGAAGATCTTTTTAGGAGTTGACGGTTCTTTTCCCCGCTGGCTCAGTCTGGTAAAGAAGGAAAGCAGGACAGGAGTTAAAATCAAAATAAAGAATGGTTCAAAAAATTGATAAGTTTCAGGTCTTAGCCAGCTTTTTAAAACCGTGGAGCGGGCAGCAAACAGGGTCAGGGCAAAGCCATTTTGATAGAAAGCTACCCAGAATAAGATAACGATGGCAAAAAGAAGGCCAAGGGTCAAAATCCTGTCAGAAAAGTCTTTTCCCTGACTGCCCTGACAGGCTTCATCAGTCGCGGAGAGCTGGCCCACCTGGTCTGAATTAGAACCAGAATAGCTATGGTCACTGTCGTTTTGAACTCTGGCTTCAGCTTTTTGTTTATCTTCTGTTTTTCCAGCCAGCTTTGATTTCAAATCGTCAGCCGGGATCAGCAGGGATTTCCCTGCCTGAAAGATAGCCAGAGCCAGGACTAAACCGCCGGCCGCCACCCAGAAAGAAAGGTGATAACTGTGAAAAACAGCGCTGTTGACGGTGGCTATAACCGGAGCAATCATTGCCCCGAGATTTACACCCATGTAATAAATATTAAATCCGGCATCCTTTAATTCTGGCTGCTGTTTGTAGATGTTGCCAACCATCACCGCCATATTGACTTTAAAGATGCCTGTGCCAACGGCAATCAGCAGGAGACCAAACAAAAATGAGGTGGTCTGCCTGGCGGAGGACAAGGCCAGGCCAATATAACCGGCAGACATCAGGATGGCGCCGGTCCTGATAGTTTTCAGACGGCCTAACAACCGGTCTCCTAAAAAGCCGCCAACCAGCGGGAAAAAATAACAGAGGGCCAGAAAAGCTCCATACCAATCACCCTTTTTCGAGTCTGGCCAGCCAAGGACTTTATCCATATAAAGAACTAGAATAGCCATCAGGGTGTAGAAGCCAACTCTTTCCCACATCTCAGTAAAGAAAATATATCTCAGGGCTTTAGGGTGTTTTTTAAGCATAGCGGCCGGATCCTTTGGTGTCGTTTCCTTTAATCAGAATAAACAAAACCTTTAAGTTCAACCTGATGTATTTCAAGGCTTTAATCCCTTTACCGGACGGGACTGCGTTTTAAAACAGGAAGAGACCTGAGTTTCAATTAAGGCCTGTACGCTGGTCAGAAATTAACTCTCAACCGATTTCGTATCTGAAGACCTTTAGTCCAGGTAAAGGTTCAGCCTTTCCGCGGTAAACATCCCAATAGTAATCACGAACTTCTTTTAACTTGTCATAGAGAGGATGAGTTTTTACCGGAATATGCTGGGCGATGATTTTCAAACTATTATCAACCAGAACCAGTTTTTCTGCCCGGTTAAGAATGCCGGCTGTTCCAACACTGGCTACAGCTACCAGCTCATTCTTCTTAACCCGGTCGAGCAGCTCGCCAAAAGTAAAAGGTCGCTCTTCGACTTTAATTTTCTGGCTTTTGAGAATGGCTACCATACCTTTAATGGTGATAGAAGGCAGGATTAACTTACTTTCAGGTATTTTAACTATGGTGCCGTCCTGGAGGCCCAGCAAGCAACAGGACGAATCCCATTCTGTAATTTCTCTTTGTTCAATCGGGAGGTAAGGCTTATCATCCAGGAAAAGAACTGCTGCTGCCTCGGGAGTAATACTTTTGGCCTCGTCTATGGCCTTAATACTCATTGAGTAATTTACTCCGAGCTTCAGGCAGCCGGTCCCGTTGGCCCCGATTGCTCTGATTAAATTGGGTATAACCACTCCGGTAAATGGTTCACCAAGATAACGGTCATACATGCAGGTTACGGCCCTGATAGCCGGATAATGAGGAAAGCTCACACCCATCGAATGCTCTTCATCAAGGGTAAACGGCCGGAGGTAACCCTGAACTCCCTTGGCGGCCATTTCTTCCAGATAAGGTCTGAGAGCCGGGTTAGAAAAATATTTATTGATAAATAAGTCTTCCAGTTCTTCTTTGGTCGGGACGATAGACTGCTGCTCCCGGCTGAGATTAAAAGCCATACTCTGGCGGAACCGTTCCAGGTTTTGATCCCAGTTGACCAGAACCAGCTCGAGTTTTCCGTTTTCTTTCCGGTGACAAAAGTAGCGGATTCCCTCAAAACAGAGGAAACTGGCATAATAGGCAGATCTGGTGGCCGCATAAGTTTTAGCCTCGGCTTCAAACAGATCAAAGCTCTTATTATGAAGAAAATAACGCATCTGACCTGGAGCCCATTTAGCATTTTCAAAGTTAGCCATCTTTAACTCCTTTAAGATTAATTATTTTAAAATGAACATGTTTTCTCTACAAAGATAGTCATTAATTAGACTAAAGCCAGCCAGGGAGGAGAACTATCACCCGGATGGTCAAAGTCTCTTGGCTTGAGACCCTTAACTGGCCTGACCTGGTTATGAAGGTTAGCTAATAGCCGGAGTGTTGCCAGCCGGCAAATGAGCCAGGTTCTTTTTCCGGTTAACAGACAAAAAACTCTGCTCCGAGCGAATTCTCCGGTCAGATTAAAGTTATATATAATCTCAGGCTCAATCATGACCTTAAGATATATTATTATAAATTTTCAGGAAAAAATTCAAATAAAAAATAGAGCCCGGCTTTAAAGTTTAAACTGCCTGCCAGTAAGGATAGCTGGTTTAAAAAGTTTTAGCTTTTAAGTAAAATGTCTGACTTGTGGAGATATTAAAACTTTAAAGGCTGACTAAATTTGAGCGGAGGACAATAAATGAGAAGAAAATCTGGCTTGATTTTGATGGCAGTAGGCAGCCTGGCTGGTCTGCTGGCTCTGCTTAGAGCTGACACTTTATACCGGGTGGATGAACCGGCTATTTCACCGCAGCTAAGATACTACCTGTGTTACCGGACACCTCAGCCATTGAGCATAGACGGCCGGCTGGAGGAGCAAGCCTGGAAGAAGGTTTACTGGTCGGAAGACTTTATGGATATTCAGGGGAAAAGTAAGCCAAAGCCAAGGTTTAAGACCAGGGTAAAAATCCTCTGGGACGATGATTATTTATATATCGGAGCTGAACTGGAAGAACCGCAGGTCTGGGGTACTCTAACCAGGCGGGATGCTGTTATCTATTTGGACAATGATTTTGAAGTCTTTATTGATCCAGACGGTGATACCCATCAATATTATGAGCTGGAGATCAATGCCCTGAATACTGTCTGGGACCTGTTGCTTATCAAGCCCTACCGGGATGGTGGTCCAGCCATCCATAGCTGGGACATTCAGGGACTGAAGACGGCGGTGGCCGTTAATGGAACCCTAAACAATCCAAATGATAAAGACAAAGGCTGGACGGTTGAAATCGCCCTGCCGTGGGAAGTCCTCAAAGAAGCTGCCCCTTTTAAAAAGAAGCCGGAACCTGGCGATTTATGGCGAATGAATTTTTCCCGGGTGGAATACCGGGTAAAAGCGGTGGAAGGGACTTACCAGAAAGAGAAAGACCCTAATTCCGGCCGGGATGTGCCCGAAGATAACTGGACCTGGGCGCCTCAGGGGCTGATCAATATTCATTATCCTGAAATGTGGGGCTATGTTCAGTTTACCGGTACCGAAGCCGGTAAAGCCAAGGAATATTGTCAGGAAGATGAGGAAGCTCCAGTCAAATGGGCTCTGCGAAAAATATATTACCGGGAAAGAAAGTCATACACTGAGCAGGGAAGGTGGGCCGAAAAACTGGAAGATCTTAATTTAGCCAAGGATAAGGAGTTGAAGGTTTCCGGTTATACCTACCCGCCGGTCATCCTGGCCACTCAAAATTTATTTGAGGCCAGTTATACAGGCAAAAATGGACAGCAATGGCATATCCGTCAGGATGGTTTAGTCTGGAAAACCAGTCCTGACCAGAAGTAAGAGAGGTTAAAATGAAAAATAAATTTAAATGTTTGGTTATTTTCTTAATGGCCATGCTGATTTCAGGGGTGGCTCTGGCCGAGCTGCCCCTGCCGGTTGCCAAGCCGGAACAAGCAGGTCTTGACTCTCATAAACTGGCCGCCTTAGAGCAGCTGATGGCCGACAGTTTAAATCATAAGGATTTTCCAGGAGCGGTCATCTTGGTCGTGCGCCAGGGAAAGATTGTCTGGAGAAAAGCCTATGGACAGAGCCAGCTCGTTCCTTCGGCTGAGCCAATGAAAATTGATATGCTTTTTGACCTGGCTTCTGTTACCAAGCCGGTAGCTACGGCCACGGCGGTTATGATTCTGGTTGAACAGGGTAAGCTCAGGCTCTGGGATAAAGTCAGAACATACATCCCGGAGTTCACTCCATATCTTAAAGAGGGCGGTTTGCCAGGAGAAGAGGCTAGGCTTTTTCACCTTCTGACTCACACCTCTGGTCTGCCGCCTTACACCGACCCTAAGGACATAGCGGCTAAATATGGCGATCCATGTTCGACCGGGGATCTGGTCAAACATATTGCCGGCCTGAGAAAAGAGCTGCCACCCGGCCAGGAATTTGTTTATAGCTGTTTGAATTATATCACCCTGGCCCAGATAGTTAAGCTCGTCTCTGGCGACAACCTGGCCGATTTTTCCAGCAAAAATATCTTTGCTCCCCTCGGGATGAAAGATACTATGTTTAACCCTCCGGCCGAACTGAGACCCAGGTGTGTACCCACCGAAGTAATCGACGGCCAGCCGTTGCGCGGGATAGTCCATGACCCGCTGGCTCGCCTCCAGGGAGGCATCTCAGGCAATGCCGGCTTGTTTTCGACGGCTGATGACCTGGCCATTTTTGCCCAGATGATGCTCAACAAAGGGGAGTTTAAGGGAGTCAGAATACTCAGTCCCCTGACTGTGGACAGGCTGACCGAAATCTTCCCGCTCCTGCCTTCTTCCGGCCGGGGCTTTGGCTGGGATATCAATACTGATTATTCAACTGTTCGGGGCGACCTATTTAGTTATCAATCCTATGGCCATTCCGGTTATACCGGAACTTCTATCTGGATCGATCCTGAAACTCAAACAGCTGTTATCTTTTTAACCAACCGGGTTCATCCCGACGATAAGGGTGAAATTATTGCTGCCAGAAGCAAGGTCGCCAACATCGTCGCTGGTTCGATCATAAAAAAATAATATTTTAAAGTAATATTATTTTGAATTTATTAAGAAAACTTGCTATCCTTAGGGAAAACCGGGCTACCGGAGGGAATAATGTCCTTGATGAATTTTAATTTTGAAGTGAAAATAAAATCAGCTTATGAGGCCCTGTCTCAGTCGGTTAATTTATTTCAGATTTATCTTAATGATAAAACACCGGCTTCAGCCACCGAGTATTACCGGGCTAAGAGTCTGCTCAAAGAGGGAAAACTTTTTTTTGAAGAAGCTCTAAAAGAGGCTAAAAAGCTGGTTGGACCTCTGCCGCCCTATTCCACTCCAGAATATGAACACTGGCGGGAGGAAACGGCTAAGGATGTTAAGTTAATTCTTGGTGATAAAGTTGACTATGAAGAAATTAAAAAAATGATGCTGCTTGATTCCTGCCTGCCGAGGCTTTTTTCGCCTGAGGAATTGGAAAGTTATCTGGCCAGATATTATGAAGACCAGCAGAAGGGCAAAAGAAAGCTGGAAAATTTGAAATGCCGCCTGGCCATTGCCCGGCTTGATGACCTCATCCACCAGGGTGAGGAATTACTCCTCCAGGCTCAAAAAAAACTTCAGGCTTCTCTGGTTTAAAGCCAGCTATTTATCCTGCCTGTTTTCCCGTTTTTAAGGTCAGCCAGCCGGTTTTTTTAACGTTTTCTTTATTCAAAGACCTTTTTAAAGACTTCAACTACCTCGAGAGCATAATCAACTTCGGTTAGAGGGATATTCTTTTTCCTGGCTATTTCAGAAAAATGGCCGTCTTTGTTGCCGTCTTTAGTCACAATCAAATAATTAACATAGGGAGCGACAGCCTCAATCATCCGCTCATTGTCGCTGCCAGGTGCTCCTCTTTTTGACTCGCCGCCGATATGAACACCAATAGTAAAGATTTTATTGACCTGGCAGTATTCCAGCAATTTTTTTAGCCTGGCTTCCTCGGCTTCAACTGTCAGACCAGAAGCTCCCATGCCCTTTAAACTGGCGCCAATAGCGAAAATGACGGTCTTAAAGGGAGTGCCTTTTGGAAATTTGGCCAGGTCGGAATAGACTTCAGCATGAAAACCAGCACCTGACTGACGGTCGCCCAGGCCAACACCTGAAGCCAGGACCTCCACTGTCGGGACATCGCAATAATCATAGCCAAGTCCCGCTTCTTCCAGAATAATATTGACCGTGGTCACATCTGGGCTCTGGCCCGCAGAAGTGGTTAGAATTGGCAATCTGGCTTTAGGCAATTCCTGGCTGCTGGCCTCCAGGCCAAAAAATAATAAAAATCCTAACGATAAGGCTAAAACAGGCAGAGTTTTAATTTTCATGAACCTGTCCTCCTTTACTTTTTCCCTTCTGGCTCAAGCATAATATCAATGGCTTTGACCGCTTTCTGCCAGATATCGGGAAATGATGGAAAACGCCGGTTGTAACTTCTTTTTTCGACATCATACTGGTAAAGATGATCATATTTCACCAGTAATTGATCCCCGAGGGCCCACCAGGCTTTAACCACTGTCTGGGCATTGTTAAGGCAAAAGCCGGTCAGGAATCTGGCCGCTTCTTTCGGGCTTTTTTTATAAATCTCGGCAGCCTGACGGTCGAGCTCTGGAATCTGGTCAATAATAGCTTTTTCATACTTTTGCTGGGCGGCCTGAACATCTTTTATCGCCTCCGAATAGGCAACCTGAGTATGATAATCCACATAATCAAAGGCCCAGCGGGCGGAATCCCGGTTTAAGACCCAGTGGTCGCCTATCGAGAAAGACTTAGGCAGATCTGTTATCCCAGCGTAGAAAGGCATATAACAGGCTGTATCCTGGGCACCAAACGAAATCCAGACCAGACCCCCGACCGCATTGGGCAGCCAGCCCCGGCTCTGAGTAACGGTGGTATACTCCGCCCGGCTGTCACCGATGGTTCTGGTTTGGCGGTAATAATTGGGGTTTTTAAACGGGCCACCGCGAATGCCAGTGGTCGGATCGTAAGGCGTCCCATAGCTTTTATCTCGAGTAAAATTAATGATGTCTTCGACTGAAAGTTTCCGGTCAGGCTTAACTGAAAAGGGAAGATCCATATTCGGGGTAGAGGGAGAAAACTTAAGGGAAGGAGCCACTAAGTCAAAAAACCTCCACAAGCGCTGATATCTTCCCTGGGAGCTCTGAGCACTTTCATTAATCGGTGAATAAGCTCTTTTCCAGTTAAAAGGCCGGCCGCTTTTCGGATCATAGAGGCCATTTTCAACCGCACAGGAAATTACATTGGGAGAAGCCATAAAATAATCAGGCCGGTTAAGCTCAATTTCGCCGATTCTTGATTCATTCGGGCAAACGCTAACTTCGTCATCGGGCACTCTCTGGGCACACCAGACTGCTCCCGGCTTGCCGCTTTTGGGCGTCCACAGTGGACCGACCGGCATGATTTCAAAGATCCAGACTTCATTCGGGTCAGCTATGGCCAGCATTTCGCCGCTATCATGAAAGCCATAGCCATATTTTTCAGCCAGTTCACCCATAATCTTAATAGCTTCCCGGGCAGTGGTGGCTCTTTCCATGGCAATAATGGTCAGCATGGTAATGTCAAAGGCCGGAGTAGGTGTCTGATTTTCCAGTTTTCGGACCGTCCCGATAGTAGATTCTCCGATTGCCACCTGATTTTCATTCAGGTAGCCAAACATCCCGTGGTGATAGGCATAAGTATGAGGAACCTCAGGGATTTCCAGGCCGGTAAAATCTTTTTTATAAAGATCCCATTTTAAACCTTCAGCTGGGGGCCACGTCTTAAATTGAGAAATGTGATAAATTTTCCTTTTCTCTCCGGCTTTATGATCAGCTGCCGGAATGTGTCTCCAGGTCCAGTCGCACAAGCCGCAGTCACAGGTATGCGTGGTCATGGTCGAACCATCGGTTGAAGCCAGCTTGCCAACCAGAATCGAAGTGCAATTATCCTGAGGCAGAATCAGCTCAAAACCGGTCTGGCTCTTTTCCGCCCGGGCGGCCAGCAGGAAGGCGACTAACCCGGTTAGCAAAACAGGAACAAGCAATAATAGAAACCACTTGCCTTTTTTGGTTCTTAAATTCATCTTACTTACCTCCGTCATCTTTGGGGATTCGTTATTATTCAATATCAGCCATTTCCGGATTTATTCCAGAAGGGCGTCAATGGCTCTGACCGCCTTTTTCCAGATATCCGGGAATTCCATCGGTTTCCTTTCCACGGTCCGGCGGTCAGTATTATAGTAACCAAAATGGTTGAATTTAACCAGAAGCTCGTCTCCTAACTGCCACCAGGCTTTTACCACCTGATCAGCATTATTCAGACAAAAAGCCGTCAGGAAATCAGCCGCCTTAGCGGGATTCTTTTTATACAGGTCGAGTGCCTTTCTGTCTATATCTGGAATTTGATTTAAGGCTCCATCTTCCCAGATGGCCTGGGCTTTCTTGATTTCTTCCAGGGCCGGGGCATAGGAGACCTGAGCATGAAAATCAACATAATCAAAGGCCCAGCGGGCGGAGTCGCGGTTAAGAACAAAATGGTCTCCGATTCTGAACGAACCAGGCAGGGCCTTAACACCGGCATAAAAGGGCATAAAACAAGATGTATCCTGAGCTCCCCAGGCTAACCAGACGATGCCTCCGATGGGGGCCGGCAACGAGCTCCGGCACTGAGTAATAGTCGTATATTCGGCCTGCTTTACACTTATCAAACGGGCCGAGCTGTCATAGTTTGGATTTCTATAAGGGCCGCCTCTTATTCCCCGGGTCGGATCAAAAAAAGTGCCATAGCCTTTATCACGGCAAATATTCATGACATCCTTAACCGACAGCTGACGGTCAGGCTTAACCGAGAAAGGAAAGTCCATATTGGCCAGAGAGGGGCTGAATTTGGCGGAAGGAGCGACCAGGTCAAAAAAACGCCACATTCTGGACCGCCGCCAGTTGGAGGCGGCACTGCCTTCAGCCGGCGAATAAGCTTTTTTCCAGTTGAACGGCTGACCGCTTTTTGGGTCCCACAAGCCGCTTTCCTCAGCATAAGAAAAAACATTAGAGGAGGCCAGGAAAAAATCAGGTTGATTTAAATCTATCTCGCCGATTCGCGATTCATTCGGGCAAACACTGACCTCATCGTCGGGGACTCTCTGAGCACACCAGACTGCTCCCGGCTTGCCGGTTTTAGGATTCCAGAGAGGCCCGACCGGCATGATTTCAAACACCCAGACTTCTTCAGGATCGGCTACGGCCAGCATTTCACCGCCATCCTCGCCGCCATAGCCATATTTTTCGGCCAGGGAACCCATCAATCCTATGGCCTCTCTGGCTGTCCGGCATCTTTCCATAGCTAACAGGGTCAACATGGTCAGGTTCAAGGCAGGAGTCGGTGTCGGGTTAGACATTTTAGGCCGGTTGCCGATAGTAGATTCGCCAATGGCCAGTTGCTGATCATTCAGGTAGCCGAAGACCCCATGCAGATAACCAAAAGTGTGGGCAACCTCCGGTATTTCCACTCCGGTAAAGTCTTTTTTTATTAAATCCCATTTGAGACCCTGGCTGGGTGGCCAGGTTCTAATTTGAGAAATCCGGTACAATTTCCTCATCTCACCGGGTTTATGATCAGACGGCGGCACATAGCGCCAGGTCCAGTCACACATCCCGCAATCGGCCGTGTGAGTGGTCAGGGTAGAGCCATCCACCGAGGCCTTCTTGCCCACCATAATTACGGTACAGTTATCTTGAGGGATAAGATAATTATCAGACGGACCGGCTGATCCTTGATGGCTTACCGAAAAGAACATCGCCAAAGAAAAAATCAGTCCAGTTAATCCAGCCCAGAACCATATTTTTTTCATTAAAGCCAGACTCCTTTTGGAAACGGTTTTATTCTCTAAATGGAGGTGAATCATATTCTGATATTTACTGCTCTTAAATCTCACTCCAGACCTGATTGTTTACCTTTCTCTGCTTGTTCAGTCAATGATTATCTTGTCCTGATCTAAAGTGGCCGGGTTGTGGAAATAATAACCAACACCATTTTCCAGAACCTGGCGGTAACGCGGTATATTCTTGATAATAATAGCCCGCTCGGGTGACTTTTTAGAAAATTGCCTGATAATCTCCAGGCTGACCGATAGATGTTGGCCGATACGTTTCTCGAGGGGCCAGCCAGACTGATCATAGGGCACAAAGAGCTTCTTCTTTTTAGCCAGGCTTAATAGAAATTCATCCTGGCCAGTTAGAAACAGGGCTTCAGTCTTTGGCCCGGTCGGCTGGTCAAGGAAGGGCATAGGAGCCTCCAGCAAAAAGGGCAGGGTCTCAGAATAGTCGCCAATTTCCCGGTGAGACAGGCCCCGGAATTTTACCGGTGAAGGCTCAACATGATTTTCAAACCCTTCCATTGATTTGACTGTCAGGGAAGCCAGGGTAGCCAGCCTGATAGATTTTTCCGGGGCAACAATGCAATTGGTAACAGGAAACATTGTTTCGGCCCCATGGAGGTCAATAGCCAGATCAACTTTATTCTGACGAAGGAGTTCCATGGCAGCATAGGTGACCTGTTCCATAGGCAGGCCATTTTTCCGGCCCGGCCAGGTCCGGTTAGTGTTTCTGATATCCAGGTTGGAAAGCAGCTGTTTTTCCGGGTAGTGGATATAGACGTCAGGGTCTGGCCACTGATCAAGGGGAGAAGCGTCGCGGTTTCCCATCCGGATGGTTTTTTTACCCCAGGAAGTAGGCACCGAAAAATAGAGCGGATAACCTTCTCCCGGGCGGGTATTCAAGCTGCCGCTGTGATTGAAAAAGGGAATTAAATACAGTGTGCCCTTTTCAACTACCGCCTTTTCAATCATGATCAGGACTGAGAGCAAGCCTTCCGGCTCGTTAGAATGAGTATTGCCCATAATCAAGGCCTGGCCGCCTGGCTCTTTTCCCCTCAGAACATAGACATTGGTATCAGCCTGGCTGCCTTTAATGGCCGGGAAGAAATCACTGAGCTTTTGAACCTGGCTGACGCCCGGCCCCAGAACCACCTTAATCTGAAAGTGACGATGGTGCCAGAGAGGGAGGCCGCCGCTGATAATCAAAAGGATAAAAACTACCGCTGCCACTAATTTAAATTTAAATAAATCAGTTTTCATGATTTACCTTTCATTTAAAGCGGAGCAGGCGAGCTATAAAGGGGACCAGAGTAATCAGGTAAAGCACAACTTTGTCCCGGCTGGTCTTTTCTTCTATCAAATTTTTGATGGTTATTATGGTAAAAAACAGACACAGGAGGTAATAAAAAATCATGATAATTTTAGCTATCATTCTAATTTCCCCTATCCGGTGACCAGAAAAGTCAGTTTCGAACTAAAAATGATCATCAAAATGGCGGCCAGGGTAATTATTATCCAGGGCAGCCAGGCTTTTTTAATAGATGACCAGTAAGAGCCTTCATAGCCGGACACAATCAGGCTAAGCCGTCCAATCAGGGCCGTCGGCGGCAAACCGTCGCCAAGAGGCCAGAGCAAGCTCAGGGCCGAGATAACTATGGTCGCATGGTAGCCAAGAGAGTTTAAATACCAGACCAGAGGAATGCCGATGATAGCTGCTCCGCCATAGGTGAGGACACCTTCCGAAAAAGGAATAATTACCGGCAACAGGCAGAATAAAAGGCCGAGAGGAATAATTAAGACCGAATAAGAAATCAAACCCTTGACACCGGTAGCAGCCAGGACCTGCTGGAGCATGCCAACTATCACCATAATAGAGAGAAGCGGCAGCAGTTTGTTGACCGTGCTGCTGGCCACCTTGACCAGATTGATTTTTACCGGGCTGAGAAGATAGGCGGCCAGTGAGGCAATGATAAATTCCAACGGCAAGCCCAGAACCGGAAAAGAAAAGGGCCAGAGGCGATAAGCTATGACCAGGGCAAAAAAGACGGCAAAGGGCAGCAATAATCGAAGCCAGTTCATACCTGGAACCGTTTCGATTCTGTCTGCAAATTCCTTTAGTTCTGACTGTTTTCCGTGCCGGCGGCCAAGAATCAGAATGGTGGCTGTACCCAGAACCAGAACCGGCAGGCCAAGAGGCAGTTCAAAGCCGACATAAGGTATAGCTGTGCCGGCACATAAAATCATCGCCCAGATATTGACCGGTGGAGCGGCGGCAGCCAGTCCGGCTAAAATAAAGAGGATAGCCGGAATCTTCTTTTCATCCACCCCCAGCCCTTTTAGAGCTAAGGCAACCGGAGCTCCAACTACTAACAGAGAAACACTGCCGGCTCCGGTCAGGGCCCCGGGAATCAGGACAATGATCATCAGAAGGAAGAGGGCCAGGAATCTAAAGCGGGCAAAAGCAACTACTGTTTGTCTGACCGCATAATTAATTCCGCCTGATTCCTGAATAATGGTGATAAACAGGGTGGCCGAGAAAAAAACCAGAATAACATCAAGGTAGGTAAAGCTGCCTTCCAGTAAATGCCTGGGTATTTCACTCAGGGCAGGGGTCTTGAACAGAGCTCCGGCCAGGACCCCGGCTAAAGTCGAGATAAACAGGCTGAGTTCAACTGACAGCTTTTGCCACTTGGCCAGGACATAACCAATAATGATAATGGCCGTGATAAAAATAGTTTTAGTTATCATTTAACAAAATCTTACTGATTTGTTTTCACCAAGGCAAATAATTTTTCAAAATACTTCTTCCAGCTCAAAATTATATTTCTGACTGGCTGTTTTTATCTCAGCTTTAACCTGCTCGAAATACTCATCGGTAGTGTAAGCCTCGAGGCCCTGCTGGCGGTAAAAGTTGATAAAATAACCGGGATAATTCAACCGGTCAATGAAAACTTTATCAACCAGCCCCCCCAATAAAGATATTAACCGCCCCGGGTTTTGAGGCAAAATAGGTCCGACAAAGGCAAAAGTTCTGAGGTTTAACTGTTTTATTTTTTCCAGGGCATTAAGCCGCCGGCTGATAGAAGGAGCTCCCGGTTCGAACAGCCTGGCCACCCGGTCACTATCGGTAGCGATGGAAAAGCCAATTTCGGCTTCTTTTATATCCTGGAGCAAATCCAGATCCCTCAGGACTAGATCCGATTTTGTCTGGATGAAAACAGGAAAATCAAAGTGCCTGATTTCGGCCAGGCATTTTCTGGTTAACAGGTATTTAGCTTCAACCGGCTGATAAGCATCACAGACCGAAGCTATCCAGATGGTCCCGGGCTTGGCCCGGACCAGCTGCCTTCTGAGCAGGTCAGGAGCATTAATTTTGACCTGGACCCACTGGCCCCAGGGTTCAGTCTGCCCTGAATAACGGGGCATAAATAAGGCAGCATAACAATAGCGGCAGCGATGGCTGCAACCGGTATAGGGATTAAGGCAATAGTCAAATACTTTAGATTTATTCAGGATACTTTTAGCCGTTTTTTCCGTTATTTTCATTATTTATTTATATGTTTACCATAAGCCTGGACTTTATTAAATGTTAACAGGATCATAAATTACCTCAAAACTGTTTAACGCATCTTTTTTTTGAAAAAATAGTTTATAATATAAACGAAATTGAAGTCTGCTCAAAAAGGAGGCAAGAATGGTCTCTATTAAAAATAAAAGAATTATTGGTACCTGCCTGATTTCTATTTTTCTCAGCCTGGGGCTGGCGGCAGGACTTCAGGCCCAGTATTTTGGCCGGAACAAGGTCCAGTATAAGAAGTTCGACTTTAAAATTATGAAAACCAAGCATTTTGATGTCTATTTTTATCAGCAGGATACTGAAGTCGTCAAACAGGCGGCTGAGATGGCGGAGCGCTGGTATGCTCGTCACAGCCGGATTTTTAATTATGAACTTAAAGGTCGTCAGCCGCTCATCGTCTATTCCAGTGGGCCAGAATTCCAGCAAACAACCGTCATCCCCGAACTGATGGGTGAGGGAACCGGGGGAGTCACCGAATCTTTTAAAAGGAGGATTGTTGTTCCTTACGGTGTTTCCCTGGCTGAGACTGATCATGTCATCGGCCATGAGCTGGTTCATGCCTTTCAATATGATATTGCTGGGCAGGGGCATTCAGATGAGGCCAGATATACCGGGGCCGACTTAAGAATTCCTCTGTTTTTGATTGAAGGCCTGGCTGAGTATCTGTCTATTGGCCCTTATGATCCGGAAACATCCATGTGGATGAGAGACGCCTGGAAGAGGAAGTTCCTGCCCCCGATAAAGAAACTTGAAGATTCCTATAAGTATTTTCCTTATCGCTATGGCCAGGCTATCTGGGCTTATATTGGCGGCCGCTACGGTGACGAAATGATTGGTAAAATCTGGCGGATGCTGTCAAGAACCAATGATTACGAATCTGTGCTCCAGGGCGTGCTGGGAGAGCCGTTGAAAAAGTTATCGGAAGACTGGCAGAAAGCTAACGAAACAGCCTATTCTCCACTGGTCGCTTTGACTCAAACGCCTGATAAATATGGCCAGCTGCTGCTAAAAGGTACAGACGAAAATGTCTATAATGTTTCACCTGTTCTGAGTCCCGATGGCCGCTACTTAGCTTTTTTATCTTCCCGTGATCTTTTTTCAATAGATCTTTATCTGGCTGAGGCCAGAACCGGTAAGGTTATCAAAAAACTAACGTCGACAGCTATTGATCCTCATTTTGAGAGTATCCAATTTATCCGGTCAGCCGGTTCGTGGGAAGCCAGCGGTCAACGTTTTGTGCTGGGGACAATTTCTCAGGGCCGGCCCTTTCTGACCATTATCAATATCAATAAAGGAAAAGTCGAAAAAGAAATTCCTTTTCCTGAATTGGGAGAGATCCTCAATCCTTCCTGGTCTCCGACCGGGAAAGAAATCGCTTTTTCGGCTCTGGCTGGCGGGATCAGTGATATTTACATTTATAATCTTGAAGATAACACCTTGAAAAAAATGACCAATGATAGTTACGGCGATCTCCATCCAGTCTGGTCGCCGGATGGAACGAAGATTGCCTTTGTCACCGAGCGGTTCAGCGCCAATTTGAACTGGCTGGATAGTGGACATTATGAACTGGCCCTGTTAGATGTGGCTTCAGGGGAAATTACCAGAGCCCTGGCCTTTCCGTCAGGTAAGAACATTAATCCCCAATGGTCAGTTGATGGCCAGAGCCTCTATTTCCTGTCAGATTATCAGGGGAAGACTGATCTTTTCCGGCTTGGTCTGGCCGACGGGAAAATTTACCAGATAACCAATCTATTTAGCGGCATCGGCGGAATTACCCAGCTAAGCCCGGCCATTTCTTATTCACCTCAGGCCGGATTAATAGCTATGTCAGTTTATGAAAATGGTTGTTATTCTATCTATCTGATTGAATCTGCTGACAGCCTGGCTGGACAGGCGACCCTGGCCCAGCTGACTGAAAGACCGGTTGGCCTTCTACCTCCCCGCAATCAGCTGGAAGGGGCTCTATTAGGCTTGCTCCGCAATTCTCTTTTTGGCTTGCCTAAGGAAACCGATTTTCCAATCAGCAATTACCGGCCAAAATTGAGTCTGGATTATATAGCCCAGCCGACGGTGGCGGTTGGTGTTGACCGCTATGGAACCTACGCCGGGGGAGGAATCGCCGCTATCTGGAGCGACATGCTTGGCTATCATACTCTGGTGACGATGGCTCAGACTGATAATCAACTGATTGATAGTTATATGATGGTCGGCTATCAGAACTCTAAAAAACGTTTAAACTGGGGCCTGATTGCTCAGAGAGTTCCTTATGTTTATGGTTCGTATGGCGCCTACTATGATGAGCTAGAGGGTAATCCTGTTTATGTAGAAGAAGAATATTTAAACCGTCAGATTAATTATGAGGTAGGCAGTTTTGCCTATTATCCTCTTAACGCTTTCCAGCGGCTGGAGTTTAGCGCTGGCTTTAATTACGTTGATTTCAATAATCATCTTTACCGTTATATTTATGATCCCTATTATTACGATTTGATTAATTATTACAATCTGTCTTTGCCTTCGGCTCCCAGTATTAAATACGGCTATGTGTCCGCCGCTCTTGTCTATGATAGTTCGCTATTCGGGGCTTGCAGTCCGATTATTGGCCGGAGCTATGTCCTCCAGGCTGAACCGAATTTTGGTAACTTAAACTTTGTTTCGGTTCTGGCTGATTATCGCCGTTATTTTGCCCCGGTCAAGCCTTTTACCCTGGCCTTTAGAATCCTTCATTACGGACGTTATGGAGGCGGTTCTGATGATGAGAGGCTGTGGCCACTATTCCTCGGATATGAGAATCTGGTTCGCGGTTATGATTATGGCACTTTTGAATACAGTGAAGTTGACAGCAGCAATCCTGAGGCTTTTGATTTTAACCGGCTGATGGGAAGCAGGATGCTGGTCGCCAACGCCGAATTGCGTTTTCCGGTCTTCGGCTTGCTTGGCCTGGGCAAAGGCTACTATGGTATCTGGCCGCTGGAATTTTTAGCCTTCTATGATATTGGGACGGCCTGGTACAATGGCGAGAAGCCGTCTGTCTTCGGCGGTGAAAAAAAGCCGGTGTCCAGTGCTGGAGTAGGGCTGAGGACAAATCTTTTTGGAGTGATCGTCCTG
>Ga0208695_1001670_pt1 | contig 17835 bp, 10 predicted proteins | sample AD_UKC111_MetaG_FD_184449 | JGI IMG/M metagenome (GOLD analysis project Ga0208695, IMG submission 184449) | Active sludge microbial communities of municipal wastewater-treating anaerobic digesters from Hong Kong - AD_UKC111_MetaG (SPAdes)... | ecosystem: Engineered > Bioreactor > Anaerobic >... | reverse complement strand
TGGAGAGGGGATTCCTGTTCAGCAGGAATTACCGCACAATGACCGGCAGGAAGATGCTTCCCGGCGCCTCTGCCACGCAGGACTGCACCCGCACATCATCCAGGTACCAGCCCTCGGCGGAACCGGTGTTGCCCGTGCCCAGCCGGAAGCGGAACTGCACCGTCTGCCCGGCATAGACGTCCAGGTCCACCACCGACCAGGTCCAGTCCACCGAGCCGCACCAGGCAGCCTTGCCCGCCAGCGGGTTGAACACACCCGTCCGGACATTACCGTCATACGGGTCGGTGAGCAGCTTGGCTGTGGGCACCTACACCCAGCTGGAGCCGCCATTGGTGGATACTTCCAGGATGGCGCCATCCGTGCAGGAGGATGCGCCCGCTTCCAACGCCCGCCAGTGCCAGAAGGACAGGCTGAGCGGCGCTTCACCCGCCGGGAGGATAATTGCCGGTGAAACCAGCCGCTGGTCGGCGATGGCTGCCACCGCCTGCCCCAGCCAGGCAGTTTCGGGGGAATGTGCCCGCACGGTGGATTCCGCCCAGTGATAGGTGCCGGTGCTGGTGTCCACCCAGCCGGTGGAGCCGTCCTCAAAATCGGTCTGGTAGAGCGTCTGCGGGGTGGTGCCGTCCGGGCAGTCACCCGGACCCGGGCGGGTGCGGAAATGGAAGACCGCGCTGTAGTTTTCCGAACCGCAGGGGTTTTCGGCAATCACGCGCCAGTAGTAGTGCGTATCTGTCTGAAATGCAGTTGGGGCGGCGTAGGTGGAGGCAGCCAGCCCGGGCACATCCAGTACCACGCTGGAGAAGGCGGGGTCCAGTGCCACCTGGATCCGGTAGCTGACCGCCTGGTCCACGTCCTCCCAATCGAACACGGTCAGGGGGTCCACGTTGGCGGCATCATCGGCGGGCAGAGCCAGCAGCGGGGCAGCCGGAATGGTGGAATAGACATCCAGCACCACATCCGCCGAGTGGGAAAGCAAGCCTGCCTGCCCGCTGACCGTGACGGTATACGTGCCAAAGGCTGCTGTGCCATCCCCTGCCAGGGTCAGCGTGGAACTGCCGGGCGGGGTGACGGTTTCGGGGTCCAGGGCGGGGGTGAAGCCAGCCGGGGCATCCGCCGCAGAGAGGCTCACTTCCTCCGCAAAATCGTTGATGCTGCCCACCGTGACGGCAGCGTTGATTTCCGTATCATTGCAGACCGCAAACGAGTTGGGTGCAACCGCCAGGGTGAAATCGGGGGAGCGCGGACCGAGGACAATCACCGTGCTGGGATCGCCAAACAGGTGGTACTCCTCCCAGTAGTAATTGGCGCTGGAGGGATATTCCATCTGGACTGCCATCAAGCCTTCCCATTTCATCTCCGCCACCGAGGGCGTGACGGGCACCGCATCGTAGAGGGTGTCGAAAATTACCCGTTCCAGCACATCGTCCTCGTCCCAGTAGGAGTTGTTGCTTGCGCCCAGGTAGGTGAGTGCACCCTTGCCGTTCTGGATGACCCAGGTATCGCCAAAGGATTCGTTGGTGGTGAAGTCCGATGTCACGCAGGCATGCCCAGCAACGTAGGGGGAGATGACGCCGGTGAGATTGCGCACCTGACTCTGGTTCAGCGAAGGACCCGCCCAGCTGGTGGGGCCGCCGTGCCCGGAATAAATCACCATGGCGCGGTCATCGTTGATCGAATTGACCACATCGGTGGAATCGGCGTTATAGGTAATGGCGTAGAGCTTGTCGCCGCCGGGCTGGGGGTTGACCGGGAAGATGCCGGTGTAGCCCAACCCCAGGGTGTAGGTGTTGATGACGTAATTGTGGGTTGCTTCCGCCATCCAGTACCAGCTGCCATCATCCGAGGCAAGGAAGGCGGCTTTCTTCACCCAATCCTCCGCCCCGGTGACATCCTCTTCATAATAAATGGCATTGTTGACCATGTTGGCAAGCTGGCTGGTCTCCCGCACGGGGAAGCGCCCGATGTGGATATCGGGGACATAATCGGAGGAGCCGCCCATGGTGCCGTAGAACAGGTCCGTGTAATAGCTGTAGCCGGGGAAGGGCCAGGCGGGCAGGCTGTCGGTGCCGTCATTATGATCGCCAACCAGCAGGACGTAATCCGGCGGGTAGTCGCCGTTGTACTGGGCAGTGATGTAATTCTTGATGGCGGTGGTGGTCGTCCCGCCCACGTCCGTCAGCGAGGCAAGGGTGACGTTAAAACCCTGCGCCTGCTTGAGGCTGACAAAGTCCGCCAGCCCGGTTTCATAGACATCGGCGGTAATGATCAGGTAGTTTTCGGGTTCCTTGCCCCCTGCGCCCTGGTGGTAGTTGAGGATTTGGGATGCCAGCAGGGAGTCAAAGGCGGGCGAGGCAAGCCGCTCCGCCTCGGCAGCCGATGCCGCCGGGTCGCCGCCTTCCAGCCGGATGTTGAATTGGATGCTGGCATGGAGCGTCAGCATGCCGCTGGCGGGCTGGTAGGCAAGCGGGGAGATTTCCACCACCACCACGCGGTGCCCGCGCACTTCATATTCACCGGCGATGCGCACCGGGGTTGCAGGATGGACGGCATCCAGCCCGTAGATGGACTCATCCGGCAGGCAGGGCTCCACCAGACCGCCGCACTTGGGCTGGGAGGGCTGCACCGGCAGGATGACGGCGGGCAGCCCCAGGCTTTGCAGGCTGACTTGCGCGGCGGGGGCATTAATCAGCTCGATGCTTGCCGTTGCGCCCTGCGGAATTTCCACCGCCCGGCGCAGGACGGGCAGGTCGGGTGCGCCCACCTGGCTGGAATGGCTGCAGCCCGGGCACGCCAGCACGGCATACTGCGTGCCTGCCAGCTCCCGGCTGCTGGACTGCATGCCGGGGGTTTCCGCCAGCAGGGTGATGGCGGTGTCACTGGCTTGCAGGATGCGCACCGCAGGGGCGGCGACGGGCTGGGCGCCTGCCGTAAAGGGAATCCAGCCGTCGGGCAGGGGGGCTGCCTGGGCTGGCTGGCTGGCTGCTGCACCAATCGCAGTCACCAGCACCAGCAATGCTGCCAAACCACGCAGCAGGGCACGAAACAGGGATTTGTTCAACATGTTGTTCTCCAGGGAAAGGGAGGATGATGAGAGACAGATGAATTGTATCACGGATGGGATGGGAAGGAAAAAACCCCCCGGGTTCGGCAGAAATATTTTCCAGGGTTTGTTATAAGCTGTTTAAAGGTTAGTATATATTCATCTTCCGCCCCGCCGAACCACGGCAGCCATCCATCATATAACAACTACGATTGGACTGGATGCCTACGCCAAATACGTCTCCATCCAGGTGGATGACCAGGATGACCCGGTGATTGCCTTTAATTCCGGGAATGGCATGTATTTCGACATGGGCATCATCTACGGACACCCGGATGGATCTTTTGATTACCAGCGGGTGGACGGCGGGCACGGCATCAACACCGGGCTGGACCCTGCCCTGGCGCTGGATAAGTATGGCAGGGGTTTTCTTGTCTACGTGGAAGATGAGGAATACTCTCCCAACATCAGGATCGCCTACCAGAAGTCCTACACCTACCTGCCGTCAATCATGCGGTAGACAGGCGGAGCAAATTTAACAAAAACCAGCGCGCCTGCCTTACAGGCGCGCTGGTTAAACATCCGAATTGCATCCCTCAGGCGAGCGACTCGAGCTGCGTGACCAGGCTGTCGATCACGTTAAACCCGCCCTGCCAGAAGGCAGCCTGGCGCACATCAATCCCCACGCTGGAAAGCAGCTTAACGGGGGCTTCGGACCCGCCCGTGGAGAGAATCTTGAAGTAGCGCGGCTTGAAGGCTTCGCCCTCCTGGCGGTACTGTTCGTAGAGCGAAAGCACCAGCAGTTGACCAAAGGCGTAGGCGTACACGTAGAATGGCACTTCGTAGATGTGCGGGATGGAAACCCATTCCCACTGGAACTCTTCGCTCACATCCACCGCGTCGCCGAACTGCGACTTGAGGTTCTCCAGGTAGGCGGCTGCCAGCTCATCCACCGAGGCATCCGCCTGCACCATCTCGTGCGCCTGCTTTTCAAACAGGGCAAAGAATACCTGGCGCTGGATGGTGGCATAGGCATCGTCCACCTGTCCAAAGAGGATATCGCGCCGCACCGCCGGGTCGGGTTCCTCCGCCAGCAGCTTGTCCACCAGCACCATCTCGCCAAAGGTGGAGGCGGTCTCCGCCAGCGGCAGGCAGGCGTGATTGGTGAAGATGCTGTGGTGGGCGGCAAGCATTGAGTGGATGGCATGCCCCAGCTCGTGCGCCATGGTGGAAACATCATCCACCCTGCCCTGATAGTTCAACAATACCCAGGGGGTCACTTCGGGCAGGATGGTGGCGCAGAAAGCACCGCCGCGCTTGCCCTTGCGGATTTCGCTGTCGAGGTGGTTGCGGTCAAAGACGCGCCGCGCCATCTCCTCCAGGCGGGGGTCAAACTGGCGGAAGGCATCGAAGACCATCGCCGCGCCCTGGTTGAAGGGATACCGCTTGTCGGCGGCGGAAACGGGGGCGTAGAGGTCGTAGCGGCGCAGCCGGTCCATGCCAATCAGGCGGGCTTTCAGCCGGAAGAAGCGCTGGAAAATCACCGCATTCTGCCGGGCAACGTCCAGCAGGGTGTCCACCACTTCGTCGGGCAGGTCGTTGGCAAGGTTGCGGGGGGCAATCGGCTTGCCGTACTTGCGCAGCCCCAGGTTTTCGGCGTGCCAGTCCCGCACCAGGTACTGGTAAATTTGCCCCAGAATGGGGGCATCCTGCCCGTACACCCGGTACAGTTCCTGGTAGGCGCGGGCGCGCACGCCGGGGTCCGGCTGGCGGACGTGCACCATCAGCTCACCGCGGGTCATCTCGCGGGTTTCTCCGTTTATTTCCAGCTGGAAGGTGTAGCGGTTGGTGATGGATGAGTAGAGCGTGTTGAGCGCGTTGCTGCCGGTGACATTCTTGATGTTGATGATCCTCTCTTCCGGCTCGGTGAGGGTGTGGGGCTTGTAGTGGCGGATTTCCTCCAGCCAGTAGCGGTAATCGCCGGAATCCGCCATCAACCGTTCGGCGGCGGCATCGGAGACATCCTTCCACCAGAGGGTGAAGAAGAGCGTTTCGTTGGTCAGCCCGGCGAGGAACTGGTCCACCTTTGCCATCAGCGTGACGGCGGCGGGGTTTTGGGTATCCTCGGAAAACAGCAAGCCGGAGAACCCGCCCAGCCGGGAGCCCAGCCGGGTGATTTCTTCAAGCTGGCGGACAATTGCCAAAAAATCGGCGGAGGAAATATTTTCATTTAACTTTGGGCGGACAAGGACAAAAGCTTCGACCCTGGTTTTCAGGTCGGTGAAGGCGGCTTCCAGCTCGGGGCTGTCGGTGCCGGGGAAGAGATCCTGCAGGGTCCATCGGGTTTGCTGAAATTCGGTCATCTTGAATCCTTTATTGGGTGAATGATTGGTCTGTCAGGTCAGAACCGCACCCGGCGGGGTGCGGGCAGGGACGGGCAACAGTGCAAGTGGATTGTACCAAATTCACGCCAATTTTCCAAACGGGCTGGGTGCAACCATCGGCTGGAAAACTGGTATCAAAATTGCACCCAATTTTCCCGATTCCCCCCTCTGATTCGCTTGTCTTTCCAGGACGTTTTCTGTATAATGAATACCGTGAGAGGGTTCCAGCGCATTTTCCTTATTTTGATGATTGCTTTTCTGTTGACTGCCGCGCCAGGGGTTGGTTCGGCGCAGTCGGAAGACCAGAAATACTTCCCGGAGACGCGCCTGTGGGTCAGCGGTCCCTTCCTGGCATACTGGGAAAGTGCCGCCGATCCCTATCTCCTGTTTGGCTACCCCATCACCCGCCAGTATATTGACCCCCGCACCAAACAGCCCACCCAGTACTTCCAGCGGGCAAGGCTGGACCTGGTGCAGACTGCCGAAGGGCAGATGGTCATCCAGGCACCGCTGGGCGAATATCTCCACCAGGCAAATGCACCCCTGGCGGACATTTCCACCTCCTCGCCTGCCTGCCGTTCCTTTGAAACCACCGGCAGGCACGTCTGCTATGCCTTCCTGCAATTCTACGAGACCTATGACGGCGCCCGTTTCCTGGGCGACCCGATTTCCGACACCGAAATCCGCGAGGGGCGCTACGTGCAGTATTTCAGCAAGGCGCGGCTGGAATGGTGGCCCGAAAAAACTGCCGGGCAGCGCGTGGCTGTCACCGACCTGGGCAGGATTTACTTTGATCAACTGGTTGCCAACCCGGCATACAAACAGCCGGACAATGATTACATCCCCAGCGAGCCGATCCGGCTTTCGGTGATGGCTTTTATTGGTGAAGCGACCATCGCGTCCAATTCCACCCAGACGCTCTACGTGGTGGTGCAGGACCAGCGCCAGCAACCCGTGCCCGACGCGGTGATCACCGTCACCGTTCTCCTGCCCGATGGCAGCACTGTGGCGTTGAGTCCCCAATGGACAAACGCCGATGGCATCCTCATCCATTCTTTTCAGGTGGGCAATTTACCGCCGCGCGAGATCGTTCAGGTAATGGTCAAGGCTGCCACCATGGGGGAAGAAGCAGAGACCCAGACCTGGTTCCGCATCTGGTGGTAGATCGCCCATGTCCTTTGTTCACCTCCACGTCCATACGCAATATTCCCTGTTGGATGGCTTCTGCAATATTGGCAGGCTCATCCAGCGGGTAAAAGACTTGGGCATGCCGGCGGTGGCAATCACCGATCACGGCACCATGTACGGGGTGATCGAGTTCTACAATGCCGCCGTCAAGCAGGGCATCCGCCCCATCATCGGGCTGGAAGCCTACCTCTCGCCCCGCCGCATGACCGACCGGGATCCCCGGCTGGACCGCACGCCCTATCACCTGCTGCTGCTGGCGGAAAACCAGGCAGGCTACCGCAACCTGCTGAAAATCGCCTCGGCGGCGCAGCTGGAGGGGTATTACTACCACCCCCGCATTGACCACGAATTCCTGGCGGAACACGCCGAAGGGCTGATCTGCACCACCGGCTGCCTGGCAGGCGAGGTGCCCCGCCTGATCATCGAGCGCGGACCCGACCTGGCGCGCCGCCAGCTGGACTGGTATTACCAGGTCTTTGGTCCCGATCACTTCTTCTTTGAATTGCAGCAGCATCCCATTCCCGAACTGGGGATTGTCAACCGCCACCTCCTGGAATGGGGTGATCACTACCATGCCCGCTACATTGCCACCAATGACGCCCATTACATCCAGCGGGAGGATGCCCGCCTGCAGGATATTTTGCTCGCCATCCAGACCCAGTCGGTGTTGACCGACCCGAACCGGATGCGCATGAATGATGACAGCTACTACCTGCGCACCCCGCAGGAAATGCAGGAACTCTTCCGCGAAAAGCCCGAGGCGGTGACAAACACCCTGGAATTTGCCGAGCGCTGCAACGTGGACCTTTCCAACAAGGAATACCACCTGCCGCGCTTCCCCGTCCCGGAAGGGCAGACCGCCCAGACCTACCTGCGCCAGCTCTGCGAGGACGGCATCCGGCGGCGGTATGCCAGCCGGGCAAACGACCCCAAGGTGCGCGAGCGCCTGGAATACGAGCTGGACGTCATCCACACGATGGGCTTTGATGCCTATTTTCTCATTGTGTGGGACCTCTGCCGCCACGCCCGCCAGGAAGGCATCTGGTACAATGCGCGCGGCTCGGCAGCCGGTTCCCTGGTGGCGTATGTCCTCGATATCACCCTGGTGGAGCCGCTGGAACACGGCTTAATCTTTGAGCGCTTCCTCAACCCGGGGCGCATCTCCATGCCGGATATTGACCTGGACTTCCAGGATGACCGCCGCGCCCACGTGATGCAGTACTGCGCCGAAACTTACGGCAACGACCACGTGGCGCAAATTATTACCTTTGGTACGCTTGGCGCCCGCGCCGCCATCCGCGATGTGGGCAGGGTGATGGACATCCCCCTGGCGGAGGTGGACAAGGCAAGCAAGATGCTGCCCAACGTGCCCAGCAAGGCGATCAGCATCAAGGAATCGCTGGAAGCCATCCCTGATTTCAAGGCGCTCTATGACTCGGCGGATTACATGAAGACCCTCATCGACACCGCCTGCCAGATGGAAGGCGTGGTGCGCCATGCCGGGACGCATGCCGCCGGGGTGGTGATTACCGATGAACCGGTGGTGCAGTATGTCCCGCTCCACCGCCCCACCAGCGGATCGGACGACAACCCCATCAAGACCATGACCCAGTTTGAAATGGCAATCCTCGATGGGCTGGGTCTCTTGAAGGTGGATTTCCTCGGGTTGACCTCCCTGACGGTGATGCAGCGTGCCTGCGACCTGATTAACGCCCGCCATGGGGTGCGCTACAACCTGGGCAACATCCCGCTGGATGACCCCGACAGCTACGAACTGATGGGGCGCGGGCAGACGGCGGGCGTCTTCCAACTGGAAGGCTCCGGCATGACCCGCTTCCTGGTGCAGATGAAGCCGCACACCCTGGCGCACGTCATCGCCATGGTTGCACTCTACCGCCCGGGTCCCATGCAATTCATTCCCACCTACATCCAGCGCATGCACGGCGAGGAACCGGTGGAATACCGCCATCCCGCCATGGAGCCGATCTTCTGTGAGACGTATGGCATTGCCATCTACCAGGAACAACTGATGCGCGCCGTGGTGGAGCTGGCAGGCTACACCCTGCCCGAAGCGGACGACTTCCGCAAGGCAATTTCCAAGAAGGACAAGGAAAAAGTCATCAAGCACCAGGCGAAGTTCATCAAGGGGGCGGTTGCCCGCGGCATTCCCCGGGAGACTGCGGAAAAAATCTTCGCCGATTGGGAGGAGTTTGCCCGTTACGGCTTCAACAAGAGCCACGCCGCCGATTACGGTGTGATTGCCGTGCAGACCGCCTACCTGAAGACACATTACCCCGAGGAATACATGACCGCCCTGCTGACCGCCTCGATGAGCGACACCGGCAAGGTGGCATTCTATGTCGCCGACTGCCGCAGCCTGGGCATTGAAGTGCTGCCGCCGGACGTGAACCACAGCCAGTGGGAGTTCAGCCTGGAGGACCGGGAGGGCGCCAAACCTGCCATCCGCTTTGGGCTGGGCGCCATCAAGAACGTTGGCTCGGGTCCGGTGGATTTGATTGTGCGCACCCGCAGCGAAAAACCCTTTGCCGATCTGAGCGATTTTGCCAGGCGGGTGGATCTGCGCACGGTGGGCAAGCGCTCGCTGGAATGCCTGGTCAAGGTTGGCGCACTGGATTCATTTGGTCCGCGGCTGGCGCTGCTGGCGGCACTCGACCGCATCCTGGCGGTTTCCGCCAACCACCAGCGGACGGCTTTGAGCGGGCAGATGACCTTCTTTGGCATGGCAGGCGTGGAGGAGACGATTGAACTGCCCCGCGCCTCCGCCACCGACCCGCGCGAGCAGCTGGAATGGGAACGCGAGCTGATGGGTCTGTACATCACCGACCATCCGCTCTCACGCCATGCCGAAACGCTGCGCCGCCAGGTATCGCATTTCTCCGCCCAGCTTGCCGAGGCGCACCACCAGGAAAAGGTGCGGGTGGCGGGCATGGTCACCCGCTTCCGCCATCACCAGACCAAAGCTGGAAAGCCCATGGGCTTTGCCACGATTGAAGACATCCAGGGGAACGTGGAACTGGTGCTCTTCCCCAAGACGTGGGAGAAATATCATCACCTGCTGACGGTGCATGCCGTGATTGCCGTGGAAGGCAAGGTGGACGCCGAGGGCAGCGAGCCCAAGGTGCTGGTGGACAGCATCCGCCTGGTGGACCTGGAGGATGCCCCCCCCGACGTGCCGCTGGATGCCGGTGCGCCGCTGGATGACCTGCCGTGGGACGAGGACGGTCCGCCGCCCCCGCCGGATGACTGGGAGCCAATGCCGCCCGCCCCGCTGGACGAGGAGTACATCCCGCCCAGCCCTGCCAGCCCCGAACCTCCGCCGCAAGCCCAACCCAAACCGCAGGCGGAGCCAAAATCACCCGGCAGGCAGACCTATGCCCGGCAGCAGCCGGAACCACCTGCCCGCAAGGCGGCGGAACCGCCGCCCGCACCTGCCAGCCCGGTTCCCGGGGGCGTCCAGTACATTTCCGTCCCGCCGGTGACGAACGGCAAGCCCGCCAAACCGCCCCAAATGGTGACGGTGGTGGTGCGCGCCACCGGGCAGAAATCCCGCGATGTACTGCGCCTGCGCCACCTGTACGGGCTGCTCGTCTCTTCGCCGGGGCAGGACCGCTTTGCCCTGATGCTGCATGAGAACGGGCACAACTACCTGATGGAATTCCCCAACGTAACCACGGGGGTGAACAACGACCTGCTGAAAGCCCTGGGAGACCTGGTGGGCAGGGAAAACGTGCGCGTGGAAGCGCTGCCTGCCGCCTAGCGCTGCAGGGTGCTTCTTTTCCGAACCGGAAACCTGCTTGATTAACCCGCTTTGTGACCGGGTTCCAGGGTTGGCTGCTGGAGCTGCTGGAAGCGTTCCACGATCATGGGCAGGAACTGCGCCACCACCTGTGGATCGAACCGCCTGCCCGATTCCATGGCAATGTATTCAATCGCTTCCTGCGATGTCCAGGCTTCCCGGTAGGGGCGTTCGCTCGTCAGGGCATCCCACACATCCACCACGCTGAAAATCCGGGCAAAGAGCGGAATTTCCTCCCCCTTCAGCCCGCTTGGGTAGCCCTCACCGTCCCGGCGCTCGTGGTGGCAGAGGGGAACATCCTGGATGGCGCCGGAGGGGTGGAACGGCTGGAGCATGTGCAGGGCATAAGCGGGGTGCTGCTGCATGATCTCCCACTCCTGCGGCTCCAGCGGACCGGGCTTGAGCAGGATGGCATCGGGGATGACCATCTTGCCGATATCGTGCAGCAGGCTGCCCCGCCGCAGGTCCACCAGCTGATCATCCGTCAGCCCCAGCCGCTGCCCCAGCGCCACCGCCATCTCCGCCACGCGGCGGGTGTGTCCTTCCATCTCGCGGTTGCGCACTTCCATTGCCCGCCCCCAGCCTTCAATGATGCGGTCAAAGGCATCCACCTGGCTGGCGTGTACCTCCGCCAGGTGAGTGAACAGCCGGGCGTTTTGCAGGGCAATCCCGGCGGTATTGGAAAGCAGGCTCAACAGCTCCACGTCCTTTTCGGTAAAGTGGTTCTGCTCCAGGCTCTGCACCATCACCACGCCCAGCACCTGCCCATCCGCCAGCATGGGTGCCAGGATGCCGGATTGGGAAACCGGCTCATCCGGCTCCACGCAGATGATATGGGAGGCGGTGCGCAGGCGGTCTGCCAGGTTATGCACCAGCAGCGGCTGGCGGGTGTGGATCACTTCGCTCTGGGTTCCCCGCCCGGGATCGGCAAGCGGCAGTGCCGGCAGCGAGCGGATGTCAACCAGCCGCTGATCCATCTCCCAGTAGACACATTCAATTTCCTTCCGGGTCCCGTGGTACAGGCAGACGCTTACTTCACTTACGTGGGGCATCACCTGGTGAATGACCCGGCTTAACTTCTCATAAATCTGACCAGGCTCCAGCGTTTCCGCCAGCGAGCGCGCCAGGCTGCTGGCAACCGTCAGCTGGTGATAGCCTGCCTGCAGCAGTTCCTCGGTGCGCTTGCGGTCGGTGATGTCGGTGATCATCGACAGGATGCATTCCTGGTCGCGGTACAGCACCGCTTCTGCGGAAACCAGGGTGGTGATGATTTCGCCGGAGCGGGTGCGGAGCCGCAGTTCCAGGTTGTGCAGCTTGTTCTGGCTGCGGATGGTGCGCACCAGGCGGCGGCGGTCTTCCGCACTGAGCCAGACGTTCAACTCCCAGGCGGTGTACCCAATCATCTCGTCCCGGGAATAGCCCACCAGGTTCAGATACTCGTCATTTGCCGCCAGGTAGCGGGCATCGCTGCGGGTGCTGAGGGCAACCGCAACCGGACTGGCTTCCACCAGCCGGTTCAACAAGTCCCCCGTGTCCAGGATTTTGCGCGGGGCGGTCCGCCTGCGCAGCGGACGTATGATGGATGTCATTCCCAGCTGCCTCCAGGATTTGATGATGGGTTCGTGGAATGGGAGGGGCGTTCTATCATGGAATACAGGGTCACCCGGTTACGCCCACTGTTCTTGGACTGGTAAAGGGCTTCGTCCGCGCACTCCACCAGTGCGTCCAGTGTGCGCACCTGGCGTGTAAGGGCTGCCACGCCAATGCTTGCCGAAAGCGAGAGGGGATGCCCCTCCACCTCGAAGGGCGTGGAGGCAATCACCAGGCGCAGCCGTTCTGCCACCTGCTGGGCAGTATCCAGGTCATTTTCCACCAGTAAAATCACAAATTCATCTCCGCCGTACCGGCAAATGATATCCATGTCCCGCAGGCAGGACTGCATCCGGTAAGCCACCACTCGCAGCAGCCGGTCGCCCACGATGTGCATGAAGCGGTCGTTGATTTCCTTGAAGAAATCGAGGTCCAGCATTAACACCGCCAGGGGACGATTATACCGCAAAGCGTGATCCACTTCGCGGTTTCCCAATTCATATAAACCACGCCGGTTGTACACCCCGGTCAGCTCATCGAGGATGCTCAGCCGCTGGAGGTCGGCGTAGAGCTGAGCGTTTTGCAGGGCGGCGCCAAGCTGGTTGGCAAACAGTGCCAGCGAGGGGATATCCTCTTTTTGCAGCGTTTCGCTCCACATGGATAGCACGCCGATCAGCTGCCCCTTGGTCAGCAGGGGCAGATACATCACCCGGGCGGCAGGGGTGATTTTCACTTCGTTACAAAATGCATCCATCCCGCCGCCCAGCACACCGCCCAGCAGCTGGGTGATGATCTGGCGCGGGTTTTCCAAAATGCCGCCGGTGACAACCCCCGCCGGGGTATCCTGGATGGGAAAGAGCGCCGTACTGAGGGAAAATTCCGCCATCCGGATGGACAGAGCCTCTTCCATCCGGGTGACAAGTTCGGCATCCAGCGAAATGTACGCCGGGTGCAGGTTGCCGGTTTCCGGGTTGACGAGCATCACCAGGCACTGGATGTCCATGCGGCGCAGTTCGTTGCCCACCGCAGCAAGGATGGCATCGGTGGTGGCTGCCACCTGGATTTGTGCCGCCACGTTCGATAGGGCAGTGATCAGGGCATTGGTGCGGGTGAGTTCGTCGGCGCGCGCCTGGTTTTGGGCCGCGCTTTGCTGGATGCGGGCTGCCTCCTCCACGCGCTCGGTCACATCCCGGCAGGTGAAAATCATCTCCCGGGCAATTTCATCCCGGTCCCTCACCAGGGAGCCAAACACTTCCAGCCAGATATAACTGCCATCCTTGCGGGAATAGCGGAAGACGCCGCGATCGCGAAGGTCGCCCTGCAGGATGTTTTGATACTTCTGCAGAACATCATCCAGGTCATCCGGGTGAACGAAATCCAGCACCGTATGCCCCGCCATGTCTTCCAGGGTATACCCCATCCCGGCAGTAAAGGCGGGGTTGAGGTAGGTTGGACGCCCGTTTATATCGGAATAGCAGACCATGTCGGACATCTGCTCGGTGATGCGGCGCAGGCGTTCCTCGCTCTGCCGAAGGCTGTTTTCCACCGTCCACCGTCGGCGCAGTTCAATATCCAGTGCCATCTTTTGGTCGGAACTGAAGCCGGTCATGAACCCTGCCACCACCACCGCCATGGCATAGACAATCTCGTTGATGTGAAGAGCATAATCCGCTCCGTTGGTCCAGATCAACAACACCAGGTTGACCGCCAGCACGGCAAGCGAACCAACCACTCCGCCGCGCTTCCCGGCAACCAGCCCGGCTGTCATTGCCAGCAGGAAGCCAATTCCAAACAGGGTGCGCCCCAGGTTGGGGGATAAAACCAGGTAGAGAACCGCATAGGTAAAATACAGCACGCCCAGCAGGATGCGGTGGATGGCAGGATGTTTGCGCAGATAGTTATAGGTTTTCAGCATGACTGGTGGGATGGTGTTTGTTTTTGAAATACCTGGTTTGCAGCCCGAAGATAGAGAGGCATTCTTACACAATGTTTATATAAAGTTTATACAACGTGCATTGACCCCGTGCCCCATTTCCGGTACACTTGTTAATGATACCATGTAAATGAAACTTGGTGGAAATTTTTGGAGGTCACCATGAAATGGTCCTGGAAAATCGCAAAGGTGGCGGGGATTGAAGTCTCCATTCACGCCACGTTTCTTCTCCTGCTCGGCTGGATTGGCATTTCCGCCTGGATGACGGACCGGAGCCTGGCTTCGGTGGGCAGCAATATCGGCTTCATCCTGGCATTGTTTGGCTGTGTGCTGCTGCACGAGCTGGGGCACGCCCTGACTGCCCGCAAGTATGGCATTAAGACCCGCGACATCACCCTGCTGCCAATTGGCGGCGTGGCGCGCCTGGAGCGGATGCCCGAGGAACCCCGCCAGGAACTGCAGGTGGCGCTGGCGGGTCCGCTCGTCAACGTGGTGATTACCATCCTCCTGCTGGCGGTGCTGTTCCTGACCGGCGGAATCACCACCCTGGCGGACCTGAACCTGCAAAGCAGCAGCTTCCTCGTCCGCCTGACGATGGTCAACCTGTCGCTGGCACTCTTCAACCTCATCCCGGCATTCCCGATGGACGGGGGACGGGTGGTGCGCGCCCTGCTGGCAACCCGCATGGAATACACCCGCGCAACCCAAACGGCTGCCACGCTGGGTCAGTTGATTGCCTTTGGGCTGGGCTTTATTGGCTTGTTCAGCAACCCGTTTCTCATCTTCATCGCCCTCTTTGTCTGGATTGGTGCAGCGCAGGAATCCAGCATGGTGCAGGTCAAGTCCGCCTTGGGCGGGATTCCCGTCAACCGTGCCATGTTGACCAATTTTGTCACGCTGGCACCCACCGACCGGCTGCAAACCGCCGTGGACCAGATCCTCGCCGGTACGCAGCAGGATTTCCCGGTGGTGTTGGAAGGCAGGGTGGTGGGCATTCTCACCCGCCAGGCATTGATGGCAGGCTTGAGCCGCGATGGGGCGTACGCCAACGTGGCATCCGCCATGCAGCGGGAGTTTGAAACCGCCGATTCCATCGAGATGCTGGACGTGGTGGCGCAGCGCCTGCGGGAACAGCCGCTCCACACCATGCCGGTGGTGCACAACGGCGAACTGGTGGGGTTGGTGACGATGGACAACGTGGGCGAATTCCTGATGATTCAGACTGCCCTGGAGCAATCCCGCGCCCAGCGCCCGCAGGCTGGCTAGCGGAAGAGATCAGCCCGGCGGGATTGCCGCGGCACGCGCGCAGGGGCAGGGCTCGTCCCTGCCCGCCTGTCATTGCGAGCCCCCGCAGGGGGCGTGGCAATCCCTGTTTTTTGATACCACCAGATTGCTTCGGCTGCGCCTTGCAATGACAACCGCTGTGGTCGGCGCGCAGGGGCAGGCCACCGCGTTGCGTACCGTGCGGTAGGGGCGAAGCATCCGGAAACGGCATAACCGGTGAACCAGCACATATCATGCCGGATGCTTCGCCCCTACAAAATACCGGGATTCCTTCGGCTGCGCCTCGCAATGACATGGGGGTCGACACTTGCACCACGCTGCTTGTCTGGATGTAAGGGCGAGGCAGAACCCTTCATACCGTGATTATGAGAGGTCTGCCTCGCCCCTACAAAAACAGGGGATTGGGTCGGCGCGCAGGGGCAGGGCACCGCGTTGCGTACCGTGCGGTAGGGGCGAAGCATCCGGAAACGGCGTAACCTGTGAACCAACACATCTCATGCCGGATGCTTCGCCCCTACAAAATACCGGGATTGCTTCGGCTGCGCCTTGCAATGACATGGGGGTCGACACATGCACCATGCTGCTTGTCTGGATGTAAGGGCGAGGCAGAACCCTTCATACCGTGATTATGAGAGGTCTGCCTCGCCCCTACAAAAAACAGGGGATTGGGTTGGCGCGTAGGGGCAGGCCACCGCGTTGCGTACCGTGCGGTAGGGGCAGGGCGGGGATGGATCGCCCTAGCGGATGGAAACCAGGTATGTTTTCCCTTCCCGGCTGCCCACAAACCAGTACTGTCCGCTCCCCCGAACCAGCGGCACCATCGCGCAGCAATACGCCATTTCAATGGCATCAAATTCGGGTCCGGTGAATTTCCCGTCATACACAATCGAATACCTGCCATTTTTTCGGGCAACAAAGATCAAATTCCCGTTGATTTGATAAGGAAAATAGGATCCCTCCAGCCGGTATGTTTCGTTGAGGTTTTCCCCGTCCACAAAGATGACCGGCTGCATGCCGCCCAGCTCCCATACGAGGGTCCCATCCATGTTCCATAAATTCAGATTGGGATCGTACGTAGTAAATTGGGCAGTGGCTTGAAGAAGCACATCCCCGTTTTTGGTGAGTTGATAAATATAACCAACCTCGCTCCGGTCCACAAAGTTTGCTTCGTAGTCATCAGTCCCAATACTGATTTGCAAATCATAAAAACCGGTCTCCCGTTTCACCCGCTCCCCCATCATTCCGGCATCCGCATCACTCCACCCGGGTGGTTTGGCGCACTTTTTAAGAATCGACAGATCCCGGCTGGTCGAGGAATACTCCCGGTCCGGTACGATACATTCTGTCCAAACAAGCCCGTTCTCCAGGAAGACGGTGGTTGGTGTGATGGATAGGGAGGTTGGAGTTGGTGTGGCAGGAGGGAATGAATGGCTGGCAGTTGGGATTGGTGCAGGCGTGGACGCTGCGGGGAGCACGGGTGTGCATGCGGTAAGCAGGATGGCTGCCAGGATAAGTGCCGGAAAAGGCGGACGGTTCATTTCATTTCCACCCTGTCCGCGCTGAGTTTTGCCCATCTCCGTTGCGGCGCAAAATCACTCCACCGGCATGCCCACCAGTTCATCCACCGCCTGGTAGGGCGAGAGCGAGCGTTCCACCAGCCGGGTGAGCACATCCTGGTACAGGTCTTCCGAAACCCCCCGGCGCCAGCGGTACATCAACACCGAGCGAATCAGGGTTTGCAGTTCCGATTCCAGCCGTTCCCGGTCCCGCTGCACCCACAACCCGGTATGGCGTAAAAATTCACCGTGGTCGCGGATTGCCTGCGCCACCTCGCGGATTCCGGCACCCTCGGTGGCAATCACCCGCAGGACGGGCGGCATCCACCATTCGTTTTCGTCCAGTTCCTCATGCTGAGGGGGGTGCTGGCTGCCGGTGTATGGCATTTTTTCCGGGCGCGCCAGCTCCAGCATTGCCCGCAGGGCGCGCTCGGTATGCTCCACGCCGGTCTTGTCCGCCTTGTTGACCACCAGTACATCGGCAATCTCCAGGATGCCGGCTTTAATCGCCTGGATGTCATCGCCCATGCCGGGCGCTTCCACCACGATGGTGGTATGCGCCAGCCGGGCAATATCCACCTCCGACTGCCCGGCGCCGACCGTCTCGATCAGCACCAGGTCAAACCCGGCAGCATCCAGCACCTGCACCACGGCAGCCGTGCTGGCAGACAGCCCACCCAGCGCCCCGCGTGATGCCATCGAGCGAATGAAAATGCCGGGATCGCCCGCCAGGTCGCGCATCCGCACCCGGTCGCCCAGTACGGCGCCGCCGGTGAACGGGCTGGAGGGATCCACCGCCACGATTGCCACCCGCCGGGGCTGCTCGCCTGTGGCAGGGTGGCGGAACGCCAGTGCCAGCTTGTTGACCAGCGAGGACTTGCCCGCCCCCGGCGACCCGGTGACGCCCACCAGGTGTGCCTTGCCGGTATGGGGGAACAACCGGTCCAGCGCCCGCCTGCCCGCGGTGGTCTGGTTCTCCACCTGCGTGATCAGGCGCGCCAGTGCCAGCCGCTCGCCTTGCAGAACGGAATCTGCCAGGTCCA
>Ga0208695_1001669_pt1 | contig 17837 bp, 16 predicted proteins | sample AD_UKC111_MetaG_FD_184449 | JGI IMG/M metagenome (GOLD analysis project Ga0208695, IMG submission 184449) | Active sludge microbial communities of municipal wastewater-treating anaerobic digesters from Hong Kong - AD_UKC111_MetaG (SPAdes)... | ecosystem: Engineered > Bioreactor > Anaerobic >... | reverse complement strand
ATAAGGTGCAGGCGCGCCTGCGCGAGCTGCAGCTGATCCCATAAATTTTCTAACTTGCCGGGAGGCGGTGTTTTGCCGCACCGCCTCCCAGCCCGAAAGGTGGAAACAAAGAGGGTATGACGGAAACTGCATTGACGAAACCAACGGATGAATTGGGTGTGGTGATCGAACCGACGCGTGGCCTGGCGGCCTTGCAGTTGCGAGCGGTGTGGCAATACCGCGAGCTGCTTGGCTTTTTGGTGTGGCGGGATGTGAAAGTGCGTTACAAGCAGACCGCACTGGGTGTGGCCTGGGTGGTGCTGCAACCGTTGGTGAGTATGCTGATCTTCACGTTGCTGTTTGGGGTGTTGCTCAAGGTGCCATCTGGCGGGGCGCCTTATCCGGTGTTTGCGTTTGCGGCGCTGCTGCCCTGGAATTATTTTGCCAGTTCGCTCAACCGGGCATCAACGAGCCTGATTGGCAGTGCCAATTTGATCACCAAGGTTTATTTTCCACGTCTCATTGTGCCACTTTCGGGCGTGCTTTCCGGTTTGGTGGATTTTGCGGTGTCGTTCCTCATCTTGGGCGTGTTGATGCTGGTGTATCGCTTGCCGCTGAGCTGGACGATGCTGTGGCTGCCGTTCTTTTTGCTGCTTGCCATGACGACAGCGTTGGGCTTTGGGCTGTGGTTGGCAGCGTTGAATGTGCGCTTTCGCGATGTGAATTATCTGGTGCCGTTCCTGGTGCAGGTGTGGATGTATGCAACGCCGGTCATTTATGGCAGCACGCTCATCCCGGAGCGCTTTCGCTGGCTGTTGGCGCTTAACCCGATGACGGGCGTGACGGAGGGCTTTCGTTGGGCCTTGCTCGGCAGCCGCCTGGCCGATGCAGCTGCTCCCGGTGGGCTGTTTTATGTTTCGATTGTCATTACCCTGCTGGTGCTGATTTCGGGGATGGTGTTCTTCCGCAGCACGGAGAAGACGTTTGCGGATGTGATTTAGAAATGGATGCGATGTTGGGCGAGGTCTGTGCATGACGGTTGCGATTAAAGTTGAGAATTTATCGAAGAAATATGTGATTGGTGCAGCGCAAGAGCGGCAGGATACGCTGCGCGATTGGTTGGTCGCGGCGGGGCGTTCGTTGCGCCGCCGACCGACTACCGAAAACGAGTTTTGGGCGCTGCGCGATGTTTCGTTTGAGGTGCACCGCGGTGAGGTGGTGGGGGTGATTGGCCGAAACGGGGCCGGTAAAAGTACGTTGCTCAAGATTTTGTCGCGCATCACGGAGCCGACGAGTGGACGGGCGCATATCCGTGGGCGGGTGGGCAGTTTGCTGGAGGTGGGGACGGGGTTTCACCCTGAGTTGACCGGGCGCGAGAATATCTTCCTCAATGGGGCCATTTTGGGCATGCGCCGCACGGAGATAGCGCGCAAGTTCGATGAGATTGTGGCCTTTGCTGAGATTGAAAAGTTCCTCGATACGCCGGTCAAGCGCTATTCGAGCGGCATGTATGTGCGGTTGGCGTTTGCGGTGGCGGCGCATTTGGAGCCGGAGATTTTGCTGGTGGATGAGGTGCTGGCGGTCGGTGATGCTGCCTTCCAGAAGAAGTGCCTGGGCAAGATGGGCGATGTGGCCAAGGAGGGCCGCACGGTGTTGTTTGTGAGTCATAATATGAGCGCCATGCAAACTATTTGCTCGCGCGGACTCTTAATCCAAACAGGGCTATTGATTGATAATGGCGCTATAGGAGATATTGTTCAAGAATATGTCAACCGACTGCAAACACAACAGCATAAGAGTGCTGCTGATCGGCTGGATCGGCGGGGCTTAGGACGTTCAAAGATAATGTCTGTTGACGTGCTGTCACAGAAAAAAGGAGTTTTTGTTGGTGACGAAGTCCAGTTTGCAATTAAGATTAATCGTTTTTTGCAGAATTTATCCTGTATTTTGACAATTTATAATGCTCTTGGACAACGAGTGGCTGTTTTTGATAGCAGTTTGCGTTCAGAGATAGATTATCAATCAAAGGATCTTTCTTTTACTTGTACGATCCCAAATTTGTGGTTATCGCCAGGGAAGTATTATATCAACGTTGCTTTGACCGTTGGTGGCGAGTTTGAAGACCATCTTGAAGGTGCTGCCTTTTTTGCAGTTGAGGAGATGCCTGTTTTGGGAAGGGCATTGCGTAATTATTCTGCTCCGGTTGTTTTTCCTCATGTTTGGAGCGTTCCTGAGGGGGAGTCATAATGCGTATTGGCGTGATTGGTTACTTTGGCCATGGAAATTTGGGGGATGAACGAATTCTTGATACTTATCGTTTTCATATGAAGGAATGGCAGGTTATTCCAATTCATTGTGGCTTTGCTTTTACAGAAGATTGGTTGGCATGGCTAAACACTTTTGATTATTTGATCCTGGGTGGCGGAGGACTGTTTATTCAGGGTGTTTTGCCACCTTTTGACACCTTCCATTTGTGGGGAGATAGACTTTCTACTCCCATTTCGGTTATTGGGTTAGGCGTAGATAGGGTTCCATCACTGCATCGAGACGCTTTACAAGCCCTTATACAGCAGACGCATATGTTTGTTGTACGGGATTTGCAGAGTGCAGAACTGATCAACTCACCGAAGGTCGAGGTTTATCCAGATATGACCTTTGCTTATCCTTTGAAGCAGTCATTAAGACCGCGACCGAATCAAATCCCTGTTTGCGGGATTAATTTGCGTGCCTGCTTGCGAGAAAATTTGCCAGCTTGGCAACAGGTGCTGCAAGAAATTGAAGTTGAAAGGGTAGGGTTGCCTTTTTGGAAAAATGTGGATGTGAACGATGCGGATGTCGTTTTATCTTTAGATGAGAATTGTGAAGAACGTGATGTTATTAATGCTTACCAACAAATTGATTTTCTGGTTGGAACAGCTTTTCATTCAATTGTATTTGCGGTGCAGGCAGGTATACCATTTGTTGCAATTGGGTATGCTTCAAAGGTGAAACGTTTTGTTTCTGATTTGGGATTAGAAAACTGTATCTTAGATGTTAATCAGGCAAATATTTTTTTGCGGTGTTATCAGCATTGTATGGATAATTGGGATGAAATTCGTTCTTGTTTATTGGATCAGGGTAGTCTGGCAAATCATAAAGCATTAGAGATGATGGCAAGGTTGAAGGCCGATATTGCAACTGTGCAGCCAATGGAACAACAGACAAAATTAAATGTGCGCGCTATTGTTATTCGCGAGCCAGGAGACGATTCCTTTTGCTCTCAACAGTTTTGTCAGAATGAAGGATTCGAGATCGAATTTGTTCAAAAGGAATTATCAGCCGAGAATGTGAATTGTGAACAGAACGAGTTTGTGGTTTTAATGCGCTCAGGCGAAGTGTTTGTTCCGGGGGGAATTGGGTATTTGATTAAACAGGATTGGGGCGATGCAGATATTGCTGTCTGCGATGGCTGGACTCAATGTGACAATAAAATAGTAAGCGGTATATCGGCGGAGCGGTATTCTCCGTGTATTATTCGCTCACCAAAGACAAGCAACAGTAATGGTTATAAACATTTTCGCGTTGGATTGTTTTATTGCCTCGAATCCAAGAATGTAATTCAACTGGAAACTGCTTTGCGATATTATTTTGAGGGTCAGATTGAGCAAGCTCAACAAGTGTTAGGCTGTCTTGAAGAAGAGGTTTTTGACTTTGCAGAAATTGTAATGCGTCATTGTGTTGCAATTACAAACTCGTCGGAACAACTGGAAGCGATACTAAAAAGAACGTTTTATGATCTGTTCCGAAAGACCCAATACAAATCTTTTGAGAAGAAATTGATTGCCAGAGTTTGGATGAAAGAGTTTTTTGATGCTTATCAAACAAAACGGATTGAAAGTATATGGCAGTCTTTTGGGCGCAGTGTGGTCAATGATCCGGCCTGGTTATTGAATTTTGGGGTATGGTCTATTTTGTTCCAGGCATTATTGAGGCGGTGGAAGTGAGAAAGTTGTTTCTGGTTGTGTTATTTTTGACGATAGCTTTTTTGTTTATGGCTTTTCAGATGGAAGCGACATGGCAGCCATTGGAATTGCTTTATGAAAGTCCGCAAATTGAGCGGCCTGTAGCTGTTGCGGATCGTTATGGCGGTGCTCATTTGTTTTGGTGGGGATTGACAATGAACCAAGAGAAGGATGAACCAACTGGCATTTTGTACTCTTACTGGGATGGACAACAATGGAGTGTTCCCGTAGATGTGCTGGTTAGTCCAAATCGAGAGCGAGCTTTTTTTCCTGAAGTGGCAATTGATTCTTTGGACACTATCCATGTTGTTTGGGGGGGGGCACGTTTGTATTACAGCTCGGTGCCTCTTGGCAAGGCAGACAACCCGACTTCATGGTCCGCTCCGCTATCTATTGGAGACGATAAATCGGTAGCGTCTACATCCAGTATAGCGGTTGATTCAGAGGATAACTTGCACGTCGTTTTTTCCGAAGCTGGAAGAGATGTATATCACCTAGTATCTTTTGATCATGGTCGCTCCTGGCATCGCTCAGCTGCTGTTTCATCAGTTCCCCAAAATGTCACAACACTGATGCCTCATCTTGCAGTTGATGGCAAAAATTGCGTACATGTTACATGGTCTCAGGCAGCTTTGCCAAATGCGTACCCTCCAGATGGCGTTTTTTATTCTCGTTCTTGTGATGCTGGAGAGAACTGGACAGAGCCTGTGCAATTAGCTGGTCAGAATTATGGTGAATCGAACATTTTGGTTGACCAGAATCAACTGATTCATGTTGTGTATAATGGACGTGTCGGTGTTGGTGGCCGCTACCATCGTTGGTCAAGAGATGGTGGAGAGTCGTGGTCGGACGTTGTTGAAATTATTTCACCACAGGATAGCCCAGCTGGTTTGACAGGCGAACCCTGCGTTGTTGGCGATGCAATGGGACACATTCATTTTATTGGTGCAGATGCATTGTATAGTGTATGGGATGGGGAAAAATGGTCACGATTTGTTTCTCTAAGGAGTCCTTCCCCGCTTTCGTCCTATATTGAATTTCCTACGCTTGTTATAAGCGGTGGAAATCGCTTGCATGCTGTTTTTTGGTATAACCGGGTGCAGCTATGGACAACTTGGAGATTATTGGATGTGCCTGGTTTGCAACTTCCCCGACCTGTTGAATCGGGTTCAACTGTTGATTCAATGATGGATGGTTTGAGCTCAAAAACTCCTACACCTCAGACTTTGACATACAAGGATTCTGGCTTTGAGACTGTTTATCGTGCAACTGGTTGGGAGTTAATAGCTGGCGTTAGCGTGTCGGTATTATTATTGTTGTTTGTTTGTGTGATGTCTGTTCGCAAGAGGGCTTGACTATGAAGGTGGCTTTTTATCCTGAACTTGAAAAATTGTCTGGCAATCCATATTGGGATATGTTGGTAAGTGGATTACAGACGCGAGGTGTTGAAATTGTTTCGGGAGGGAACGGTGGGCGACGCTGGCTGTTGAAAAATCGAGGTAAAGTTCAGGTTTTGCATTTCCATTTTATTCAGCAGTTTTATGGGTATGAAAAAACACGGGCGCGTTTGCCTTGGGTATTGCGTTTTATGACAAATTTGCTTTTGGCAAAGTCATTGGGATATCAAACTGTATTTACTGTGCATGACCTGAGACCAACTTGGCCCTTATTGCCCCGATGGGTTGATTATCTTGGTCATTGGTCAGCAGTTACTCTCTGTAATCAGATTATTGTGCATTGTCGGATTGCCGCCAGATCTATACAGACTATTTATGGAAGAAAAAGCGATATTTGTGTTGTAACACATGCGAATTATTGTGAATACTATCCTAATTCAATTGGTAAACTGGAAGCAAGAAAAATACTTGGGATTGAGGATGGCAGCAAGGTTTTTGGTTTTTTTGGTGGCATTCGTCCTAATAAAGGGGTCGAGCAGCTGATTGATTGTTTTAAACGGACCAATGCCGACAATGCCATTTTGTTAATTGCTGGAAAGTCTTGGCCGCCGTTTGAATACACACAAAATCTTTTGAACCTGGCTCAGGAAGATAGACGAATTCGAATGCAAATTGGTTTTGTGCCAGATGAGCGTGTGCAAATATACTTAAACGCCATGGATTGGGTTGTTTTACCATTTCGAGAGATCTTAACTTCAGGCTCAACCTTGTTGGCCATGTCCTTTGCTCGTCCAGTGATTGCTCCACAAAGTGGTTGTTTGCCTGAGGTTTTGAAGCCAGAAAGTGGCATTCCATATTCCCCAGACCATTTAGATGGCCTATATGAGGCGATGCAGAAAGCATTGGTGATGGATGCTGACAGAATGGGGCAACAAGCATTTGAACAAGTGCGACCTTTTACGCTGCAACGCATGGCAGATGAAACGCTTAACGTGTATTGGAGGGGTAAAAAATGAAAGTGGCTTTTGTACATGGCTTACCAACGGGGGGGGCGCGGCGGTTTTCCTTTTATCAGCTAAAATTTCTTCGCGAACTTGGATATCAGATCGTTGAATTTGCTCCCTCTACTGCAAATGTCAAGCCATTAAATTTCAGACCAGTTGTTGAAAAGCAAGTTTTCTATCCGGATTCGGAACACGAAATGTATTCAAAACGTATTCCGTTACTAACGCCGTATATTCATTCTTTACAAGGTGTTAGAGCCTTGAAAGATCAACAAAGGCTTATGCGTAGAATGGCTACAGACATTGATGCTGCTGGATTTGATTTGGTTTTTGTGGCAGATAGTCTGGTGATGGCTTGTCCTTATGTCTTGAGGTATCTGCAAACACCATCCATTTTTTATTGCCATGGTTTGGAGCGTCCTTATCATCGAGAGAAAAAGAAAGACCTAAAAGAACTTTATTATTGGCCGGCGTATTGGTTGTTTCGCTCTCTGTACGTTGCTGATGAACGAGAAAATGCAAGATTTCCGCGTTTTGTTATTACGAACTCGAAATATTCGGCAGACAAACTATTGGCAATGTATGGTCGTTCGATACAAGTGATTTACCCTGGAATTGATGTAGATTTGTTTCGACCATTGAATTTGGAACGAGAGCCATACCTTTTGTGCGTCGGAGCAATGATTCGTCAGAAAGGTTACCGTTTTTTGGTGTCTGCTCTTTCGCTGATAGAAGAAAAATGGCGTTTACCGTTGCTTATTGTAGCAAACTCTGTAGATGCGGAGGAATGGAAAATTGTGCAAAAAATGGCAAGCGAACGTGGTGTGCAACTTGAGCTGCAGAAGATTGAGGATGACGAGCAATTGGTTCAGGTCTATAACCGTGCAAAAGCTTTTGTTTATGCACCTTACAATGAAGCATTAGGGCTTGCTCCATTGGAGGCAATGGCCTGCGGAACGCCAGTTGTAGCTGTTGGTGAGGGGGGCGTTGTTGACGTAATGGCTAACAACATGGAATATGTGACAAAACGCGATGAAGTTGCTTTTTCACAAAAAATACAAGAAGTTTTACAGGAACAAGATAGACAGAACTTAAATTTGCGAGATATTGTTTGTCAAAAATGGAAATGGCAGTCTTCGATAGAACGTTTAATAAAGTTTTTTGTTTGTGCAACGACGACCAAAGGTTGTTAGTCAATATATTTTTGAGAATACTGCGATTTTAAGGCATTAAAGGATTGAAGATGACGATAACTAAACCATATGCGTCTGTGATTATTTTAGTGAAAAACGGATTGCCTTATATCAAAGAATGCTTGGACGCTGTGTTTTGTCAGGATGTCCCCTGGCCTTTTGAGGTTGTAGTGATTGATTCTGGCTCTCAGGATGGTTCTTTGGATGTGATAAAGCGAACTCCTGCAAGGCTGATAAACATACCTCCTGAGGAGTTTAACCATGGACGTACGCGAAATTTGGGGGCGGACATTGCTTTGGGAGAGTACTTAATTTATCTTGTGGCAGATGCTACACCGGTTGGAAAAGATTGGATGTTGAACCTTGTTCGTGCCGCGGAGATTGAGGGCGTCGCTGGTGCATATAGTAGACATTTACCGCGCCCTGAGCATTCTTTATTGACTAGAACTTGGGTCTTGAGGTGGCATAATCAAACGGAAAGGCTTATTAAGAGCTACCCGCAAAACTATCAGTCTCTTTCCCCTGAGGACCGTTTCCGAATAGCGTTGTATGATGATGTTAGCTCCTGCATGAAAAAAAAGGTTTGGGTAGATTTTCCTTATGGTGAATTTACTTGTGAAGATGTTGAATGGAGTGATCGAGTATTGGCAGCAGGGTATAAGATCGTTTTTGAGCCTACATCAATAGTGCTACATTCTCATCAACGCTCGCTGAAAAGTGATTTAAAGAGGATTTATGTTCATAGCAAGCAATTATATAAGTTCTTTGGTCTTAGTCCAATCAAAAATTTCGCTCAACTCTTAAGAACTTGTTTATGGGTGATTAAAGATGGCTTTTTATTAGCCTGCCAAAGTAACTTAAGTTTAAAAGATAAATTGAGCATAATTTTGCAGACACCCGGATATTCAGCTAGAGCAATAGCGGAATATCTTGGCCCTAGGTCTGAAGATTTGAGGCGGAGATTTCGTTGGTACTCTGGTTTAGATCAATGGTTAACAAGAGGAATGAAATGAGAATCTTAATTTTGACCAATTATTATCCTCCGTCTACACATGGTTGGGGATATATGCAGCTGTGTGAGGAGGTTGTAAACGGCCTATCAAAGCGTGGTCATGCTGTTGCTGTGTTAACGAGCACTTATGGAGCTAAAGGATCACAGCTCCATTCTTATCCGGTTTGGCGTGATCTTCAAATTGATCCAGATTGGAACATCTCACAGTCGGCTGCTGTACGTTTTTTCTTTGGTCGTCATGGCCGTGAGCGGTGTTCAAGCCAGGCTTTACGAACAGCGATAAAAAATTTTCATCCCGAGATAATTTTTGTCTGGCATGCAATAGGTCTGTCGCGACAAATGCTGGCAGAGGCGGAAAACTCAGACATTCCGGTTGTCTATTATTTAGCGGGTTATTTGCCGGAACTTCCAGACGAGTATATGGCATATTGGCAATCACTGCCTCAGCGTCCATTGACCCAATGGTTAAAGCGTCCGCTGGCGCGCGTGGCGTTGGCTATGTTGCGTCATGAGGGGCGACCAATTCATCTACACTACAAGCGTGTGATTTGTGTCAGTAATTTTGTGCGTTGTTATTTACAGGAAAAAGGCTTAATTGCGGGTGATGCAGTTGTGATTTATAATGGTGTAGATACAGATGTTTTCCGTGCTACTCGGCAGCGTTTGTTTAAGGATCGTCCAATGCGTTGTTTATTGGCTGGCAGGGTTGCTCCTGAAAAGGGTGTTCATACTGCTGTTGAAGCAATGGCGCTCTTAAAACAAATGGGGCTGATTAATCAGATGCAGTTAACTGTTTTGGGTAGTGGCCCGCAAGACTATGCGACGCAATTATATCGGCATGTCAGAGAAGCTGAATTGCAAGATAAAGTTCTATTTGAACCGCCGGTAGAACGAAGTCGCTTGCCAGCTATAATGGATGAATATGATGTACTTTTGCTACCTTCAGAGTATGATGAGCCGTTAGCGCGCTCAATGCAGGAGGGAATGGCGATGGGGTTGCTGGTTATTGGTACAGTTACTGGGGGAAGTGGTGAGCTGTTGTGTGATGGACAGACTGGCTTGGTATTTGGAGCGGGACGAGCGGATGAGATGGCGGATCGGTTGAGACTAGCGTTGGAGCAGCCTGAAGTTTGTCAGCGTCTCGCTCAGAAAGCACAAAAAACAGTAGCTAATCAATTTACCATCCAACACACGATTGAGGAGATAGATAATTACTTGCAGAAGGTTTTAACATCATGATGTTAAGCATTATCATTCCAACCTATAATCGTCCGGAGAGCCTGTTGCGACTGTTGGAGAGCCTGGCAGCACAGCGAGATGTGGATTGGAGCGCGGGCGAGGTGATCGCTGTCGATGATGGATCGAGCGTTTCGTATGAGGCGGTGCTTGTGGGGCGAGACTGGCCGTTTCGCTTTCGTCTGCTGCGGCAGGAGAATGGCGGTGAGGCGCGGGCGCGCAACACCGGCGCAGCACAGGCGAGGGGGGGATTGTTGCTGTTCCTGGATGATGACATGGAATTGCTGCCTGAGTACGTGTCGGCGATGTGTGCAGAGCATGAACAGCGGCCGGATTGGATCTTGATTGGCAACATGCAAACACCGCTGCAGCCGGATGGGACAACCTTTCAACGCGTGATGGCGGCGCAGCTGACGCCGACGGTGTTTGGTGAGGTGCCTTTCACAGCCATTTTGGCAGGCGTGCTGGGCGTTTCGGCGGCTTTGTATCAAGCGTTGGGGGGAATGCAGGCAGTGCCAGATGCCGAACGCGGCCTTTGGACGGATTTGGATTTTGCTTACCGGGCCTATCAACGACAAACGCGTTTTTACCGAGTGCAAAGAGCGGTTTCATTGCATCATGACGCGATGATAAAGGATTTTGAAACAGCCAGTCGGCGTTATTACCGGATTGCGTTGTTAGCGCCGGCGCTGTTTGCTCGTTATCCTGAATTGAAGATGTATGTGTCAGCATTTACTGATATGTCGCCGTTTGAATGGGGTAAAGATTCTTTGAGACTTGGGTTGCGCAAATGTTTGCGTCGGTTAAGTTCGTCAAAGTTGGTCGATTGGTTATTAAGAAAATGCATAGTTTTGTGTGAGCGGCTTAAGTTGCCTAGCCTTGACTTTGTGCTTGTGTGTTTGTATCGCTGGGCGATGGGCGCTTACCTCTACCGTGGTTATCATGATGGATTAAAATTGTTACAAACAACGGAACTTCCATCTGACAGAAGTTGAGGACTTTTATGGAATGGAAAGCACTGATTCGTCCATTGTGGCGCAGGTTGAGCCTGCGATATTTGGGCCTAAAGAATGTGGGACGGGCTGTCTATGTCCATCCAACGGTGCAAGTGGAATATCCGGCGCGGATTTGGCTGGGGGATGCTGTGCATGTGCATTATCACAGCGAGTTGCGCTCTGGTCAGGATAGCAAAATTCAGCTTGCCGATGGCTGTCGGATTGGCCCGTATGCAATGTTGCTGGCGAACGAAGGATATTTGAAGATGGGCTGCAACGGCTATGTGGGGCCGTTTTCGATTTTGCGCGGTGATGGTGGATTGGAAATTGGCTGTGATGTGCTGATTTCGCCACAGGTAGTGATTATGACAGCTAATCATGCTTTTGAGGATTGCATGCATCCAATTCGACAACAAGGTGACGTGCGCGAGGCGGTTGTGATAGAAGATGATGTATGGTTGGGGACGGGCGTTAAGGTCATGGCGGGAGTGCGGATTGGACGCGGGGCTGTGGTGGCAGCAGGTGCGGTGGTAACAAAGGATGTGCCGCCTTTTGCGGTTGTGGGTGGTGTACCTGCCCGGCTCATTCGCTTTCGTCAAGGGGGGCGTAATGAGAGGTGAACAGGCCTTGCTGCCGCGTTCATTGCTGCTCTGGATGGTTCCTGGGCTGGTGCTGCTGTTGGCGGTTGGCCTGAGCTGGCGCGGTGGGCGCAGCTCGCTGCTGCTGGCACTGTTGCCGCTTCTGCTGTTGCTTGGGCTGGCGGCGGTGCGCCGCCCCGGATTGACCTTGACGGTGTGGCTGTTGGCGGCCCTGACGCTGCGTTTTGAGCTGGGCACCGGCACGCAGACGACGCTCAACCTGGCGGTGTTGGGGGCGGGTGGGCTGTTTGGCCTGCACGTGCTGCGCGGCTTGGTCTCGCAGCGCTGGGCTTGGCGGCGGACGCCGGCCGACCTGCCGCTGTTTTTGCTGGTGCTGGTGGCGCTGTTTTCGCTGTTGGCCGGTTTTTTGCCCTGGAATGCGTTTGCCGGGCGGGCGAGCCTGGCTTCGCAGGTGGGCGGCTGGGCGGTGTTCGCGCTTTCGGCGGCGGCGTTTTGGCTGGCGGCGCAGCAATTGGATGCGACCTGGCTGCGGCGGGCGGTGACGGGCTTTTTGGCGCTGGGTGGGCTGTATTTGGTGGGGCGGGCATTGGGGATTGGTGGGCTGGTGCGCCTCCTGGCGCCGGGGGCAGATGGCAGCCTTTGGTGGGTGTGGTTGGCGGCACTGTCGGGCGGGCTGCTGCTGTTTGCGCGCCGCCTCTCGAGCTGGGCGCGATTGGGACTGGCGGCGCTGTTGGTGCTGAACGTGTGGGTCGGCTGGCAAAATCGCAGTTGGGCCTCGGGTTGGTTGCCGGTGTGGGCAACGCTGGCGGTGTTGGTGTGGCTGCGCAAGCCCTGGTTGGGGGCGGCCTTGACGCTGATTGGAGGGATTGGCATTTGGCTGTTGGCACAGGGCCTGCCAACTGAATTGTTTGCAGCGGATGCCTACAGTGTGGATACGCGCCGCTTGGCCTGGCAGATTCTGGTGCCGGCTGTCTGGAATAGCAATGCGCTGTTGGGCTGGGGGCCCTCCAATTATTATTTTTACACGCCTGTGTATCCGATTTTGGGCTATTACGTGTCGTTCAATTCGCATAATCAGTATGTGGACTTGTTTGCGCAGGTGGGTTTGTTGGGGGTGGGCTTGTTTGGATGGGCTGTGACGGCGTTGGCGGTTTGGGCGCTGCGCTTGCGACGGCGGGTGCAGAGCGATTTTGGGCGGGCCTACCTGGCGGCGGCGTTGGCCGGGCTGGCGGGCATGTTGGTGGCGGGCATGTTGGGCGATTGGTTGTTGCCGTTTGTCTATAACATTGGCCTGCGCGGGATGCGGGCGAGCCTGTTGGGCTGGTTCTTCCTGGGCGGGCTGGCAGTGTGGAGTAAGCAGGTGCACAAATGATCGTCTCGGCGTTGGTGGTCAACTGGAACGGCGGCGAGCTGTTGATGGAGTGCCTGCGCTCGTTGCAGCTGGATGTGTCAGCAGACCTGACGTTGGAAGCGGTGCTGGTGGACAATGCCTCAACGGATGGCAGTGCAGAGCGAGCGCAACAGGCCTGTCCGTGGGTGCGGTTGCGGCGCAATGCGCACAATTGTGGCTTTGCCGCCGGTAACAACGTCGGGGTGGCGGATTGTGGCGGGGAGTTTTTGCTGTTGCTCAACCCGGATGCCCGGTTGCATGATGGGGCGTTGCGCCACATGGTGGCGCATTTGCGGGCGAACCCGGCGGTCGGCATGGTGGGGCCGCGCCTGCTCAACCCGGATGGGTCGTTGCAAATCTCGGCCCATCCTCGACCCACGCTAGGACGTGAGGCCTGGCGCTTGTTTCACCTCGATCGCTTGTTGCCGCTCAGCTGTTACGGACGGCGCTTTTGGCAGCAGAGGGAAGCGCAGCAGGTGGAGGTGTTGATGGGCGCCTGTTTGCTGCTGCGACGCAGCATCGTGCAAGAAATAGGCCTGTTCGACGAGCGCTTTTTCATGTATTCGGAAGAAGTGGACCTGTGCACGCGTTTGCGGGCAGCAGGGTGGCGGATTGATTATCTGCCGACGGCAGAGGTGACGCATTACGGCGGGCAAAGCACGCGCCTGGTGGCGGAAGCGATGTTCCTGGAGCTGTATCGCAGCAAGGTGTTGTATTTTCGCAAGCATGATGGCGAGCGTGTTGCGGCGCAATACAAGCGGCTGTTGTGGCTGGCGGCGTTGACGCGCCGCCTGGCGGGCGGGGAGCGCGGACGGCGCTATCGCCTGTTGATGGAGCGGTTGGGAGGGTTTTGAAATGAGCGAAGAGCCGTTTTTGAACAAGTTCCTTGCTGTGCCGTTGGCACAAAAAAGCAGCATCGCATTGCCGCATGGTGGCCATGAAAGCGAGGCGGGGTGAGAATTTTATTCCTGTCGCAATTGCTGCCCTATCCCTTGGATGCAGGCCCGCGTTTGCGTAGTTACTATGTTTTGCGTAGCCTGGCAAAACAGCATGAGGTAACGTTGGTTGCATTTGGACGTGGGCAAGATACGCCGACTGCACAGGTGCATCTTGCTGAGCTGTGCGCGGCCTTGCATGTTGTGCCGCTGCGCCGCAGTCGGTTGCGAGATGGGTGGGCTTTTTTGCGCAGTCGCTGGAACGGTTTGCCATTTTTGATCGCCCGCGATGCGGACGCGGGGATGCGGCGGTGTTTGTATCAATTGGCACAGCAGCAGACCTTCGATGTGGTTCACGCGGATCAGCTGTGGATGGCGCCCTATGCGCTGGCTTTCCAATCCTGGGCGCGGGCAAGCGGTCGGCAGGTGCCGCGGTTGGTGTTGGATCAGCACAATGCCGTCTTTCAGATTCCGGCGCGCATGGCGGAAAATCGCGGCGGGGGATTGCGTTGGCTGTTGCAAGACGAGGCAAAGCGGCTATCCGCCTATGAAGCGGATGTGTGTCTACGTTTCGATCGCGTCGTGTGGGTGACAAATGAAGACTTTCAGGCTGTGCAAGGTCAGATGAGCGCAAAACAGGCGGAGCGTTTGGCGAGCAAGAGTCGGGTCATTCCAATTTGCATTGCTGCACTGCCGGAGCAAGTCTGTCAACCGGAGCAAGGCGACGGCGTGTTGTTTGTCGGCGGGATGCATTGGCCGCCGAATGCGGAGGGGATGCGTTGGTTCGCTGAGCAGGTGTGGCCGCTCGTCCGTTCGCAACTGCAAACGGCGCATTGTGTGGCGGTTGGCCGTCAACCCCCCGTCCGTTTGACGGTTGAGGAGGGGTTTGTGACGCCCGGATATGTGACAGATGCGGAACCCTATTGGCGCGCGGCGCGACTGTTTGTCGTGCCGTTGCTTTCGGGCGGCGGAATGCGGGTGAAGATTTTGGATGCCTGGGCGCATGGTGTGCCAGTGATCTCAACGACGATTGGGGCCGAGGGGATCGAATATCGCGACGGGCAAGATTTGTGGATTGCGGATGCGTCACAGGATATGGCGGAAAAGATTATGCGCTTGTTGAAGGATGGTGCGACTGCGGGACAACTTGGCCGGGCGGGGCGTAGACGCCTGGAAGAGCGATATGACTGGCAGGTGCGCTATCAAGAATGGGGTGCGGTATATGAAGATCTTATGTCTGATTGATTTTCCAGTTCGCGATGGCGATCGTGTGATGAGGAGATGAGGATGGCGAAACGTTGGCTGATGGGCATCATGGTTGCGGCGGTGTTGCTGCGCGTTCTGGCGGCGCTGTGGATGGGGGATCGGGTTGAGGTGTTGCCGGGGGTTTATGATCAGGTGTCGTATCACACGCTGGCACAGCGTCTGTTGGCGGGGTATGGCTTCACCTTTGCGCGAGAGTGGTGGCCAATGACCGCAGCAGGGCAGCCGACGGCGCATTGGTCTTATCTCTATACAGGCTATTTGGTGCTGACCTATGCTGTGTTTGGGGTTCATCCGTTGGTGGCGCGGTTGATTCAGGCTATTTTGGCGGGGGTGTTGATGCCACTGTTGGTGTATCGCCTGGCGCGGCGGGTATTTGCGGGGCGGGGCGAGGGGGTGGCAGTGCTGGCGGCGGGATGGGTGGCGTTTTATGGGTATTTTGTGTATTATGCTGCGGCGCTGATGACCGAGACGTTTTACATTTTGGGGATTTTGTGGGTGCTGAATGTGTCGTTGGAGCTTGGGCAGGGGGACAGCGGGTGGCGGCATTGGCTGGAATTGGGCCTGGCGTTGGCGGTCACGGCTGTGCTGCGGCAGGTGTTTTTGAGCTTTGTGCCATTTTTGATTGGTTGGCTGGTTGGGTTGCGTGTAGCCAAAAACGGATGGCGGACCGGATTGAAAATATGTCTTCGCGGCGGTGCATTAGCAGCTGTTGTAGCGGGGGTATTGATCTTACCAATCACATGGCATAATTACCGCACTTTTGGAGAGTTTGTTTTGTTGAATACGAATGCTGGCTATGCCTTTTTTTGGGCCAATCATCCCGTGCAGGGCTGGAGTTTTAAGCCGTTGTACACGGCGGATATGCCCAGTTATCAGGAAGTGATTCCGCCTGAATTGCGGCAGCTGAACGAGGCAGCGTTGGAGAAGGAGTTGTTGCGGTTGGGGCTGGGCTTTGTCTGGCAGGAGCCGTTGCGCTACCTTGTGCTATGCCTGACGCGCATCCTGGCGCACTTCATCTTTTGGCCGCTTTCTAGCTCGGGGTGGGTGAGTAACGTGGTGCGCGTGCTTTCGTTTGGGGTGGCGTTGCCGTTCGTGGTTGCGGGCATTGTGCGCTTTGTGCGTCACTGGCGAGGGCAGCGCATGTTGATAGTTTGGGCGCAGCCGGGAACGCTATTGTTGTTGTTTATGGTTGTGTATGTGGGGGTGCATCTCGCTTCCTGGGCGGGGATTCGCTATCGTCTGCCGACGGATGCGGTGGCGTTGGTCTTTGCGGCGGAGGCTGGGCTGTCCCTGGTTGGCTGGACAAGGAGGCGTTGGCAGAGATGAGACTTTTGGCCATCATTCCATACGCTCCGACGGTGATTCGCACGCGTCCGCATCATTTGTTGCTGGCGTTGGCGCGGCGTGGGCATCGCCTGACGCTGGCGACGGTGTGGGAGAATGAGTTTGAGCGGGCTGCGCTGGATGTGTTTCGGAACGCAGGGATTGAGGTGTTGGATGAGCCGTTGGGGCGCGGACGACGTGCCTGGAACGTGCTGAGCGGTGCCTGGGGACGGCGTCCGATGCAGGCGAGCTATTGCTGGCAGCCGGCGCTGTTGGCGCGGCTGGAAAGCTGGCTGGGGCAAAATCGTCCGGATTGGGTGCACGTTGAGCATGTACGCGGGGCGCGTTATGCGGAGTGGTTGCGGGGACGTTGGGGTGCGGGGGTGCCAATCGTTTGGGATGCGGTGGATTGTATCTCGTTGCTGTTTGAAAAGGCAGGGCGGGAGAGTCGTAGCGGGTTTGGGCAATGGGTGGCGCGCCTGGAGTTGCCACGCACGCGATGGTATGAGGGTCAGCTGGCGGGGAAATTTGAGCGCACCCTGGTGACAAGCGCAGCGGATCGGGATGCGTTGCAAAGCCTGGCAAAAATTGCGTATAGCCATAATACAACAACAGAAAGAATTAAAATTCTACCAAACGGCGTAGATCTAACTAGGTTCCAGCCAGGGGATAAGCGATCCGCCGCGACAGTGACGCTGACCGGGAAGATGAGCTATCATGCCAACATCACCGCGGCACTTTGGCTGATCAATGAGATCATGCCGCGCATCTGGGCACAGCAACCTGAAGTGCGCGTGGAGATTGTCGGCAGTGCGCCGGGGGAGGCAGTGCGTGAGCTGGCAAAGCGATATCCTGAACGAGTGACGGTGACGGGGTATGTGTCCGATGTGGCAGCATATTTGCAGCGCTGCACAGTGGCAGTTGCGCCAATTGCTTATGGGGTCGGGATTCAGAATAAGGTTTTGGAGGCAATGGCTTGTGGCGCTCCGGTTGTGGCAACACCGCAAGCTGCCTCGGCTTTGCAGACTGAGGCAGGGCGGGAGCTGTTATTAGCCGGGGATGCAGAAGAGTTTGCGGCAGCGGTGTTGCGACTGTTGCAAGATGAGCCGTTGCGGGAAGCGATGGGGCAGGCAGGGCGACGTTATGTCGAACAACATCATAGTTGGGATGCAATTGCGGCGCTTTACGAGCAGCTTGTGAGCCAAGAATAGAGACGAGGATAACGAAACCGGCAGACCCTTCCAGTCTGCCGGTTTCGTTTTATGAGAAAGTGGGGCTACCTTTGAATCGCGGGCAAGAAGAGATAATGGAATGGCATGGGGCCTGCGGCGCGGTAGCCGGTATCGGGTGCGCTGAAGTCACTGCTGCCCTGGGCGTTGACGGCCTTGACCCAGTAGTAGTAGGTGACCGCCGGGGTGGCTGTGGTGTCGTTGAAGCTGTTGGTGATCGGCGAGCCGATCAGCGTCTTCGTCCCGGTCAGGCTTTCGGCGCGGTAGACCTCATAGCT